>Ga0209208_10003510_pt1 | contig 22414 bp, 16 predicted proteins | sample S1TSphfallax_3_FD_187694 | JGI IMG/M metagenome (GOLD analysis project Ga0209208, IMG submission 187694) | Host-associated microbial communities from peat moss isolated from Minnesota, USA - S1T2_Fd - Sphagnum fallax MG (SPAdes) (version 2) | ecosystem: Host-associated > Plants > Peat moss >...
TTTACTTGAAATGGGGGAGATGCAAAACATTAGTCAATTTTGATCTGGAATAATTGGAATGCAATATCCATGGAATACATGGAATAAGCCATAATTTCTAAAATTGTTGTGCTTCATGATCTGCAGCAAATCAAAATCTGAAAACATTTCCACTTGCTACACTTGCTCATCGCAAGGTTGAACATGGTTGACAACCTCTATATAATGCATCACCAGTGAGTTCGGGTTGGTCACCCTGGTTCGACAACTTTGAGGTAAATTGTCAGTGGGAAGACATAGGAGGTAAAAATATAATCAGAGATTCCAGCAGCCTTATTCCAATAGCCTTGTATCTTTCTTGTGATGAAATCATAGTTGAATGACATTGGAACTACTCAGCAGGGAAACATCTCTATTGATAGCTTTTCTAGTAAGCTTCAAGGATGAAACACACCATGATAATTTTGTAGAGCCTTGATGTGTTCATTAATGATCTATTGCAATACAACAGAAGACTCCTCTTTGCTCAGGTGTCTGACTCCTTCTATAACATGTGCACTCTCATGCAGTCCACCAGTGTCCAGAGTCCATTTCAGCGTGCCTTCACAACAAAACCTTCCATTCTTTTTTTGGGGGGGCTGACATTTTTGTTCAACTCCTCCATTTGAGGTATGTGCTATCATGGAACATGGTGTCAAACCAAGCAACCTGATATGTTGATGGTCATGAAATAGAGAGACAATTGAACTTCAACTCTGTTATGAAATTTCTTATTTTATGAGTGTCCAATAGAATTGTTTGAATTCTGGCATCTGTAATATGATTGAGAAGAGTTGTCGTACGTAAAGCTGAGTGCTGGACCCTAGGATGGAAGCCAAATTCTCCAAAAATCCAGAGAGGGGTGGAACTATATTCTTTGTTCTATCAGGTGTAAGGCCATTTTATATGCATGTAACATGCTCTCAATTCATGGATCTGATCAACTGTTTGATGAAGTTGTCTCCACACAACAACCATGATGATCTACAACCCTAGGTTACTATTTACCCAGAACCAGTGCACCTACACCAATAGCAACAATTGTAGGTTTTCAAAATCAACCATTAAACACCAATATCAATTTGGTACCCACTAATTCGAAGGTAGAACGATTTTAAAATGTCAACATTTTAAAATTAAAAAATTATTTTATGCAATATGTGATTGTTCTAAACCACTAAAAATAATTTTATTAAAAATGTTTTAATCAAGTAATTTGTTTTGGTCAAAACCATACAACTTGCATATTAATCAGTTTTTGTCCAATTTTATTGAAAACCTAATGAATTTCATTAATTACAACATTCACAATTCCTTCTTGCTAACAAAACCCCAACAAAAAAAAGTTGTTTTTTCACAACATGTATTTTTGTCACAATCTGTTATGGAAAAATATGGTTCATGATTTAATGACTCAAAAAAAAAAGTGTTGTGCAATGACATGACATTTTAATCTAAGTAATATTAACTTGGAACTTCATAATATCCATATAATTTTTTTAAAATTAAAATTCATTTAATGCAACATGCAACTAGCCAAAACACTTTTTTTTTTTAAACATTAAAAATGTTCTAATCAATCAAATTTCTTTTATCAAAACCGTACAAATTGTATATTAATCAATTTTGGCCCAATTTTGCTAAGAATCTAGTGTATTTAAGAGAAACCCATTATTCATTTTTGGGTTACTTTCTCTACTTGTAGTGCAAGTAGATTTGTAACTTATTTTAATTTGCAATGTGAACTATTATAAATGCATGTAAAGTAAGGAGGAAACATGTTTTAACAAATAGAAAGTAAATCTTATTTTATTCTAGTTTTAAAATAATGATTTTTGTATCCTAACCTAATAACACATATTTGATTGATGTTAAAAAAACCCTAAACCCAAATATCTCATTTTATTGAAAGATTCTATTGTTGATGTACTTTTAAATTCTTTTTTAAAAAATAAGTTCAATATACGGCATGGATGATTTTTTTATTGTACTTACATTCATTTTGATACTACTTGCATGCTTTTATATGCATGTCACAAGATAAATATGAAACATGTAGATTTAATGTTCACTTTAGCATGCTCTCACCTCTCTCCAAAACTGAAACATATTGGAACATCATGATTCACTAAAAGGTTTAGGTAATCGTTCAAGAATATCAAATGCAATGTTATGTCATAAATACTTGCATGTTAATCAAAATTCTTCCCAATTGGAACTTATTTTTCACAAAAGATTCATGCACAATTTGGGCCACATGGCATTTGGGAAGAGTGGGGATGCGGGGGTGGGGATGGGTAGGGTTGAGTCAACACACCAACAAAACATCAAATCTCATAATTTATTAACCTAAGTAGTCCTTCATGGTCACATGTGACAACAATACATGAAAACCTAAGTTGGCAATGGGAATAAGGATTAATGTAGGAGTTTCCTTTACAACACTCCTATTTCCAACAATAGAGGATTTGCAATTACTGACCTTGGGCAAGTCAACACTATAAATTTTATTCCTCCCATACACAATATCCACTTTACAATATGCACAAAGAAGGAACTTAAAAAGCAAGGGAAATCATCACTTTTCATATAGCATTCATTCATTTCTAAAAATCTTTCATCGATATATTTTGGAACATAATATTAAGGTGAGCTAATCTTTAACTTTTCCATCTTCCAAATGAAGATATAATTATTGTGTTTTGATGCTGAAGAGCCCTAATGAGAGAAGTTTCATTCAAAAGTTAGTGATTTATACCATAATTTCAAGTAAAAATACTTGCCCATACTATAACTTGTTAGATAATGGTGATCAAGTTGTGTCAATTATGAATACTCCAAGTCGATCAAGAGCCTGACCTGAGCCTCCCCAAAAACCCACAATCTTTCCACTGCCACTTTTGAATCCTTGATCTCCAAGTTTAGGGTTGCCATAGGGGCCATAGGTTTTGATGTTGGTCTTGAACGTGATGGAAGTGACACACGTCACCATACCTCCTGAATGGTAACCATGTTCTTTACCCAAAACTCCCTCAATTTGTTGAAGATACTCATTAGGGTAGTCGAATTTTATCTACACAAATGGCAATGGCCATATATAAAACTTAGAACCTACATACAAATCATGATTCATTTGTTGAGGAGAGAATGATTATTCCTACAAATAATTATACAATTTTGCTAACTTTCCAAAAATGCTATTTTTTTTCAAATGAGTCTATGAATATATTCACAATGCACATGACATAACTTTCATAAAATATTGAAAAAAAATCCAAATCCAATTTCAATCATGTTTTGACCTACTTGCCTAAATCACAAGATGCATATGAGACTCACCTTGGAGTTTCTTTGCACGGTAAGAAGAAGGATTGCCACGGTGAGGGGAGTGAAATGATTTGCCACATTTATCATATTCAACACTCAGAGAGAAAAAAATGCTTGTATTGCTCTTGATCTTGAACCCTTTGATGCCTGTTGCTACGCCATCATTAAAAGGAACCCCACCAATCCCCCCCCAAGGACCTTGGACATTCCAAGGGACTTGGACCTCTGGTTTGTAATCCTGTGTATGCCATCTTGTCAAAAAGGTTGAGACCACTATACTTGTGATCATGTTGTGACCATGACCTGAAATACTTCAACTCTGGCTACGATTGACGATGATAGCTATTTGTACGACAACAATATGTATATAGGTATCAATACAAGAAAAGATCAACAACCAACTCATACTTCAAATGCATCAGTGTGTGCCACATTGCTAGATTTGGTACCTTAGTTGGCTTCAGTGTAGAAGCATCAATGTCCGTTTCCAGTACCTGTGTTTCATCACCTGTGAGGTAAAAGACAGGGAACCAGATTAGATTGCCCCCAGTGAGCCAAGTAAACAATTGTCAGCAAACAACCTAAGCTTAAATAACCAAGGATTCATGTAAATCATTCATCAAGATTTGACTGGATGGAGGATTGGGGTTTTGGGGGGCTGTAATAGACATGTACTGGAGAGATATGGTCAAGGCTTTCCAGGCACAAGATTGCTTGCCCCATGCTAGATACTGCACTCTGGAGTCTTAATGGTGGCATGGTTTTTTTTCTTGTTTTTTGAAGGACAACAGCAGACGCGACCTGACAAGCCGTTGACAGCTCATTGGCAAATTAAAGGGCCGGCAGGAGTTTCACCTCCACACCACTGGGTTTGAAGTTCCAAGGCCCCAGAATGGTGGCATACTTTTCAAGTTTCGTTTCCAACAAGAACAAAATACTACAGAAAATATTGCTCAACGTAAACTCCAGAAGTGACTCTTTGAAGATCGAAGCACCTACCACGTTCGCAGTTAGCGCCCTATTTTATGACTTGTTTGGAGGCGCTCTGTCATGAGTAGCACTGAGCAGAGTAGCTTGTGGAGAAAGCAATAAGCGTACCTGTGAGAAGAAGACCTTTCATGTATCGTAATTCTTTGCAGATTTCGGGGAAATCGGGCCTAGAAAGAGGATCGTGGTCCCAACACCGTCGTATCAAGGACACCAGCCTTCTCGGGCATGTTTTGGGGAGCTCTGGCCGCGCATGCTCAAGTACTACTCGTTTGTACAGGTCACTCATCTTCTCACCTTCAAAAGGCTCTTTCCCAGTCAGGATCTCGTAGCACACAAGAGCGAAACTGTACACGTCTGCTTTGAAGGGGTGTGCAATTTCAGGCAGTTTCACAGCGTCATTGTCGACCATATCCTTGGTGATTTTGAACACCTCGGGAGGCATCCATCTCCGAGTACCAATATCGGATGTCTGGTTGGAATATCTGGTGCTCGAGTTTTTTGTCTTGGACAACCCGAAATCGGCGAGCTTCGCATTTAGATATCCCTCGCTATACTCAACCTTAGGGCTTCTGAAAGACTTTTCACTAAAACGTTCAAGGATTTGACGTCGCGATGTACTACGCGTCTACTGTGCAAGTATTTCAATCCCCGTGCCACTTGAAGCATAAGATTCACTGCTGCAAGGATTGATAGCGGAACATCGGCGGAACCCCTGAATTCATTCTTGTCTGCACATTCGCTCAAAAAATTAGAAAGGTCCTCGTGCATGAGCTCCATGACGATAGATTTATTCTCACCATTCCTACTTTCAGACCAACCAACTACTCTCACCACATTCGGATGACAGAGGCAAGCCAGAACCTCAGACTCCTGCTTAAAACTCTTGTTGTCAACACCACGGAATACCTTCTTGGCATATTTGTCTTCTAGCCATTCGGTTTCCTGAACTTCGCCAAAGGACCCTTGCCCTATCTTCCTCATATTAGGAAGATCTCGATGATTCACCTTCCACAATAAGGAAGGCAATATTTCTGCAGACGTACTATCCTGATCAGCTGCTAATTCAGTCGGCCTACTATCCAGCCTCTCAAAAAACTGCGCAGCAAGGCATTTTTCGGCTTTGGACATCGCACAACTAGCATCACAAACATGGCCTTGGCTTAGGAGCTCCAAATATGATCTCAAATCCTCTCGATCTTGATTTGCGGCCGCCTCCAGTTTGAAGTGATCAAGAACACTCAGCCTACCATCACATGCTTCTGGCTCTACAACGGCAGCCTGTACAGCACTCTGTAAACAAATACAGAGTATGGAAGTGCACCATTGCACTTCATAACAAATCTCGACAAAGTCCTCCGAGCTATTTTCACTACGTTGTCTAATGGCTGCTCTCAGCCACTGCTCGCCATGACATTCCTTGATAAGCGATAGAGCATCTGTCACAACTCGATACAGCTCTTTTTTCAACGTTGCCTCACATCGTTCAAAGGCACTAGCAAAACCGGCTCCCGACTCCACATATTGCAAAATTTCTCGAGTCTCTAAGAGCTTCTGCGCAACACATTTACACTGCAGTTTGTTGAGCTTCAAGAGTTGCTCATTCTTTCCAGATGTAAGGTCCAAAGCCTCAACTATCGCCTTTCTGGCCAAGACCAGGAAATTTGGGGCCATGATCAGCACTTCCGCTCCCAATCTCTCTATAAAAAACCAGAACCAGTTTTTCCAAGAGGGTGCACGAATCGTTATATAGGTATGTATACCTCAAAAGGACGGACTGAGGATTCCCAGATTGGATTTCCCTTCTTGTCGTAGAAGAGAACTGGCCTTCTACACATCATTCTGCCATGGAAGTCTCGGTACCGATTCAATGATTTGAAAAAACATTCATGTTCAAGACACGTTTGGGCCATTGTCGCAGCATCATCGGTAATGTGGGCAAGAAATGACACAATCCGTCGTCACAGATTTTAACCCCAGACGTCTGTGCGGACCAGAAGCCTCGTCCCGAGTACTTGTACGTATACTATCCCGGTTAAAACCTGACACCCCTATGTTATAGTGGACACCTTCCTTCCTTCTTCTCTCTTGCCCCTTCCATGTGCTACTTTGTCTTTCCCATTAGGTTCCATCATGGGCTTCAATCAATTGTGGTTGGTAAACACTTTTTATAAAGGTACTCAAAAGCCAAGTACCACCATGGTTATGGAATAGCAAAAAGGCCATGCTTGTAGCAAGCCTTGGCCCTATGATTTTCGTCCAATCAAAATGCAATATCTCATCTAAGCATTTGGAATCCAAAAAACCCTAGGAGCACACATAACAATATGCTAGGTGATTTCAAACCTGTTGTTCTATAAGGGTTTTTCAGCCACCCCAACAGACCCAGGGTCTAACAACCCATGCAATACTTGCCCTTGGTCTAAAAGTTCACAAATATTGACCCTGGGTTTTAAAGTTCATGCATATTTGGCCCTAGGTTTTGAAATCTTTGCATATTTGGCCTTGAGTTGTGCACAATTTTGTATATCATATTTATGTATCTCTTAAAATATATTTCTTACATCTTCATCCATATTGAGGCTTTCATCTAACTATAAAGCTTTGGCCTAATTTGGCATTGTGTTAAAAATGGCATGTGTTCAAGGAACCTAGGCCTTGTTCAAGAAGGCCATGCTTATGATAAGGTTATGATTTCGATTGGACATGGAGTAGCCCATGTTATTGTCCAAGAAGCCTAAGCCCGTACCCAAGAGGCTTGGGCCACCTCGATGCATATGCTTAGAAAATTCTAGCTCAAATGTGGAGTGCTAGAATTGACATGCCTCTTATCAAGAAGCAATGAGCGTTTTGAATTCAAGAGATTCATGGTTGCCCATCTTCCTATCCAAGAGTCTAAGAACAATGTCTAAGCCTATGTTTAAGAAGCCCAAGCCCATGTTCAAGAAGCTCGAGATCTCACCAAAAGACTTGGACAAACCCCTCTTCAATTAAAGAAGCCCAAGCCCACACCTAAGAAGCCTTAATTGTGTTGACCCTATGTTCAAAAAGCATGGGACCTCACCAAAAAGATTGAGAGAAGTCCATTGCCTATCCAAGAAGCTCAAGCCCATGCCAAGGAATTAGGAATTACCTTTGACCCTATGTCTAAGAAAATTAGGCCTCACCATATAAACTTAAACAAGCCCATACCTAGTCCAAAAAATGCAAGCCCATGCCCAAGTACCCTAAATCACCTACGTATGTTAAGAAAGCCCAACGCCCCATGAAACAAAAAGGTCATGCTATGTTCAAAGGCCTGGGCAACCTAGGAAAAACCTTAGGCAACCTAGAAAAAGCCAAGGATGCCTATGAAAAAGCTTGGACAACTTCAAGAAAACCCCAAGATGCTTATGAAAAAACCTAGGCAACTTTCAAAAAACCCCAAAATATGAAAAAGCCTGAGCAACTTTGAAAAAATCCCAAAGATGCTTATGAAAAGCCAAGGATGCTTATGAAAAAACCTATGCAACTTAGGAAAAACCCCAAGATGCCTATGAAAAAGCATAAGCAACCTAAGAAAAACCCCAAGATACTTATGAAAAACCTAAGCAACCTAGGGAAAACCCCAAGATGCATATGAAAAAGCCCAGGCAACCTAGGGAAAACCCCAAGATGCTTATGAAAAAACTCAAAATGCCTATGAAAAAGCCTAAGCTATCTAGGAAAAAGATTAGGGAACCTAGGGAAAACCCCAAGATGCCTATAAAAAAGCTTAGGCAACCTAGGAAAAAGCATAAGATGCCTATGAAAAGGTTTAATCAACCTAGGAAAAAGCTTAAGCAACTTAGGGAAAACCCCAAGATGCCTATGAAAAAACATGGGAACCGATGTAACTTATGGAAAAACCTAAGTAATCTAGGATAAAGCCCAGGCACCCTAAGGTGCCTACAAAAGAACACATGTAAACTACTCAAAAGTGTAAGTAGCCTAGGAAAAAGCTTGGGCACTTTAGGAGCCAATTAGGTAACTTATAAAAAGAACTAGGAAACCTAGGACAAAGTTTAGGCATCCTATACAAAAGCCTAGACAACCTAGGAAAAACCCCTTTAATTTAAAGCTTAGGCAACAAAGAAAATGTATAGGTAGCCTAGAAAAAAGTCTTTGTAGCCTAGTCCATTTAAGAAAGAGCCCATGACCCAACATGGGAGAATTAGCACCCATGAACATGCTACCTACCTCAGTGTCCAGTTTTTCGACTTCAAGTTGAATGAACCCCCGACTCCATATAATTCTAGTTCACACGTTTATCACCCTACTATTTTTACCTTATTACTTTCTATCTTGTTTTGGCTTAACCTTTACCTTTTGAAAAAACCTCTATAATTCATGGCCAAATTTTTCTCTATTGGCAAAACTTCTCTACTAATTGGCAAAACTCCTATCTTTTCACAAAACCTCTTTAATTATTGGCTAAACCTTAACATATTGGCAAAACCTCAACAATTTTTGGTTAAACCTTTATCTCTTGGCAAAACCTTTCCTCTTCTTAATTAAACATCTATCTATTGGCAAAACCTATTTCATTCATGGCTAAACCATTACTTTTAGGCAAAACTTTTATATCTTCAACACTAAACCTTTACCTTTAGGCAAGACTTTTATATCTTCATGGCTAAACCTCTACCTCTTGGCAAAACTTTTTTCCTTCACAATTAAACCTCTAGCTCTTGCCAAAGCATTTTCGCTCCATGGTTAAACCTTTGCCACTTGGCAAAACCTTTCTACTTCATAATTAAACCTCTACCTATTGGCAAAACCTTTCTACCTCATGGTTAATCTTCTACTTCTTGGCAAAATCAGCCTACTTCATGCCCAAACCTCTACCTCTTGATAAAAATTTTCCGCTTCATGGCTAAAGCATTGCCTTTTGGCAAAACCTTTCTCTTTCATGGTTTAATTTCTCCTTTTTTGCAAAACCTTTTTACTTCATGGTTAAACTTCCACCTCATGGCAAAACCATTCCACTTCATGGCTAAACCTCTACCTCTTCGCAAAACCATTCTCCTTCATGGCTAAACCTCTCCCTCTTGGCAAAACCTTTCAACTTCTTGGTTAAACCTTTCCCTCTTGGCAAAACCTTTATCCTCCTCGGCTAAACCTCTCATTTTTAGCAAAAAAAAATCTCCTTTTTGGCTAAACTTCTACCTCTTGGCAAAACCTTTCAACTTCATAACTAAACCTTTATCTCTTGGCAAAACCTTTTCACTTATTAGCTAAACTTCTACCCCTTAACAAAACCTCTCTACTTCATGGTTAAACCTCTACCTCTTGGTAAAAACATTTTATTTCATGGTTCAACCTCTGCCTCTTGGCAAAACCTTTTTTCGTTATGGGTAAACTTCTCTCTCTTAACAAAACCTTTCTATTCCACAGCTAAACATTTGCCTCCTAGCAAAACCTTTCTATTTCATGGCTAAACATTTGCCTTTTAGCAAAACCTATGTCCTTGATGACCAAACCTCTCATGTTTGGTTAAACCTTTCTCCTTTAGGCCTAAACCTCTACCTTTTGGAAAAAACCTTTATATTTTCATTGTTAAACCTCTCGCTCTTAATCAAACCCTTATATTTCATGGTTCAACCTATGCCTCTTGCAAAACCTTTCTATTTCATGGCGCAACCTTTCCCTTTTAACAAAACTTTTCTACTTATGGTTAAACCTTTACCTCTTAGCAAAACCTTTTTTCTTCATGATGAATCCCCTCCTTTTCGGCAAAACATTTTTTATACATCACTAAACTTTTCCTTCTTGGCAAAACCTTTGATCTCCCTCATAGCTTAACCTTTCCCTTTTGGTAAAATGTTTTTCCTTCATGGTTAAACCTCTACCTTTTAACACAACTTTTTTGTTCATGGCTAAACCTTTAACTCTTAGAAAAACATTTTCATTTCATGGCTAAACCCCTACCTCTAGGCAAAACCTTTCTATTTCATGCCTAAACCGTTCCCTCTTGACAAAAATTTTGTATTTCATGGTTCAACTTCTACCTCTTAACAAAATTTCTTTCCTTTATGGCTTAACCTTTACCTTTTGACAAAACCTTTGTGCTTCTTAGCAAAACCTTTACGTCTTTTTGGCTAACCCATTGACAAAACCTCTTTATTTATTGGTTAACCCTCTGCATCTTTGCCAAACCTTTCTTCTTCATAGCTAAACTTTTGCCTCTTTGCAAAACCTTTCTACTTCATGGCTAAACCTTTTGCTATTCACAAAAAAAATTTACCACATGGTTAAACTTCTCCCTTTTAGCAATTTTTTTCTATTTCATGGCTAAGCTTTTGCTTCTTGACAAAACCTTTCTCCTTCATGCCAAAACCTTCACCTTTTAACAAAACCTTTCTACTTCATAGCCAAACCTCTACTTTTTGGAAAGAACTTTGTACTTTAAGGCTCAACCTTTGTTTCTTGGCAAAACCTTTTTACTTGATAGATCAACCCTTCCCTCCTAGGGAAACCTTTGTACTTCATGGCTAAACTTCTACCTTTTGGCAAAACCTTTCTATTTCATGGTTCCATTTTTGCCTCTTGGAAAAAACCTTTATCCTTCATGGTTAAACCTCTTGCTTTTGGCAAAACCTTTCTATTTCATGGCTTAACATTTTCCTATTGGCAAAACCTTGCTACTTCATGGTTAAATTAAACTCTACCTCTTCACAAAACCTTCCTACCTCATTGTTACACTTTTACCTTTTGGCACAACCTTTCTATTTCATGGCTAAACCTCTCATTTTTGGCAAAACCTTTCTCCTTCATGGTTAAACCTCTACCTCTAGGCAAAACCTTTTATAGTTTAATCCCAACCTCTATATTTTGGCAACATCTTCTACTTCATGGCTAAATTTCTACCTCCTAACAAAACCTTTCTACTTCAAGGCTAAACCTCTACCTATTGGCAAAACCTTTCTTGTTCATAGCTACACTTCTACCTCTTGGCAAAACCTTTCTTCTTCATAGCTAAATTTTTACCTATTAGCAAAACCTTTCTTCATAATGGCTAAACCCTTTCATTTTGGTAGAACTTTTCTACTTCAAGGCTAAACCTTTATATCTTGGTTAATCCTTATTCTTTCATGGTTAAACTCCTCCCTATTTGCAAAAACTTTTTAATTCATGGGTAAACTTTTACCTCTTCACAAAACCTTTATATTTCATGGCTAAACCTCTACCTTTTAACAAAACAAAATTCTTTCATGGCTAAGTTTTTCCCTTTTGGTAAAACATTTTTACTTCGGGGTTAAATTTTTACCTCTCGACAAAACCTTTCTACTTCATGACTAAACTTCTACCTCTTGGCAAAACCTTTCTTCTTCATGGCTAAACCTCTCCTTCTTAACAAAACATTTTACTTCATGGCTAAACATTTACGTCTTGCCAAAAACCTTTCCATTTCATGCTTAAACCTCTACCTCTTACCAAAACCTTTCAACTTCATGGCTCAACCTCTACCTCTTAATTGAAAAACCGGTTTACTTCTTAATGAAACCTTACCTTTTAGCAAAACCTTTATACTCCATGGGTAAAATTTTATCTCTTGGCAAGACCTTTATGTCTTTTTGGCTAACATTCTACCCATTGACAAAACCTCTTCATTTATTGGCTAAACCTTTTCCTCTTGACAAAACTTTTCTACTTCATGGTTAAACCCATGCCTCTTAGCAAAACCTTTCTACTACATGGCTAAACTTCTCCCTCTTAGCAAAACCTTTCTACTTCATGGCTAAACTTTTGTTTTTTGACAAAACCTTTTTCCTTCATGCCTAAACCTCTACCTCTCAGCAATTTTTTTTAATTTCATGGCTAAACTTTTCCCTATTGGAAAACCTTTGTACTTCACGGTTAAACCTCTCCCCTATTTACAATTGGTACTTAGCAAGGTCTACAAGGGCAATTTCCAACTACATGTCTAGGACCTATACAAAAGGACTAGATCCAGCTAATGGGTATGGAATCAATAATAAAGATAAACATTATCAAAATTATTTGATGTGAGTCATGTTCCCTGCATAGATTCATCATTAAAAAGTGGTCAATGTTGTTAATTTTGGAAACAACCTTTTTTGGAGATTCCACCAAATCCTCGATTGTCTTCTGGAGTTGAAATTTTTCAATCTCCTAGGCTTAGGTATTGGGTACGACAATCTCTTGGTATTGAAAAGCATCATTTTTGGTAGGGGTCCAAACATGGTCACGTGAAGGATCCACATTCGTAATCACAACCAACTACTCCATCGAATGAATCTGATGATAGTTTGTATTTTCAATTCTCCTCTTTCAATGTTGATTTCAGCTTCATGTTGTTCTGCCATTTACAAGGTAGTAAGGCCTTCTTGATCCATCATGTGGAATTGTCTTCCTTAACCAACAAAGGGTACATCCCCACCTTCTTATTACAACACCTCATTCATTAGCTTTTTCATACTCCTTGTCAACATATTTGTCATCTTTCATAAACCAAAGTGGTTAACACGTACAATATATATATATATATATTTTAAATATTATTATTATTATTTTAAATTGAACAAAAAAACGAATTGCAAAAACAATGAAACTTTGGAAGAAATAATACATGTTTTTCCAATGAAGACAAATAATTTTTATTGAATGTCTCAAAAATAGAACTTGGCAAATACAAAAAAATTAATCTTATATTTTGGTCTAGAATGTGGATTGAAATGCAATAAAATTAATAGTAACAAACACTATTAATTCAGATCTCCTTAAAACTAGTTTTTAAATTAAAATCCAATAATGAAAGTATGATAAAAATGTTAAAACAACAAACTATGACTATGGAAACAAAGCTTTTCCACAATTCAAAATATATTTCTATCATACTCCATTAAAGTTCAATGTTCTACAACTATACAATGGTATTCATCTCTTCCTTTTCTCCAAAGATATTCCGCAACAAAAATAATCTTATGTGCTATTCAAATTCAAATGGTGATAAAACTATGTAATATAACTAGAAATTCTTAAAATAATAACTAGGTAAATAGAAATATATTAATCAATAATTATCACAAGTAACTATTTTAACGTTACCCCATGTGTACTCTAAATTATGTCCTGAAATTTTGGATAAAAAATGTGTTAAGAAAGCTAAATGTGTTATTATTTTTAATCTTGTGATTCAAAAATTTGATTTGTTTGTATTACAATTTGTTTTGTCTATACTATAGTTTATTCTACTAACTTTAAATTGAAACATTGTTTAATTTTTCTCTATATATATGAAGTTTGTTGTTGCTCTTCTAATGCCCCTATTAATAACTGTCATGACCCTAGCCTTAGGTTCACAACCAAGGCAAGGGGCATGGAAAGGTGAGGGTCAAAAGTGTAACTTGAAAGTTACATTCACACTCCTAGGAGTGCAGTAAAGTGTGAGGGAATGAGCCCACACACTCCCAAATGGACTCCCACTTTGGGAATTAGAGTCCTTAAGGACTTTCAAATCTTCAAAAAATGATTTGAGGGGTCAAATTTCATTGGATTGAAATTTTCCTTATACCATTAAAAACTCTGAAAATGAAGATGTTTAAAATGGGCTCATATCCATTTGAGTATTTACAACACAAGTTATGGCCAAAGGAGAGGCTAACAATCAAAATGATAATTTAACTCCTTACCACTAAAAGTCAAGAATTGCCCTGAATTACATGTGTGCAAGGGGCATGCCACATATATTGTTGGAAGTTTTTTATGAAGGCTATAACTTTAGACTTCACCTCAATTGAAGGTCTACACAAAAAGTTATAGGTGTCCAAAGTGGCAAAAATCACAATTTCGGGAATTTTGAAACTCCCGACTTGGGAGTACCAAGAAAAATGACATTTGGGTGCAACCCCAATGGCCAGTCAAAAAAAAAAAATGAGGGGGAAGGTGGTGGCTTCCCCCCAAATTCAAATCATGGTGAGTTTTATGAGTCCATGTATGCCCGTGGTTTGTCCATGCATCAAAAGTGTTCCAACTATGCATTAACCAACTTGTTGTTTGGTTTGTGCAGGTCCATATGAATAATTGATTCACTTGTCATTCATCTTAGTCCCCATCTTGGAATTCTGGCACACCTATTTTACCTTCGAAGTGCTGTGAACTAAGGAACATAATTCAACTCCTTTCGTTGTTTTCACTTTCTAACTTACATTTGAATCTTTCAAGGAGTATGGGGGTGCATCACATTAAAGCATTATTTGATTCTCTACTATATATACAAAGTTTGTTGTCGTTTTTTTGATGCCCTTATTGATAACTATGCAATCATTTATTAATAGGTTACTCTCTCCTTTTATGACTACAACTTTGTTGTCACTTGTAATTACTACTATAATTGCAGATATGATGTGATCTAGTTTTGACCCTACTATTGCAACTCTAATATAACTTGTAATTATTAATTTGATTACAGATTTCATGTAATAGGAATTTAACCCTACTGCTACAACTCTGACACTAATTCAATTTGACCTTATTGATCTTCATAAATTATATGCTCCTCAGGTTGTATATGCTCCTTTATTTCCATGGTTGCAGATGTTACTAATGTATTTTAAATAATGGCTATATAATATTCATTTTAGACATGATGTTAGTAGTGTAAAAACCATGTTTTTGTGGTAGTGATGAAGTGTATGCGCACATTATGTATATATTTATTCAGGTTGTAGAATTTGGACTTATAGTATGTATTACCTTTTGCCACATTACAATTAAATGGAAACTAACTTATATATGCATAAAAAGAGCACCCATAATTTGATCAATAGATTCCTAGCATTTATCATGTGTAACTTCCTACATATATTACACTTCATTAATCATGCCCAACCAATAGTCATGCACAACTTTAATGGAAATAAATTCTTAAAGACAATATCATGTTATTCCAATTTGTTTGTTGGATGCACGAATGAATTGACTATCTTTAGCATAATCCCATACACATGCATAACAAATATCCACTAAATTTGATTTTCCAAAATCACTTTATATCTTTTGGGGTCCATTTGATATTAAACTCAAATTATTCAAACCCAGAATTGGAAGATATTTTCAATGTGACATAAATTTACATCCCCAAGTGGTTGCTAACTATTACTTACCATGCATATTTCAACACCAAAAATAGAATTTTTGCTAATTAGCCATGAGATCCAAGAGGAGGTGGCTCAAATCCACTAGGACCACCACAACTTCCACGATACTTTTGATTGCCAATGGTGAATCCAGGTAGGCCACCATTATAACCAAATAGACCTTATCATCAACCACTTAATTATCCTAAGTACATCAATGATTCTAACCCAGATGCTCATGTTAGAATATTTTAAGTTGCCATTAGAGCAAATATTGAAACAAATGATGCAAAAATTGTTAATTTGTTCAATTTTACATTTGAAGATACTATGTTTGATTAATGTAACAATTATATGGGAGAATACCTAGGTTGTATTTTTGCAGAACTACAACTGGCATTTTGTAAAAAATTACAAAAAAGTTCAAATAATGAACAAGTTTACTTATAGTTGAAAAATATGAAGTAGGAGAAGAATGAAAGAATGGAAGTCTATCATGAAAGATTATTGAAGTTGGCCAATAGTCTTCAACACAAGACAATAAATAGTTTCTCAACTATTGTTTTAAGATCTGAATTACAACCATATATGAGTGTAACAATAATAGATATGAAGAAAAAAACTCTACAACAACATAAGGAAACAACTTTAGTTTGTGAAGAAGGGATTTCTGAAGTAGAGGCCATAAGCAATTTATTAGTACTACAAAGTAGTAAGATAATATTAGCTCAAAAACCTTAGACATTCCTAGAGAAAACAAGAATGTATTGAACAAATTATCACAAGGCAAATCATAATGTTGAAACCTATAGAATCAAAAGAAAGGAAAACCATGTTCTGCAGTCTTTGAAATTACTACTCAACATTAAAGTATAGAGACCTGTGAGGTATTCTTGTCATATTTGTGGTGACACTGGACATAAGATCATAAATTGTCCTAAGTACAATGATATGCAGAATATGTTTAAGAATAAAGGAGTGAAGCCAATAGATAAATAAGTTGTGGTAGAACCCAAGGTTTCAAATCCTTCAATCCATATGGTGGATGTGAATATAACCATCACCAGGAACAAGGTTACTAAAAAACAAGTGTTCAAGGATAGAAAGCCAATCAAGAAAAAGTTTGTTGGTGACTAGGAAGAGGAGTAAAGACTACAAGAATCTTTTGTTAAGACTATACAGAAGATGTAAGCAAAAGACCCACCACAAAATCTGATTCCAAAGGAAAAAGCACAGAGGAGTACAATTTGGTCAAGATTGCCAAAATCTGAGGTGTCCACAAAACTAATGTATCACAAAGTTTGTTTGTTAATCCTATCAACAAAGTTATGTTTATGGAACAAATATTCCAAGATATTAATAACCAAATGTTGGACACTACTTATACTTTGAAAATAGGTCAATTGGTGAAGATAGCACCAGATCTTAAAAAATATATGTGGTAGAAACTAAAGCCAAAAAAACTTAATATAACTACTAAACAAATATTAGAGCCTAGTGTAGCCACAATGGTTGCAACACATTTTGAACTAAACACAATAACTATAAAGGTAGATAACCAAGTGGTAGTTATTAAAGTACAAGTTGGGAAAAACATTGATGAAGATGTTTTGATAGATGGAGGAGCAAGTGTGAACATTATAATATAAAAAATTAGAATAAAGTTAGGTTTACCCAAACCAAGACCAGTTCCATACCACCTCAAAATGGCAAATCAAAGTATGACCAAAACTCTAAGAATCATCAAAAATTTGAAGATTCACATACATGGTATTCTATATATAACCACATTTATTGTTTTAAAAAATAGTGTGGTAGATTTTAATTATTATATGTTGCTAGGAAAACCTTGGCTCAAAGATGCAAAGGTTACACATGACTAAGGTAATAATGTCATTATTGTTCAAATTAATAGAACAATCGAAACAATATCAGTTAACAAGAAATTGGGAGTAGAAACCAGAAGGCCCCAAGTACTTGTTTGTTATGACTTAATGGAAGGGTTAATAGATGAAGAGGAAGATCTAATCTTTGAAACATAATCAGAGTTATTTTCAATTGGCACAATTATTCTCTTAGAGAAGTAGTTTTGTTGTTGAGTGTCAGAGTGTTATAAATCATAAACATTAAGGAATCGATCTAAAGCAACGGACATAAGATCAAACAATTATAGAAATGGTGCCTTCAATAGTGAAAACAAAAGATTTTTGTGTGAGACCAAAGGTTTCATTAGAAGACAAGGTTTATCTAGAAACCTATTACCATCATAGCCAAGATGATATTCAAGTGGATGAAACACCAACAAAAATATAGGTATAGAATTTTCAAATAGCATACTGGACTTTGACTAAAGAAAAATAACTTGTTAAACTAAATCTTGGCACAGAAGTAAATCCACAATACATCAAGGTTAATTCATAATTAACAAAGGAGAAGATTGAAGAGCTTTAGATGTTACTTAAAGAGTTCAAGGATGTGTTTGCCTAGACTTACAAAGATTTGAAAGGCATATTTCTAGAATTTGCTCAACACAAAATTAAATTAGATACCTCAATTCCACCAACACATCAAACAAGGTGCAAATTGAACCTCAAATATGTTGCAACGATCAAACATGACATTGACAAATTATTAGCAACTAGATTTATTCAACTAGTAGAAGAGGCCACGTGGTTATCACCCATAGTGGTAATTTAGCATAGTCTGCTAACAAAATCATTGGTAGACTATTGACCAAGTTGGTTAATGAGAAAATAATAGACTTGGATGAACATTTGTCTATAGTTTTGTTTTCGTATAAAACGACTTACAAGGTGGCAACAAGTTATACACCCTACCATTTAGTCTACGGTTTGCATCCTTTAATGCCAAAATAATATGTTACACTGGCTATTAGTGGGGGCCACATAGATGTAGAACCAACCAGAGTGCTAACAACTAGAATTATAGAACTGGAAAAGTTGTAGGAGAATAGATTGGAAGTTCAAAATAATGTGGGAGTCAACCAATGGAGCATATTTCTATGGAGTCAATAAAAAAATACTAAAAAAAAGTTCCAACTTGGAAATTATGTCTTATGGTTTCCCAAAGGAGAAAAAACACATATGGGAAAATTTAAGAAAAGATGGTTTGGTCCATTCAAGGTACAATATTGTTTAACCAATAATATTGTTCTTCTTGTTTTTGTTAGCAATTTTGAACAAAACCCAATATTGGTCAATGTTAATAAGTTGAAACCATACACATATGTGGATTAAACATTAAAGGGGATTTAGAGTTCAGAGGATCAAAAGTCTTTATAGTCCATAGATGAAGACAACATGGAAAAAAAATGTGATGAACATTCAAAAGATAAAAAAAAACACAAATCATTGGGACTAATCAAATAATATTATCGTATTAAGCCTTAGTAAATGTAATAAGTTAGCAAGTTACGAACAAATATTTAGACAATTTCACAATTATCGGATTGTGGGGTAAATAAATAAATGATGTTAAAATATTTTTTTGCTAATTTGATGACTCAGCATAGGCTAAAGGGAATTTGTAGTGTAGACTATACTAGGTCATCAGATTTAGGAATGTCATCATAATTACCCAATGTTATCCATAAAATTCTTTGCTTAGTAGGTTTTAATTGTAGCCCATGTTGATGTTAATATGAATTTAAGCAAAAGGTGAAAGATGTCAAACAATTTGAAAAACATATAAATCATTCAAACATTGGCCTTAAAACGAAATGTGAAATGTCATTTCATGAAATGAGGTGATTATGTTTTAAAAGGTGACAAACACTAGAATGACTCTTTGTTTTCATTTTCTACAAGTAGGTTTCAATCGTTTTTTATTTCCAAAATGAATGTTGAAAAAAGTTTTGTGGAGAAATTACAAAGACAATTTAAAGAGAAGTTGTAGAAGTTGAAAGAGGAGTAAAAGAGATTGAAAGAGCAATAGAAATTTGCAAACATTTTGCCTTTGTAATTCAGGTCTCCAAAAAGAGGTTTGCTTTTTCTTTCTTGAGTTTATTATTCTTCTTTTCCTTAGAAATCTTTTTCGATATCCAAATTTGAAAGAGCTTTTGAACAATCTGGAAAAAATGAGAAAGATTATAAAAAAACATTGAGGAGATATAACTTTAAAAAGCCCAAAAGATAGGCATGTCCTAATGAGCAAATCAGTCCCATTTGTATTTTCAGATTTTGAAAAAGACCAATAGAAGGACAATTTGCAACAATAACAATAATCACCATTACATCAAGAGGAGTATACTCAGGAGCAAATTCCGGAAAGAGTTCATATTCTTAATAAAAAGCGCACAAAGAAAACAAGTCAATAAATAATTGCTACAAATTTGCATGGGAAGAAAGTGTGTACTCATTAGGATGATGAGGTTATGTATGACTTTACTCCAATAAAATAGAGTTACAATAGCAATCTAAAGAACATTCTACTTTGGACAAGGTTTGGAGAGGAATAGAGAACCTAGGCAAATAGATTTGGATTAGTAAGCTTATTTGAAATTGATTGGAAGACACCCTACCACAACATTCTGTTGAATTTCTAAACAATTGGAAGTTGGATCCTAAACATAATATAATCAAGGTTATGTTGGGGGACAAGCATAGAATAATAGATAAACATGTCTTGGTAGAAGTTTTAAAATTTTGCCATATAGGAAAATTAGAGGCAAACTAGGTGGAAATGTCTAATGCCAAACTAGCATTAGTAGATATAGCAAATAAAGTCCTTAACATTTGCAACACCAATGAAAGGTGGGTTGTGAAAAGATGAGGTCAAAGTATGCTAATAAAATTGTTGCAATTCTACCAATTAGTTACCATAAGGATAAGGTGTAGTATTTTAGTAATAAGTTTGCTACGATGATCTTTAGAGCAAATAATGGAAAGTGTGTTAATTGGGCTACAATCATGTATTCTCAATTGGTCAAAGAATTGATCAAATGGGAAAAGTGTTAGAAAAATATGATTGAGGGAACAACCAAAAGAAAATTTAAAAAGGATGTATGCCATTCTGCCATGGTCTTAAAAGTTCTATTTTAAAAGTGGTTTCCATTAGAAGGAGGAAAATCACAGGAGAAGAAGAAGTAGGTAGAACAACATCAAGAGGAAAAAAGAAGAAGAGACAATTTGAGGGAGAGGTTCATTAAGAATAAAAGGCCTCTAAACGCTACACACATCTCTCTTAAAAAGGAGAAATAATTAGAGACTAGGACAACTAGAAGAACGGTTTTGATGTCTTAATCTCATGATGATGAGGAGAAAGAGACTCTACAAAAGAAATAGAAAAGAGAAGAGGGTACTGCAATGAGAGGCAATATTGATCTTTAACAAGTAACAAAATTGTTAAAGAAGCAACAATAACATAATAAAAAATAAAAGGAAAATTTTATATTTCCTAAATTTGATCCAAGACCACCAATTTTTCCCAAGCAAGAGCAAAGATCAAATGGGTAGGAGTATTAGAGATGGCCCAAGAAGGAGCTAGAGTCTTAAGCTCAATAATCAACAGAAGAGCAGATAGAGGATTTTGACCGAAATCCACCAAAAGTACAAAAATATCTTCCATCACCATTGAATAATGAAGGTATGTTGCCTTCAAGACCAAGTTCTATAATAAACATGAATGTATTTAAAGAAATTTGGATTTCACATAGGAGTCTAGGTTCATCAGGTACAAATTCCAAGGGTAGGATTTTTAGGTTTCATACAACAAGGTTTGTGCAAGGGATAGAAGTAGAATTGGATGAGCATATAAGAACAACTATTATGTTTCAACAGAGGTTTAACCATGAAATAGAAAGATTTTTCCAAAGGGTAGAAGTTTAGCCGTGAAATAGAAAGGTTTTGCCAAGAAAAAAAAATTTAACCATGAAGGAGGAAGGTTTTGCCAAAAGGCAGAAGTTGAGCCATGAAGTAAAATGCTTTTGCCAAGAGGTAGAGGTTTAGCCGTGAAATAGAAAGGTTTTGTCAATAAAAACAAGTTTAACCATGAAGGACAAAGGTTTTGCCAAGAAGCAAAGGTTGAACTATGAAATAAAATGCTTTTGCGAAACAGTAGAAATTTTGCCATGAAATGAAAATGTTTTGCCAAGAGATAGAGGTTTAGCCATGAAGTTGAAAAGTTTTGCCAAATGGGATAAGTTTAACCAATAAGGAGAAAGGTTTTGCCAAGAGGGAGAGGTTTAGCTAAGGAAGAGAAAGGTTTTGTAAAGAGGGAGAGGTTTAACTAATGAAGAAAAAGGTTTTGTTTAACCAATGAAGGAAAAAGGTTTTGTTAAAGAAGAGAAAGGTTTTGCAATGAGTTAGAAGTTTGGTCATGAAATGGAATCGTTTTGCCATGAGGTAGAAATTAATTTAGTCATGAAGTAAAAACGTTTTGCCAAGAGGGAGAATTTGAACCATGAAGGAAATTTTTTTTGCCAAGAGGCAATGTTTTAGCCATGAATCAGAAAGCTTTTGTTAAGAGGTAGAGGTTTGGGCATGAAGTAAAAAGGTTTTGCCAAGAGGTAAATGTTTAATCATGAAGTAGGAAAGGTTTTGTCAAGAGGGAGAGGTTTAACCATGAAGTATGAAGGTTTTGCCAAGAGGTAGAAATTTAGCTATGAAGTAGGAAAGGTTTTGCCAAAAGGGAGAGGTTTAACCATGAAGTATGAAGGTTTTGTTAAGAGGTAGAGGTTTAGCCATGAGGTAGAAAGGTTTTACCAAGAGGTAAATGTTTAATCATGGAGTAAAAAGGTTTTGCCAAGTGGCAAAGGTTTAACCATGGAATGAAAATGTTTTGTCAAGCACTAAAAGTTTAATTGTGAAGGAAAACAATTTTGCCAAGAGGTAGAGGTTTAGCCATGAAGATATAAAAGTTTTGCCCAAAGGTAAAGGTTTAGTCATGAAGATATAAAAGTTTTGCCTAAAGGTAAAGGTTTAGCCATGAATGAAATAGGTTTT
>Ga0209208_10003511_pt1 | contig 22412 bp, 13 predicted proteins | sample S1TSphfallax_3_FD_187694 | JGI IMG/M metagenome (GOLD analysis project Ga0209208, IMG submission 187694) | Host-associated microbial communities from peat moss isolated from Minnesota, USA - S1T2_Fd - Sphagnum fallax MG (SPAdes) (version 2) | ecosystem: Host-associated > Plants > Peat moss >...
AATTTTATTTTAAAGTTCACAAAGGGACCATCTATAGATATAGTAAAAAGTATATAGTGTCTAAATTCTTCATCCCTACCAAACCTACCATTTTTCCTTTATGTACATGGCATGTATAAATCTAGTAGCTTTCCCTCCTACCAACCCACTTGGTCCTTCCACAACATCCATGATTTTAAAAATGGTGGATAGTAACCCATCCTTGAGTGGGTCTAATAGAAAATAATAAGCATCCTAGTTCTTTTGGTCTTGTTTCTTTTTCTTTTGTAGAAAAGGGGGTTTATGGAAATTACTCAAGATGTTAGCATATATATATATATATATATGTATACTAGCAAATTGTATATAACTTAACACCGAGTTGCCAGTTTTTGACTAGATTGGTGGGATGGGTGTGTTAATTTTGAAATTGCTTATTATGGGATTGAATTATGTAGCCACTTTGGATTTTGGTCCAAGTCTCACATTAAAGTATAGGACCTAGTAGGGATGGTTCCATTTAGGAACATGTTGAGCTTGGTATGGAATATTTGCATTAGGTGGTGACAACTTCTATGAGGACTTGTTCCAAAGCATAAGGGGTGTTTCCCAACTATTGATTCACATTACAAGTGAAAGTAGCAAGATTAAAAGTGGAGATGAAACACCAAAAGTGGATACTCTAAAAGTAGAAATTGAAAATTTAATATTGCTTGTAGCTAAGGGTATAATAATGTGTACAAATGATTTGGACTCCATGTTGTTACACACTACCAATGACAATGAAATGATGAACATAAATGAGTCAATGTACGTCAAGGAACCTAAGCTTAAGCTTCACTAGTACATGTTAAATTAGGCAATTATTATAAACCTAGCTAGTAAGTTATTTAAGTTAAGTAGGAAATTATTATTACATGCCTACATATTATTTTCTTACATAATATTATGTAGGTAGATTGGTAAGTGAATCTAGGTTAAATTTTTTTTAAAAATTGCTAAATAAGAATTGTAAACTACTTTCCTATCCTACCTAGGTACATGATTGATAGGTAGGTGTAATAAGGAAGTAGGCCAACTTACCTACCTACCTAACTACCTATAGGTTAGTATTTTTTTTTAAACTTACCATGTAGTGTACAACAAAATGTGAAATAAACACATTGAGAAACATTATTATTTTACATTGGTGTGGTCCATTGGTAAAGGACTTGGATGTTGTTTGCAAATTACTTTGTAGGTTGTGGTTTTTATCTATATTTTGATGAATTTTACTTGTACCTACTTTAAACATGTGGTTGTTAAATATAATCATAACATAGTTAGAAAACATGTTTTATTAAACATTGTGTTAAATAATATTTAAAAAATCAATTTATCAAAGCTTACTTGGTGGCTACTTCCATTTATGATGCAAATAACACAAGCAATTTAATTTACCATGCTTAGACCCAACAAGCTAACACCTCCTTTTGACCCCTCCCACAAACACAACCAATTCCTTGTGCATTTCACAACCTTGCCGTTTTTTTGTACCTTCACTCTTGTTTGATGCTACAAAACATTACTCCTAAAATTTTCTCAACACATATTGGTAAGTACTAACTTTTAGTTATATGAAAAATATTTTCAAAACATGTATCAAATTGATGGATAAACTAATTGTTTTCATATCTACGAACAATACTTACATACGATCTTCAAATGTTCACTACTTACAAGTACTAAACAATTATTGTTACAGTAAACTCTCTCTAAACTAATATCCTTGGGACCAGCCGGAAGATATTAGTTTATGGGGGATATTAGTTTACACAATATTATATTAAGTATGAGGCCCGCCACAGGCTTGTGCCCGCATATTAGTTTAGAAAGAATATTAGTTTACACAGTATTAGTTTAAAGAGAATTTACTGTATGCAAACCTTAATATTTTTTTGTTTCTTACACTCAACCTTTACATGTTTTATTATACAATTCAATGTCCCTCCATAACTTGCCCAAAAATTTGATACACAACCAAAGTAAGGAGGAGACAAAATGTGGTTCCATTTTTTTCCAAAACCCCATTTGGAACAACAAAAATTCAAAAACTACCTCATGTTTCAATATGAACTAATCGTCAAATTGCCTACATGCTTAGTCCTTATGCTACTTACATGTTCCATTAACATTACCCCCTTTGTACTTTGGATTCCATCCTTGAAATCCTTGTTATGTGAAAGAAAAATAATTATTACAAAGCTTAAACATTTATTCTTGCTAATAAACTTGTGCAACATCTTGTAATAGATCAATTTTAACCTCTTATCATTCTAGGTATTGGTTGGGAATCAAGAATATGTATTTCCATCTCAAATGGAACATCAACTAGTGGTGTTTAAAAAGGGAAATTTTTTATTTTTGCCATTTGTTCATGTTCCAACTTTTGTGTAGACTATTCTAAGTCATGTAAGGGAATAATGAACTCTATGGATTGAAATGACATCTTTTGACCCTCCAAATCCTCCTCTTATAGAATTGGTTTAATGTTAGGAAAAACAACACCACCTTTGAGTTTTTGGTGTGTGTATAATAATAGGTATTAACACCTCTTACTTAGTTTTCTCACCCAATGGTGAATCTAGTTGAATACCACTAGGACTTACTTGATTGTAAAAGTTACTTAGTGGTGATTCCAAATTTAATACTGGTGAAATGTATTGGAAGTTGGGAAAGGTGATCATGTACGCTTGAATCTAATGTTGGTAAAGTTGTTCAACCCACATCTCTTGTAGCACATGTTACAAATCTACTTCAAACATATCATGTACCTCCTCTAACCATTTTGTTAATTCACATGCCTAAACACCTAATGTTTCATGGCAAATGTTTAAAAAAACATTATTTGCTTTGAAGTCTTCATATTCTCACAACTTGTAGCATGCAAAATATGGTTATTGAGTTTTCAACTTGGTAACATACATGTTAATATCTTGATCTTTATCACAACCTTAACCTTAGGCTCGCGACCAAAGCAAAGGCTTAAAACGGTATGGGCCAAAAAGGAAGCTCGAGAGTCACATTTCATGCTCCTAGGAGTGTAGGAAAGTATGAAGGAATGAACCTTCACACTCCCAAGTGAGCTCCCACTTTAGGAATTAAAGTCCCAATGGACTCCTGAATTTTTAGAGAGTAATTAGAAGGGTCAAAACCCATTGGATTGAGGAGTTCCTTATATCATTGGAACCTAGATGTTTAAAATGGGATCCCATGACCCATTTGGACACTTCAAACACAAGTTATGGCCAAAAGAAGGGCCAAGAGTCAAATTGACAATTTGACTCTTGATCACTAAAAGTCAAGAATCACCATGATTTCCTTTTTTTCAGGTGACGTGTGACATACCGTTAGAAAGATCTCAACAAGGGCTACAACTTTGCTTTAGCCTTCATGTCAATCAAAGGTCTACACACAAAGTTATGGGCCCCTGAAGTTACTAAAATCCCAATTGTGAAAATTTCGAGACTCCCACTTGGGAGTCTCGGGACAAAATGACATTTGGGTGTTAGTTTCGTGGCTAGGCAAAAAATATATTATAAGGGGGAAGGTGGCGGCTTCCCTTAAATTTGGGTCATGGTGAGTCTTATGAATTCGTGTTTGCTCGTGGTTCGTTCGTGCACCAAAATGCTCCAACAACACACTAACCAACTTGTTGTTTGGTTTGTGTAGGTCCATGTGAGTGATTGAATTGCTTGTCAATCTTCCTAGTCCCATCTCGAAGCTCCAACACACCCCTCTACCCCCGAAATGTTACAAACCAGGAAGCACACCCCAATTTCGTCTCCTTCCGTTGTTCACATTTGGACTCACAATTGACTCCATCAAGGAGCTTGGGGGTGTGTCAATTTCCTTTTGTAACTCTTGTATTTTTTATTCAAATTCAAACCACTATTTTGTAATTTTAAAAGACACACACTTGTTGGTTACTTTAACTTTTGAAATTTGCAATCTTTCGACATGTGCTTGTTAGTTGCACATGTTCTAATCTACCACATTATTAGCCAACCTTCTTGTTGAATAACCAAATCATTATTTTTATTGTTTCACCTACCAATACTCCTTGTTCCTATTTTCATATTCTTGTTGCAAATGAAAGTTCTTCTACTTGACTCATTTTCTTCCCCAAGATGGAGGTGAACACAAATATTCTGTCCCAATGCCTTTGTCATCTACCATTTTGATTATTGTGGATGTGTTATTCCAAATGATGCACCTATGTGTTTCAAGGAAACCTGTTCCTTTAACATTGTGTGCACATAGCCCACAAGGTCCACACCTTCATGTTCCATGGTTTACATGAACACGTCATACATTTTCCACAATAAAAATAAATAAATAATATCATCATGTTGCCATGTCATTGCCAATTTACAATTTTAAGTATTATGATTTACACTTTCAAAAAATGTCATGAAGCGTATCAACTTCTCATAATCAACAACATAAACTCTTAAAACTTTGAGATGTTATAAGAAAATCTATAAGCACTTGCACATTGTGTCGGCCTTACAAAACTGATGTTACCTAGGAGTGTGCATTTTTCATAAAGTGTCAAGTTTGTAAACTTCGTAGAACATAAAAGCCACATACCAAAAGTGATGAGCATAAAAGGTGCACATATTCCAAATGAGTCTCCTAAGTACATTCCAATTTAATTAACAAATTTGTTAATGCAACATAAGACCAAATGATAGCACAAGGAGAAAAACAAACTAATTGTGAATCTATGGTTTGTTTGAAAAGTCACAAAATAACTGTTAACATAATGTAATTTATAGCAAATCATTGTGAATTTATTGTGTTTGTTACTTGCACCATCTTTGTACTTCATGGATTTTATGTGACTATTAAATGTAATTATTCAACTTTTGAACCTTAATTTCATAATTGTTGCATTCAAGACCCACCTACCTATGAACAACAACCCAAAGTTCTTAATATCAAATACCAAGCACCAAAAAGACCAACATATTTTTTTCTTTAAATAAAGTTGAATGATTTTCCGTCACTAATAAATAGGGCATAAAAAAGGAAAAGTAGACAGTTGGAAATATTTTAGCAAAAGTAAAAATAAGTGAAAATGACAAGAATGAAGACATGGGGATAATAAAATATGAACCTTGTGAACTTTAATTTCAAAGCCGAGCCAATTAACAACAACCCAAAACTCTTATATTCAAATACCAAGCACCAAAACCCTAACACATTTGTTATAAATATAGGCTAATTGATTTAACCATCATTAGGATTCAACATGAGATAGAAAATCAAAAGCAACGACTTGGCAACATTATGCTAGGAGATGTTCTTATAATAAAATGGAACATGGAGGATAAGAAAGGACAAACCTTGCAAAATTTGGGATGTGCAACCTAATGTATTTAAAAAAACATCCATAAGACAATATAATTACCTTACAATAGAATGTCGCCTATTGTACTTACTATTACAACAACATAGGTGGCAATGGCATGTTGTTAATGCTTGAATTGCAAATTCATTTTACCAATTTATAATAACAAAGTTTATGGCTTCCACTACTTGTTTGCATGTGAAGTACCTTGAAACTCAATTAAAAAATGTAAAACCCTTTATTTGATGTTGAAAATTTTGCCAGAACTAGTGATCTTATGGGTAAACATGGCAAACATGACAACTCTTAGGTTCCAGGATCTAACCTACTTGCAAGGGTAGACAAGAAATCTAAATCTAGGATTAATGTTACAAGTGAAATGACCAAGATAGCCTTAGAAATAAAGAACATGGACTAAACCCTAAGCCGAGGTGCCAAAAATGAATTTGACATTGAACATTTTGACTTGTGATAAGAGTTTTTTGGCCTAGTTAGAATCATTTTTGGCATTGGTTTAAGGTAAAAGTCTTTTTTCACATCTTGGTTTAGGGAATGAACCACTTTGGTATAGTCTTAAAGTCATGTCATGTCTAGTTTTTTTTGTGTTCTAGACTTTTACAATCCAATGCATTTTGGCTTGTGGTATGAGAATTTTGATGTCTGGTTCAAACATTTTGGCTTATAGTCTAAACATTTTTGACTTGTAATTTATTCATTTTGGCATGTGGTCTAAGTGTTTTGTTTTTGTGAACTAAGGCTATAATATTTTTAAGAATTTTGATTTATGGTCTAAACATTTTCAATTTGTGGTTTAAAGATTTTGGCTCATGTTTCAAGCATTTTGGCTTATGGTTTAAACATTTTTGACTTGTGCTTCAAACATTTTAGCATGTGGTCTAAGCATATTGGCTTATGGCCTCACACATTATTACATCTAGGCTAAGCATTTTGGCATAAGGTTTAGACAATGAGTCAAAGTGTTTAAGGCTAAAAAAAATGATCACTCCTCTAAAACAATTGACCATGGAACAACACAAATGACATAATCTATTTTTTCAAACATTTATTGTAGTATTAGACAAACATCTTAAGACTTGAAAAGGAATGTGCCATGGGTCATAAGAAAATGGCACCATACATATTTTGCACAACAATACCAATGTATTGATCATATTATGAGTGTAATACTCAATGAGCATAGGGTTTAAACACATAAATATTTGAAATACAAATACAATTTTAGGTTTGTGTAATAAATATATTTTTTCTAGCTTGATGTTCCAATTTAGGCCAAACATTTATATCCAAAGACAATATCGATGTTTTGTGCCTTAGCATTTTGGCTTAAGGTTACAATATTTTGAGCATTTTGGCTTGAGGTCCAAGCATTTTAGCTTGTGGCATGCATGAACATTTAGATTCAATGATGAATTGTTGGTTCTAGGTATTTCAAAAACTTCAAATAACCACTAGGTTTCATGAAAGAACCAACCAAAGACCTCACGGTTCTTAGGTGGACATTTGATTTTTTCAAAATTAAAAATAAAAATTTAAAAAATAATTTAAAAAAAATTTAAAAAATACAAAAAACCAAGGCTATATATAACAATTGGGTATTTGATTTTTCAATATGGGGTATTTTATTATTATTATTTGGGATAAGCATGGTTATCAACTTTGATACCCAACTTGATACCCATCAGGGGTATGTTCAAAAGTTAATACCAAACCAACACTAGTTAAGAGTTAAGACCCTTCATTTTTTCACATAATTTCAATACCGTTTGGAAAAGGGTAAAGGGACCCCCACAGACTGGCTCAGACTTGTAAAGCCAAAGTGAACCAGCATCCACCAGCACACCATCCAAATGGATGACTTGGGTGTGGATGAACCTCAACTTGAGTTAATATTTGGTTTCACCTTGGTAACCAATCCTGTACAAGAAATAGGTCTCATACATAGGTAGGTAGGTAGGTAGAGAGGTAGGAAAATAGGGTAACTACTAGGTAGGTAGAGAGGTAGGAAAATAGGGTAACTAGTAGGTAACTAGATGGTTTAGACTACTAGGTAAGGGCTAATTTTTTTATTACCTACCTACTAACAACAACCCACTTGTGAGTTGTTAGTAGGTAGGTAATTAAAAAAACAAGCACTGAGCTAATAATCACCATGGTTAGTTATCTAGGGACCTGGAAACCCAACAGAAAACCGTTTCCTGACCACTTATCATCCATCCATCCTTCAGTGGGTGCTGGTTCACTGTTGCCGCCTGGTAAGACATGTTCGACACCCAAAAGGTTTATTTATTTATTTATTTATTTAAAAAAGAACATTTTCAATACCCACTTGCAGGTTTTTTTTAATTATTTAAAATTTTTGATATAAAAATTTGGCGATTTTTTTTTCCAAAAATTAGCAAAATTAGTCGAATTTAGACTAGAAATTTTTTAATTTCCCAAAAAAATAATTTCAACAAAGAGGATTTTATTTTATTTTATTTTTTCCAAATTTCTAAAAAGTTTCCCAATTATTTTTCAAAAAATTGACAAAAATTCTCGGGGAAAAAACTGTAGTCTTCTTTCACACGAGCAGTTTCATGGATGAGAATTGGTGGCGTTCACACTATCGCGTTCTGCGCCTGCAGTCTGTCGTGCTCTAGCGGTTTTCGTGTCGTGGAGCTTCGGCGTTTTTGAGATTGTGCCCTGCGTCCTCCGCGGCTGCCGGATAAGCGTCGCGTCGCTCCTGTCTTTGCTGCTGTTGCTGCGGTTGTGAAGGGAAAGCAAGAGCAAAAGAAAAGGAAGGCTTCGAACGCTGCTCTTTTGTTTTTTTTCCTTTCTTTGGCGCGGGTTTTTTTGTGCGAAGAAAGGCGTGTGGAGTGATGGCGTCATTTGCCGGCACACAGCAGAAGTGTAAGGCGTGCGATAAGACTGTGTATTTGGTGGAGCAGTTGACAGCAGACGGTGTCATTTACCACAAGTCTTGCTTCCGATGCAACCATTGCAAGGGCACACTTAAGGTCAGTCTTTCGTTTCCATATCTGTCTCCCTTTTCTTCTTCTTCTGCCTCTGTAGCCATCTGCTGCGTCAAACTGTCTGAAAGATAAGCAAGTCTCAGTGACCGGAGGTGTTGCACGTATCCATTTCGGTTTGCCATCCCTGTTGTCCCGGACTAGACAGTGGTTTTGAAGTTTTTCTCTCGAATGTTGCAGTTCGTAGCTCCTCAGGGTATGGTGGATCCCGTGGTTGAGAAACAACTGGGCAACGATCTTAGCGTTTGATGTGCGATGGATGCTTGCTAGAGGCCAGATTTGTGAGAGCGTCAGAAGAATGTGATGACACTTCGTGTGAATTGTTGGCATCAGAAGTTATTTTCTAGCTAAGAGCCTGCAGATTTGGCATCATCTTAACATGATCGAACTGTTCCTGGAGTGTTGATGTCAGATCTCTTACCATGCTGTTGTAAAATCAAGGAAGCATGCTTGTGTAGTTGATGTCATGCATGACAGAATCCTGTAAAGACATTCTGTTGTGAATCTACCAGGAATTGATCTTATCCAGTTCTGGAGAAATGGTGACTGTACACTACATTGGTGCAAACTGAGTGTGTATCCAGTAGGGGAGTCACAAGCCCTGAGTGTTTAGTCAAGAGGGGGAAGACAGTATTCTCCTTGTGTTAATGAGGTTGTGATCTCCTGTGGCTGTTGTGAATAGCACTGCAAAAGTGAAATTCACATGTAAACTCTCAAGTTGCAGAATGACAGAATATTTGAACACTCATTTTGGGCATGTTGGTTGCAGCTTGGAAACTATGCCTCATTGGAAGGTGTTCTCTACTGCAGGCCTCATTTTGAACAGCTCTTGAAGACAACAGGGAGCTTTGAGAAGAGCTTTGACAATAAAACCGGCACTGAAGGTTTGTATTTTCTATGACAACAGAATACTTCAATCAAGATGATATTATTTCCCATAGCTACTGTTGATGTATGCATCCAAGTAGTTACCCAGTGGTGTGCTCAAAGGATATGTTCAGGGTGCAGGAGGGTGCCTAACCACTACCATCTGCATAGGCCTCTCTATGCACTCAGATGCTCGCTCCACTAGAATGAAATCAAGCTTAACCTTGCAAGCTTGTTGCGGTTTTTACATGGATACTTCTAGTTTTTAAAATTAGTTTGCCTCTTGATTGCCAATCCACATCCCGACCAAGTCTTTCTTTTGTACCAGAAGCTGAGGATACATAATTTTTTAGAGTTGTCTGCCCTCAGTTTGATTAGACATTTGTACACTAGCTACATCCACTGTTTGGAGCTGATGAAGGTGAAGTCATTAGGGAGTAATAGCAGTGTGTCATTGGCATGCATGTTGAAGGCGATGGTTGTGGAGACAATCACTGGGTTATGACTGTGCTCATGATTGTCTGAACATTTAATTAGTCATATTGCTGTTTTTGTTGGATTTTCACTCTGCAATCACATTGACATTCTCTGATAAACATGTTGATTGTTGCAAGGTTTCCAATGCAGAATGCCAATGAATTCTCTTCGCTGATTGCAGTAAACAATTTTTAAGTTGCAGTGAGGACATTTGAATAGTGGAAGCATGTTTGGAGTATGAACATCTCTTAGGGTTGTCCAACTGACAAATTTCAGCATGTATGTGGTGGAACAGCATTGAAGAAGCTCCCATCTGACAAGCAAGAGGTGCGACTTACTGAACACTGCCTAATGTGCATGCCCTTAGGTCAATAATGTGAGATATTGGACTAGGTAGTGGAATTTCAGAATCAGCAGTCTGATATGGTCACAGAGGGGAGAATGAAAGCTGTACAGAAGGTGGTGATGGGAATCATTTTGTGTTCTCATATTTTTATGTGCTTATGCAACAGCACAAGGCACCCACAAAGGCATCATTGATGTTTGCGGGGACACAAGAGAAATGTATTGCTTGCAACAAAACTGTGTATCCAATTGAGAAGGTATGAATTGTGTCTTGTCTCCGTCTCTCTTCCCCTCCCTACCTCACCTAGAACATTTTGTTCCAGTAGTAGTGGACACCTTTAAACCCTAAACCCTAAATTCTCCAATTTGTGGTCAAGGATATAGCAGGAGATAGAGTGTTCAGATCTCCCTGTGATCTGAAGGAAATATGTGGGAATTTTCCTACTGTAATTTAAATCACTGTCAAATCTGAAATCTCATCCATGCGTCCTTTGAAGTTATTTTTAATATGGTCAGTAGTTAGTTTTCTGTCACCAACCTGCAGAAGTCCTAATCTGCCAGATGCACCAGCATTTGCAATAGAAATAATATTGCAGCAGCTGTTTTTTGGCCTCTCTGCAAAGTCGCCCTTTACAGCCTTGTGGAGAGGTATTGCATTGTTGTAGCTTGCTGGATGCCCTCCCAAGCAATGAATGAGAAGGGAAACTCAAAACACAAATTTGAGGAGTCATTTTCTTAGTACCTGGAGTGGCGTCCTACTGGGGCAACTGCTGGGGCATCAAGCCAGCCAAGTGGTTGGAACCTGTAGCTGCCTTGCAAGTGCTTGGAGGTTCAGTTCACCCTAGACCATACATACCATAACCAACTCAGCTATATTGGTTGTCATTTGGTTGACGGTTCACTGAGAAACCATGTGGGTACCTCAGTGTCAAACCTTTGGAGATGGTTGGGCAAGTGCATTGGCTCATGCCCCCATTGCGGCATTTAGAAAGTGACCACCTCTGAAAGGAGGCAGTATGCTTGAGGATCAAGGGTCATGCTACATTAGTTTACAAATTAAGTATCTCCTTTTGTGAGGATTGGTACGGTTTAATTTCTTATGCAAGAGGGTTTGCTATTGTTTCAAGAAGTGTTAATTTAGGTGCAATTGTGTAATCAATGTGGTTGTCTGTAATGCAGACAAGTGTGGAGGGTCTGCCATATCATAAAAACTGCTTCAAGTGTATCCATGGTGGTTGCACAATCAGCCCCTCCAATTATGCAGCTCTGGAAGGGCGACTTTACTGCAAACATCACTACTCCCAGCTCTTTAAGGAGAAGGGAAACTACAGCAAGTTCAACAACACCCCAGCATTGAAGCCAACTGGTAGCAATGCAAGCACTGAATCCTAAGATTCCCAAGCACCTTCAGGACCATCTGGCAAAGGCATATGTTATGTGTAAATCCTGATTGAGACAGGTTCCAAGTAGGTTTCCTGTTTGCCAGGAGAGATAAGTGTGTTTGGAAGCTTCAGAAGAGGTTTGACTCCTGAGGTTGGTAGAGAGGTATGCTGTGTTTTTAGTCATGCTGTCAAGAGTCTTGGAGGTTTAGGTTTATCACCTCCTGAAAGTTCCTTGAAGCTTTGCAGATCTTCATGAAGAGGGGTTGCATAGCTTTGGTTTTTTTATTTTTTAAATGCCAATTTATCTTTCACTTGTCCAGTGGCTCATTTCAGGGTCTGCAATGTGCAGTAATCTTGCAGATATTCCTGAGTGTTGCTAGAAACAAGGGGAAGGATTAGCACTTATTGAAGCTGTTGCAATGTCTTCACTTGGGCTTTGGTGTGCATTTGGGCACACTTGTCACTGGATGAAATAATCCAGGGTTTTTTTTGTTTTTTCTTCCTTCACGGAGGGCAGTTAGAGAACGTGTGAGTAGCTGTGTAGCCTAAGCTGATTGTATACATCATGAATCAATGATAATGAAAGAATATTTACTGAGTTATTTTGGTGACCTTAATGCTGAGTGTTATTTTGGAATAGTGACTGATTTTTGGTTTTTTCTGGAAGCTCTTGTGTTGTTTGAATTTGGCTTTGCAGCTTTCAAGTTTGGGAACCTCTTTACATTGTTTGATTCTGGCTTGTACTAAATCTGAAATAGGTTTTGGGGTAACTGACTTGAACCTTGCTTAGGGTAGGGGTCTCTAATCTAGTGGTGGTATGCCCTTGTATGCTAATCTTGTTATGATTCTTGGGATGGCATCGTGCCCATTGTAACCTGCGAAAACAAAATTATTGTTTTGATTGTGTTGTGCAGAGATTTCAAGCAAAGGTGATGATGGTCACTTTGTCCAAATTGGAGGGTTTCAATCTGCCATTTACGGTGATTTCAAATTCTCATACCTTCACTAAGTTCCAAAGAAATCACATTGTCTGTCTGACAACTCTTGCTAGAAATCTTTGCAGCTAAATTTTTTCTCATACCTTCACTAAGTTCCAAAGAAATCACATTGTCTGTCTGACAACTCTTGCTAGAAATCTTTGCAGCTAAATTTTTGTGAACGTTATTGTTGGATGTGAATAGTCTTTTGCAGGTTCAAAGTTCAAATATTCAAACAACATGGCGAGAAATGATATGTACCCTATATAAGAGCATCATCTCCAGCATTGCTGAGTATGTTGCCCTGCAAAAATAATTTTTAACATCCAAGTTTAGTTACTTACTTTTTTTTCAACCCCACCCATAACATAACAGCAAATAGGTGTGGGACCACAAATAGCAAACCACCTTGAACAATCACTATGATGGTGCAATCTCAGAAATGAGGGTGCAATCTCAGTCAGGTCAAATTTATTACACTCTTTTTTGGAGGTGCACAATGTTTATTGTGCCGTATGCCAGCAGCCACTGCAAACTCTGCAATTATGCTGAGCCAAAATCATTTTCCCAAGCCAAACTGGCTTTATTTTGGACTTTTCTTCATCCAATTTTATTGTGCAGGATTATACATTGAGCATGCTGGAGATGCTCTTTCAGGATTAGATAATTTGTTGGCATCTTGAGCTCAAAATTGGCCCAAAATTTTAGCACAATTATTGGTATTACCAGAACCGAATCTCTACTAAGTCTTCATATGAGGATGTAAAATTTGTGTTGTAAACTGAAATGAAACTAGATGAAAAAAAAATTGGGATGGATGTATACCGTTCGACGATTCCTCGGGTTTAGACGACGATAAACGGCGATAGATGGCGATAGCCGTAGGAGTGGATAAGGGTTTAGGACGGCGATAGCCTTGCGTTCACTCTCTACAGCGCTTCTGTGGCTCTTTTGCTTGCGCTTTTCTTCTTCTTCTTCTCGCTCGCTTTGTGTGGTTGCTTCTTCCCTCCCTTGGCTTCTGTCTCCTCCGCGACCAAGGGTCTCTCTCTCTCTCTCCCTCTCTCTCTCTCTCTACTGTCTATCTGAAGTAGAGGGAAAGGGATTTCGGAGCACGTACAAGGTTTCTGTTTGTAACAGGCAGAAAGCGGATTTGGAAGTAAGTGGAGGTTTTTTGTTTGGCACCAGAGGAAAGGGATTTGGATCCCCGGTGGTTGGGTGAGTGGGTGGGTGGCGTGCAGGCTGTTTGTTTTACGGTCATGGCGTCGGTTGCCTGTACTGCTGTGTCTCCTTGTGCCTCAATCTCCATTTCGGCCTGGGGCTCCAACTCTCGTCACTCCTCCGTCGTTTCCCTTCGTTCCTGTAGAGCTGTGAACTCCTCGTGTTTTCTTGGCAACCGCTTGCAATGTAAGTGATATCTTGGTCTCCTACAACTTTCGACGTTTTTTTTTTTTTTTGGGGGGTCTTTTGTTAGGGTTTTTCTGTTCCTTCCTCTTTCCTTGTTTGCTCTCTATTGCATCGTTATTCGGTTGAAGATTTGTCAAGGAGCTTGGGAATGGGTTCAGAAAGAGTCTAGAGTTCGTGTTCAGTCATCTCTCGAAGGTAACATGTCCAGGGTGCATCACGGAAATCACTGGACATGAGGAAGTCAGTCTTTCTGTTTCAGAGGTTGAATTTTTTTGCTAACTGTCGCAATGGGCGGCCAATGGAATCGAGTATGGATAGGCCAGAAATCAGGTCGAGGATTTTGTAATTTGCTGTCTCAGTGGTTAGACATCCATTAGGGTTGATTTATTTGCTATGGAATGGTGGCAGCCCCTGCCCATTATGTTGGGTAAGTGGTTGGTAAGCCCTGCAGACAAGGGCATTACTAGAATAAGGCACCTGCCTGAGAAGGCAGCCAAGGACAGTTCCAAATCCTGGTAACACCCCCATCTGAGGGCCTTCCTGTTTGTAATGACCTGTCTGGTCATGCACATGAAGAAAAAATGGCAGGCCCTCACAAAATGTGTAAGAACCTGCCCAGTAATGGAAGATGATCCCCTGTCTCAGGAGGGAATCTTTAGATTTAAAGCAGCCTCCCAATACACTTGGAAATTTCTGACAGGTCATTATGGTGCCAGTAGTGCACCGAATCTTGCCCTAATGGGCTCACTGGCACCTTACCCAACATAATGGGCAGGGGATGTGACAATTCCATGACATGAAGGTCTGGAGTGGCAGATACAACAATTTTCAAAAACTATTCATGTTTAACAGACACATGTTGGTCAATGTTATATGATTCTATGATCATCACCAGAAAATTATGTCATATAACGTGGTCAAGAAAATGACATAATCTGCCACCCCAGACCTTAATGTACTAGAGAGAATGTTTTCTGGTTTTGGATTCTGGTCATGCCAAAGACATGGGCGAATGTAGCTGCTTTGAATTGAAAGTTGAATGGTGTGGGGCCAGGGGGAGGAGGCTGTGCAACTAGGGTGCTTCCACCGCTTGTTATAAGAAGACCGGTGCTGGTGAGAGCTGCAGCAGCACCAGCCACAAGAAACCTGACCAAGCAGAGAAGAGGGCTCGGCAGAATGAGAAGCACCGATTGTACAACAAGTCAAGGAAGTCAGAAGTGCATACCCGAATGAAAAAGGTGAACATACCCTGAATCCTGGTGTCCTTATTCTTGTCAGTAACTTCTGTAGGATTGTCTGTTGTTCCTGTGCCATGTTATTTTCCTTCTTCTTGGTTCTTGAAGAATGTGTACTTGGTCTTTGAAGAATGCCTTGTCTATGCAGGTTTTTGTAGCCCTTGATGGTTTGAAGAAGAAAGGTCAGGCTACTTCTGAGGACATTGCACCTGTGGAGAGCCTGATTGCAGAGGCTTTTTCAATTATTGATAAGGCAGTTAAGGTTGGCACCATTCACAGAAACAAGGGAGGTCACCAAAAGTCTCGCCTATCTCGAGCCAAGAAAGCTTTAGAAATTCAGCTTGGTTTGTACTCACCAGTTGCTGCTTCTTAGGGCTTACAAGCAATCCAACCTTCACCTCTAACCATCATTCTTGATTTGTCCTGCCCATGAACTTCACAATTGTTTACACGGTTCATGGTTGGAAAATTTGTGTTCTGTTTGGTTCACAAGGTGGGGTTGATCTGGTATAGCAGGGCATTACTGTGTTGGACCAGATGTTCAATCAAGTGGATGATTGTAAGTTCGTCGTGTAGATTGAGACACAGGAATCTGATAGGACTATAATCACCCAAGACCTCTAATCATTACCCAAGACACTGGAATCACTATCTATCTGCAAGAGACGTTTTGTCAGCCCAAATGTTTTTGTACCACACTTATGCAGAGTTGCCCAAGGAACCTTGATAGGCCTGTGCCTACTTTGCAGTCAGTTGTCAGCTATAAGGTTAAATGTGTGGTGCCCATATGTAGGGGTTCCACTCTCCTGCAACTTGAGTTCTCTGGGGGTTCTTAGTGTGGGTATACTTAACCTTTTTCTCCCTGAAAGCACAGCGGTGTCTAAATCTTGAAACCCTAAACCTGAAAAGATCGACTGGACAATTACATGGATGAAATTGATGAAATCTCACAATAAATAAATATTCCAGTGATGATGTTTTATTGAAACTAGTTTATGTAGGATGGGATTTTGGTGATTATCATTGTGACAATTCCAAAGTCATTCCCAATTATAATTTGTTGTAAATCAAATTTCATTTTTTAAAAAATAAAATAAAAATTCTTTTGCTTGTTTGTATCTCATTGTTTGTCTTGCACCCTTTTAATGTTTTTGTCTGTTTGTATCTTGTTGTTTGTAATTAGAATCATATTGTGAACTTCTCTAGTGAAATCATACTTTTGACATTTTGCCTAACAAATCAAGAATGTTAAAAAAATATTAATGAAACAAAATGAAATCTAGTGAAATCTAGTGAAATTTTATCTTTTGAAATTTTGAAAAAAAAAAAATTGATTACAACAAAACTATTATGTCCACAAAAAATAATTTAATCATTGTCGCTAGTAGTGCAAAGTAGCACAAAGCCCAAATTTTTTTCTAAAATAAATGTATATGATAATAATAGAGGTGTTATGTGTTTGTGTCCTTCAAAGTTCAAACCTATCTACCTACCTTCTCCCTTCAATCAATGAATCTATTCCATGTATATCAATTATCTTAAACAAGTTTGGGGTGGGTTTTATATTCAATGACTCTTCATTACACCAGATTCAAAAGGTTGGCCCTTATGGAGTATAAAAAGAGTGCAAAAATACAAAACAAAACAAAACAAAACATTACAAATTCAAGCAAAACATACATTAAATTCATCAACTTTAGTATTGTTATGTAGCATCTCTACCTTGACATTGAGTTCAAGACTACATTGCACTTCCCTTGTTCCATCTACAACAATTGAATTTTAATATGTGTTTTTTAAAAGGTAAGGTGTATTGAACTCTAGATGTCTAGATGTCAAAATATTGGGTTCTCTACTTTCAACAAATTGACTTTGTGAATATCTTTTTCCATCACATCAACGCTACATCCCATTGTAGTTTGTCGTGGTGGAAAGATGTGTGCACAAATTGATTTTAGTAGTCGAGCAAATTTCATCAACCAAAGACACAATTTAAACCTATATTGAATATGAAGTTTGGGGAAAATGGATCTATGTATATTGGATATGTAAAGAAGTGCCACCCTTTAAAATAGCACTCCAACAATTCAAGCAAAACATATGCATTTCATCAATTTCAAAATATTTCCCAAAAAATGTATTAACCCAATTTTCATCAACATTTGCATATTAAATGCTTTCAAAATGTCATTGGGATACCTTGTTGGGTGTATACATGATGATCTTGTGCATGTCTCTTTCACCAACAACATTAACAAATTTAAAAATGTATAAAAAAAATGGCGTTAGACATGAATAATCTCATCAAGTTTTAACCAAAAGAAAAACAAACATTGATGAAAATATTTGTCTCATAAAAATGAAAGCATTGATCCATTTATTCATGAGTCATATGTTTGTTAGTGTCATCCACTTGTTGAGCATGTCATATTTGGTGACATTAATCAACTATAGATTTTTCTTCCAAGTACAAGTTCTGATGAAAATTGCACCATTATAGGTCATGTTAATTCTTCTCCTAACAAGATTGAAAGTGATTCAAAATATGCATCAAACGAGACATAATATACATAAAACCTTTCAATCATGATTAGTGAATGAAAAGGTTTTCTTAATATTTGGATTGAACATTTTTAATTTCAAAGTTACCAAAAGCATTGTTTGCAAATAAGCCAAACATTTTTTCACAATACGAAATTTGGGAATGTGAACAAGAATTGATTCATTTTTTATATTAAAATAATATTGAACCATTCAATAATTGTGACTTATAACATTTGATATCGTATTCCTCAATAAGAGCTTGTAAATTTCAATGCACATTCATTTTTCTAAATGTTTTTTCAAGGCAACACATTGAGGTCACAAAAAATGACATTTTGGAACAAAGATCAAATATTGAGATACCTTGTGTTTACATTCAACATTTTAGCTTTTGGATTTGGCATTGGAACTTTGATTTCAAGCTTGTCTACTGTAAGCCATTCAATCCCATCTTCCTTCAATGGTGTTGGTCCCTTTTGTACCTAAAACATTTTCTAGGATCATGTTTTGTTAGCTAGAATGTAAACATTCAATCAATTCAGTTTTAAGTATATCATAATTTCTTGGGTGACAAGTTTTTACAAGTGTGAATTTTCCTTTGTGACAATGTTCAAATTTTGATTTATTGAACTAATAAATTAAAAGTACGAGACCATAACGATTGTTTAGAACATTGGGCATTCTCGATAATCAATACATAAATTGAAAATGAACCTTGAAATGCAAGCTAATAATTATATATTTGTTTGAATGTATGTCTAAACCATTAAACATACATGAATTGAACATATATGGTATGTTTTCAATGTGTTTACATGATAATTTTTGTTTGCAAAAGTTCCATGTAACACATGTTCATCAAAAAATGTTTTGGTTTAAATGTTTTATATTTTCAAGTTTTTTGAAATTCTTCATTGTAGAAAGAAATTTAAATGTGTGTTGTGTGGCAATTGAAATTCTATCAACAAAGGCATATATCATGGATGTAGGCAAAATTGGTTAACATAAACAATGGACAATGTGCATGTGGTTACATTAATTCAATCTCTTTAGGATTGGCCATCACATCATTTCTTCTACGAACTTTGGCCCATGTTATTGTTGTGTGGGGAGTTGTATGTCCCATTTATAGATTGATCGGTTGGATTCCAAGAACGCTTTCTCAAAGACATAGTACATGGGCTCATGGTTTTGTTTTGTGAGTGATTTGATTTTCATTTGACATTGATATTCTTTTCACAATTGAAATATAACCATCTTAATCGTTGTTAAATGCTGCAATTCTAACATATTGCATTAATTTACATGATTAAAATTGTGATGTATTGTGAACATCAACAATATGTTGTTAAATATGGTAGTAATAATTTGTTTGGTTTGTGCAGCATTTGTTTTACCATTGTACAAAAAATCTTTTTAGTAACGATGATTCGAACTTCATATTCCTCATCAAGACAATCATCCATATCTACAAAAGATAATCCATTGTGTTGTATTGCAACTTTCAAACTAAATTATATTGTTGCAATAGTTTTTGACTTTATAAACATTGCAAGCACTCAATTGTGGTTGCATTTCGCTTTAATAGTGAAACAAGAGATTGCATATTCACAACAAAATGCAATGTTTTAATCATTTATGAAGTAATCTTTGATAAATTGAACGTGGTCACAATGCATATTGAATTATGCACCTCCTTAAATGTGTGATTGTATTAATGAAAATGAAATATCAATTTTGATAAGTAGATTCTAGATCATTAGCTTGCGTTGTTAATTTAATCATATATCATTATAAAATGATGATTGAGTTTGAAATCTTTTCAAGAGTAACATAGGCCATGATGAACTTTGGGGTGGGGGAGGAGGAGTAAGAACATGCTTTTTGAATGAGAAGAAAATGATTTTTTGAATTTGACATATCATTTAAACATGGATTCATACACCATGAATAAAACCATTCAAAAGTTGAATGTGTCATGTCACACAAACCAAGTAATGCAAATAATGTGGTGTGAATATTATTCCCTCATTTTTGGGTTAGTGGTGGTTTGGGTATTTCACCATAGTTAGCATTTCAATTCATGATTTTATCTTCATATTTTATATAATAACCAACTATTGCAAAACAAGTCATTAATTTTAATTACTTAATATCATGCCCTTGGGTCGTTTGAACCTACATCTCATGTTTGAAAATTTATTTTGGCTACTTAATGTACCAAACTCAAAACTTACAATATATTGAAGTAAATTTTTTGTATGAATCTCAATTTTCATTTCTTGACAAGCCCTCTTTACATGAATTTAATCACGATCTTGGGATCATTTCTAGTAAGCATTTTAGAGCTTGGATGGACTAATTGTGATTGCTTGTGATAACATGTATGTTTTTTGTTATCAAATTTAATTGTAGATGAACATTGCAACCTTTGACTTAAGATCATTACCTAGGCATATGTCGCATCAAGAAAGTGTAAATTTTAGTGGCGTGGGAGACCTCATTCATATATATATATGTATAATCAAGTTTTTTTCTGAAATATTGAATAAAAAATTAGTATATTATATCCAAGTTTCTTTGATGTAATAATATACCTACCAGTGACAATGATTAAATTATTTTGTGTGGACATAATAATTCTATTGTTAATCAAATTTTTCTTTTCAAAAAGATAATTTTTTTGTAAATTTCATTATATATCATTTTGTTTCATTAATATTTTTTACATTCTTGATTTGCCAGGCAAAATGTCTAGAAAAGTTTGATTCGTTAGAGAAGTTCACAACAATATACAAATAGATAAAAACATTGAAACAAGACATATAACAAGATTAAAAAAAACAAAACAAAAGAACAAACTCTTCCAAAATGAAATTTGATTTGTGACAAATTATACTTAAGAATACTCTAAAATTGTCATAGTGACAATTGTGAAAGTACCCATCCTACATAAACCCAATCTTGATGAAACATTGTCACTATAATATATAATCAAGTTTTTTTTGGAAATATTGAATAAAAAAAAAACATTATATTTGAGTTCCTTTGATGTCATAATATAAGTGATTGTAACAAATTTATGATATGAAAAATGGCACATTATGTTGTGGTGCATACCATACCTATTAATTGACAAGTTTTTGCCAAATGTTTATTCATTTTATAAAATGATGTTCAACGATTTCAAATTCAATTTTTAAATTTTTTCAATAATTGAGGAATAGATATGGGAAATACACCCTATGGTGTATTTGTAATAGTAACCCAATGGTTGGGACAATGAACAAATTTTCAAAATTTTATCAAAATTTCAGCAAATATCTATATGTGTGTGTGTGTGTGTGTAATTTATTTTTATTTTTATTTTGGATAGACCTTTTGTGAATCATTTTGTTCCAATTCATCAATCATAAGTATAGTATTGGGTATGGAAGTTGATGGACTAGCTCTTTAAAATGTTATACAAAGAGCATGCCCAACAACAACAACGATAGAATGGCATTTTCAATATACTTTGGATGAAATATTATAATCAAATAGTATAAAATTTCATTGCCCAATATGGTCATGTTTGTCGAGATTTGCAATAAGACCAAGAAATGATTTTTTTTAATTGACCAAAAAATGATCTCAATAATCATATATTGACGACGTTTAGAAATCATTAAGGATTCAAAAAATAAATACAAACAAATTTGCTAGGCTGAAGTTTCAAAAGGATGTCCCAAGATGGAATGTTTTAGTGTTTTGAGCCAAAGGCTAAGGTTGCAACAATATTGAGTGATGTTGAACCATGGCTTTACATTAATAAGCTTTTGACACCATTGCAATTTAGAGATTATCTGTGGACACGTTACTATTGTTTTGGGCTAGTGTGTAGTATCAGATGACAAGAGTCGTGGAGTAAGTATTTGCATAGACTGCAAAACAAGAACACAAAATATCAGCATACAACAGGTGATTTGATGAATTTGATGTTGCACAATTTGAGAAAGAATTTTTGCATCTTGCAGTGACAGCAACCCACTAACCAATTTTCTCCACAGTTGTATCATGTTTATCACCAGAGGTTGAGCTGAGATTCTTGACATGTACTCTTGGATTTCAAAGAGACAACATTGATATCCATACTCAAAATTGAAATGTTCAGTGCATTTCAAACTTAGAGAGTGTTACATACCTGAACTCATGACTTCTCACTTCAAATTCTTTAGTTCTCTTCACCCAACTTCTTGGTTACCATCCCAGCATCGTCATTTCTTGACAAAAAACTTGAACAGGGTCTTCAGCAGGAGAAATTCTGGTTCAAACTAATAGAAGGTTGAACTATGGAGCATAATCTGTTCAGTGCTCTCTGTTTTCCTCTCTTTCCCTCTGTTTTTTTGTTACTGGCATGCCAATCCCCAATGTGTATGCAAGAAGGCCTAGTTGTTTCTGAGTCCGTCATAAGCAAGCACCCATACTAATACAGACAGCCTATGCTGCATGATGTGTGCACATGAAGCTGGGAAACAAACTGTTTGCACTTGGAGTGATTTCCAGGCAAGAAATTGGATTCCTTTGGCATGTAACTTCCAGGCTTTTGGGCATCAACCACACTACTCTGATTGCACTTCTCACAGGTAAATGCTCACTGCCCAAGTTTGTGAAGATTTGAGTGTACTACCCAAAAATCCAATGCTGTGGTAAACAACATGTGTCAAACCCCATTAGAGGCTTAACCGGCCTGCTGGAGAGTATGGTGTGCTATTTACAGGTCCCTCAATCCCTGTTAT
>Ga0209208_10003512_pt1 | contig 22403 bp, 15 predicted proteins | sample S1TSphfallax_3_FD_187694 | JGI IMG/M metagenome (GOLD analysis project Ga0209208, IMG submission 187694) | Host-associated microbial communities from peat moss isolated from Minnesota, USA - S1T2_Fd - Sphagnum fallax MG (SPAdes) (version 2) | ecosystem: Host-associated > Plants > Peat moss >...
TTTGTAATTAGTGTACATCCTTAACATATATGATCATGCCAAATGTATGCATTTTCATTGCCCATTAGATATGACACTTTCAACTTGTTTGCAATTGTTCTCAACAATAATTCCCATTGATACAACTAATTGTGCCATTAGGTTGCCACTATATAAATATTATTGTTTAATTATTAGTTTTTCATTATATTGCAGCTCACAACATCATGTCACTTAACAAACTTGTTAGACCATAGATGAATTACAAAAAACAATTTTTTTTCATTTTAACAATTAATATTTAGTAAACATGTGAGCCAAAATAACCAAATTAGCCAAACCAATATATGCACACATTAGTCAAATCAATCAAGTCAACCATGTGATTGAATTGTGAACAACTAGTATGTAATTAAATTTCAACTTGGAATTTGAAATTTGAAAATATGAAATTTGGATGAGAAACCAATAAGCAAGTAACACATGGTAGTAATTAGTAGATTTCCTTCTTTGCATCAATGACCTTCATGCACCTATGCTTATTGTCAAGGGACTCAAGATGAACTAGAATGGAAAAGGTTTGTTTCTTTAAACATTTGTGCATTTTTTGATCTTTTAATGATGCAATTATCATGTGCTACATAATTTAGTTTTTTTTTTGAAGTATACACTATGAGAAATCACGTTTGTTGAAACAACATTACTTTGCAACTAAAACTCAAAAAATAACTTATATATAATTATTGTGCAACTATCCCTTTAAAAATACAATATATTAATAAATAAATTGTCACGTCAAAAAATCAAGTAGTTGTATTATAGTTACAAGTGAGTTGAAAATGTATCTTTTATACGATAATTTATACACATCATACATACATATGTTATTATACTTATAGATAAATTAAATCTTATTTTAATATTGAAATGTATTTCAATTTAAGTCTCAATGTTTTATATTTTTAATTAAAAATTCAAAAATGTACTTTCAATGTCTAATTAAAATCAACTCAATGTTTGAACTAAAAATTCGGATTGGCATTTGAATTGGAGATTTAAAGAAAGTAAAAATTTGATTTTAAAAATTGGAAAGAATATGAATATTCCATTTTCTAAGAACCCTTCCAAAATGGAACATGTTCCCCCTTTTGGCAAATTGGTGGAAGTATGGTGTATGTTTTCCAGTGTGATGTCTTGTGCTAAACAAATCCTAACAAGTCTTTATAAATGAATAATAATTATTAATGGAGAAATTTGATTATGAATTCCAATGATGGGAAATATTAAGAAATTGGTATGTTGGAGAATTTTTGCATATTAATTCACATGGTTGTCCCTAAACAATTCTAGACAAAATTCGTGAAATAATTATATGATTTTCAAGTCTAACTACCTCACTTCTTTCTCCTACCCTTTAAGATGAATATGCAAAGGTGAATTAACATGTGTTTTTTCATGTCCATGATATTCATATTAATTAAAATTAAAATTGAGATTGACATAATGATTAGGTGACTATTTGAAAACATATAAAAACTTAAGAAAAAAAAAGAAATATTTTATTAATGCATACCAAAGTAGAGCCCAAGTTTGGTAGATAAAATGCTTTTCTTTAAGAATAAAAAATTACTAATAAACAAAAACCACCTTATACATGGGTCAATGGACATAACTGACCATGAATTTTGTGGATTTAAAAAAAAATTTGAAAAAAAAAAAATCATCAAGAAACAAAATCAACCTTGAAACTTGATAGATGAACAATAATAGTGACCATGAGCTTGATAGATGAAGAAAAATGACCTAAATGGACCATGAGCTTGATGGATGAAGAAAAATGACCTAAATGGACCATGAGCTTGATGGATGAAGAAAAAGGACCTAAATGGACCATGAGCTTGATGGATGAAGAAAAATGACCTAAATGGACCATGAGCTTGATGGATGAAGAAGAATGACCTAACCTGACCATGAGCTTGATGGATGAAAAGTAATGAGGTAAATTGACCATGAGCTTGATGGATGAAAAGTAATGAGGTAAATTGACCATGAGCTTGATGGATGAAGAATAATGACTTAAATTGACCATGAGCTTGATGGATGAAGAATAATGACTTAAATTGACCATGAGCTTGATGGATGAAAAATAAGGACGTAAATTGACCATAATCTTGATTGACGAAAAATGAGGACGTAAATTGACCATGAGCTTGATGGATGAACAATAAGGACATAAATTGACCATGAGCTTGATGGATGAAAAATAGTAATCTCATCAAGAATATAAAGAAAAGCCAAGAAGGCGAACGGTTTTGTTGAAATCTTACGATCACCACCACTCATCACTTTCAGGGCCCATCATCATTTTGGACACAAAATTGCATTCACAATGTGTGGTGCCCAAATAAGGAAATAGCCACAAAACTCACACCTCCGGTTGTAGCAAGAGTCAAAAAGCAGAGGAAACCCCGAAAAAAGGAAAGCGAGAGAGAAAAAGGGGCAGGTGAATGGTCCCAGAAAGGAAGGAAAATTCTTTCTGTTTCGGTTTTGGGGAGCGGGTCGCGGGGAAAGGGAGAGCAGCAGCTGCTAAGGGGCCGGGGGGCGACCAGCACAATGGCGGGGCACGGGGACGTGGAGCTGCTTCCCACGGATCGAGGGGCTGCAAGCCCAGCATCAGAGTGCGCGCGAGCACAGCATCAGCGGCGGCAACAGCAGCAGCAGCAGCAGCAGCAATAGAAGCAGCCCACCAGAGCACAACATCAGCAACAACGTTGAATAGCCAGCCAGCCAGCCAGCCAGCCACCAACAGCAACAAAAACCAAAACCATCAACAAACAAACAAACAAACAAACAGCCAACCAACAACACAGGCAAATACTTTCTCAACCTTTTTCCCCTGGCTGCCTGGCCTCAACCCCTTAACCCTAATCCCTGCCCACCCCATCTCCAGCACCTACCAACCACCGTTGCAGTCTGCCATCCAAACTACCTCCGCCCAGCCTCCAACTCCTCTTCTGCACCCCTTGTTTCTTTCCTTTTCCCGTGCCTGCTTTCCTGCTTCGCTTTGGAGCTCGGTTTTACACTTTGGGTCATGGAAACCGGGCTTTTGCTTCGAGCCTAGGGTTCGGTGATGTGATTGTCAAAGAAGAATTGTATTAGTGTTGTGGGGTTTGGATTGTTTGTGCCTCAAGTTTTTCTTTAGTTTAAAAAAAAGAAAATTATAAAAGAGGAGTTGTTTCTGTTGTTGTTGCATCAGAAGTGTGTAACTGCTGTTAGATCTTGGATTGAAAGTTTGTTTTGGATCTGTGGGTTTGTTTGTGTGTTGTTCTTCTTCCCCTGCTGCTTTTGTGGTTCGATGCTGCGTCGTAGATTTGTTTGCGGTAGTTTCTGCTGAGGAGATGTCTTTGCGCTGTGGAGGCGGGAGGGGTCGATTTACGTTCTTGAACGGATTATAGGTCGACATGGATAGGCAGCAGGAAAGTGTAGATTTAGAGACGGCTAGAGGGGGCGTGAGGCGTCCGCGATCAGAGGCGGCTCGGAGGCCACGGCCGCAGTCACGCTTCCTGTCCGCGCTCACTGATTCACAACCTTCTGCCTCACATCCCTTGGATGGTTCTTACAGGGAGGTGATAGACGAGGAGGCTGTCGATGCCGAGGCACAGGAAAAGAGCGCAAACGACAGGACAAGAGAGTCCGACGCAGACGTAAGCTTATCTCGTTGTATTTCATTTTTCTCAGATCTGTCCTCAGAAGCGCTTGGTTTGAAGTCTGTTTGCCAATATGCAAAGCCTCTGATCCTGAGCCCCTCTTAGAACAGGTGGTAGATTGGGCTCTTTAGGTTCTTAATTTGCTGATTTGGATTTGGCAAAGCACAATAGCCAGTGCTCCCATTTGATGAAGAAAAACTCAGGAACTTGTTTTGGCCAAGTTACTGAAAGGAGGATGTGTCTAGTGTTCCAACCTACACTGATCATGAGCCTTGTAAAGACAAGATTTAATGAAATTGCTCTTGAAGAAGGCAAATCTGTAAACTAAACTGTCAAGCTTGCTATAATAGACTTCTCTCTTTAATTAATTATTGGTTGCAAACTATGCACGTTGGTACCGATGTTTAGTTGTGTTTTGTAGCATGATAGCGAGCCTTCCAAATTGATTGATAATTACTGTGTGGAAGGAGAACAAAGGTGGTATTATTTGTCCCATTTTTATTACCAATGTAGGCAAACCACAGCAGAAGCACTCAGAATCCTGTGGGGAGTTGGTTCTGTTTGTTGTGCTGATCTTGTACACTTTCTTTGATTGGGCCATGGGTTATGATCACTCTTTTTTGGGGGTGTGGGGAATTTTGTTGTATGTGCAGGTGATGGGGGTAGATGTGGGTGTTGTTCGCAGAGAGGTTCTGTCTGGGAAAACAGAAGATGGGAAGGACATTAGGTTATATTCAAGAAATGGTGGCAAAGACCACAAGCAACAGGGTGGATTGCAGAGCACTAGATATGAAGGAAGAGGAGATAGAGATGAGTATAAAGCAGGCAGAAATGAAGGGCAAGTGAGGAAAGATGATGGAAGGTCCAGTCGAGATGAAGTACAAGGTGGAGGGAGTCATGATGGGAAGGGGGGGCAGTATGAGGGAAGAGCAGGCAGAGATGAAGGGAGGCTTTCTTTAAAGGGAAACGTACACAAAGGTAGTCGATTCTCAGAGCGAGAGGAGAGTGAAACAGAGAGAAGGAACAATAGTAATGGTGTGGGCCGCCATGAGGACAGGGGTGATTGGAGAAATGGCAGTGGGAGGCATGGTGCTAGCAAGCCAGAGTTTGAGAGGATGAAGTGTCCTGAGAAGAGCATGAAGGAAATTGTTGAGAGGGAGAAACATCTGAAGGAAAATGGTGAAAAATTCAAACGGCATAGAATCCATGGCAGTGAGAGAGATAAGTCAGGTTGGTCAAAAGAACATGATGACAGAGGAACAGATGCAGGGAAAGAGAGGGGAGATAGGGATAGGAGCCAAACAGTGCAGAATGCTTCAAGGGAGGTCCAGGTTGGAAGTGGGATCAAACCAAAATCTGCAGAAACATTTCTTCTTGAACAAAAAAGGTTTGTTCCCACTAAGCTGAAGCTGAAGGTTGGGGGTATCACCCATACTCTGGTTTCAGACTCTATGAAGAAGAAGCCTGTCTCATCAACTCTGGGGATTCAAGTACCACTTAAGGGACCTGAGCCTGATGATACAGAGAAAAACAAGAAGCGGCGGCATCGGCTAATTCTTCAGGTTAGCTCTTATTGACAGCTTTTTTTGGTGAGGATCTGCTTTCATATAGCTACTTCAATGCAATGCTTAACATGCATGATTCACCCTATTGAGTTTATAGTGTGTTTCAACCTCTCTGGCAATGCTTTCTTATATGAGTTATTTCATGGAGTTCTTGCTCATCTTTGTTTGATAGAATGCTGGTGACCTGTGCATTATAACAATTTCACTTTTATAAGGTTCTTATTCACAGCTCCTAACTGGATGGTGACTTCTGTTGCAGGATTCTGATGAGGAAGATGAGATGACAGAGCCAAAGCTTGATTATCCCCCTCCAAAAGTCCATAAGGACACTGATAGGACCCATAGCCCAAGCTTCAGACTTCAACCTGAAATGAGGGGAGGATGGGGTGATCATTCTAGCCCTTCTGTGAGATTGATAGGTCAACCCAGGGCAAGACCATTGTTTGAGCCAAAGGCGGTATCAGAAGCACCTTCACAAGTGGTTCGGAAAAGCTCTCGCATTCCAAAGAGGCGTGTGCTAGATGGTGATGAAGAGGAATCTGAAGATGCTAATCGAAGCCAGAGACAGCTGTCACATGGCAGAGGTGAGCTTTATGTGATTTTCATTCCATTGGGCTGACCTAATTGCAAAACTGAAGTTCAGGGCTTTTGGCTGGTCATGGCATCTCAAATGTTTGGTCTGTAACTTGTATAGTGTATTTTGGAGCCAATTCTTATGGCACCCTGGTAGTGAGCCACCTATGTACAGTAAGTAGCTCTTTATTGCTCAAAACAATTCTCTTTTCCTTCTATCTCTGTACTTTTGATTTATCTGTGCTGAATGGATCTGCTGCACAAGGTCACTCAGAATTTCACAATTCTTGCACATTCTTGTATCCTGTAGGTGTCCAAAGAGCGGAAGAGGATATTGAGGAAGATGAAGGGCAACAGCCAGAGGAAGAAAATTCAGAGGATGAAGACTTGATTGTGAAGGCACCTGGTGTAATTTCAGATGAAGAGGATCTGGAAGATTTGGAGGAAGAAGATGATGAAGAAGTTGCTGGGAGAGCAAAGAGAGCAAAAGTGCAACAGCTTCATGGTAGTGGTAGTAAGGGGAAGCCCAGTACTGGGGCAGCACTCACGGCTCGACAGCGCTCAATGCAATCATCCAAAGAAGCAGATGGAGATGCTGTCCTGAGTTTGATTGAGTTTCCAGGAGGCCTAGCAAGTCCACTTGGGCGCAGTAGGGATCTCAATTTTTCTCCTTTGACTTAGTTTTGACTAACAGATATAGGACCATTTGCTATCTTGCTTAGTTCTTTTTGGTGGTTGCTTGCATATGGCTTGCATGAGTTCAATCAAACTGACTTTGTTTGTTTGAGATAGGATGTGCAGTGGCTTAGCTTATGTATTTGTAGTGTTGACACCTGTGCGCTTTTGTGCAGAGGGAAAAGGTAAGCTGTCAGAAGCAGAGACGCAGGTAAAGAGAGCAGAAGCAGCTCGTCGTCGGAAACAGCAGGTTGAGAAGGCTGCCATAGAGATTCAGGTACTGAAATTACCTATGTCAGTGCTCTCAACATATTCTCTTCTTTAAGCAATTGACCATGATGTTCTTCACAAGTAATGAATCTTGGTTTGCAAGAAGTGACCAAGAACCATGAATGTATCCCAGTAGAGAATCTCTATGTTGTTGTGTCATGATTTGTTGACTGTGTGCATGATAGGCAACTGCAATCCAAAAAATTTTGGGCCAAGATTCCACTAGAAAAAGGCGTGAAGATCGCCTGCACAAGCAGAGGCAAGAGATTGAGCAGGTATCTTTTGGCTGCATTGATACATAAAATGCAGTGTTTCCATATGTTCTGTTTCTAACTTTGAATCTTCTCAATCCATTTTCCATTTTGCCCCTTACTTCCTCTGCAACAGACATTTCACCTAGATTTTTTCTTGGTATTGCAGGAAAAGAAGATGGCGGAATTGGTGGCAGCCACCAACAGCATTCGATGGAACCTAGGCCCATCAGGGACAGTGGTGTCATTTGCAGAAGATGTGTGTCTGCCCAACTTCTTCAACACTGGGCCTTGCAGGTCTCATATACTTCCCTCTTTCCACTCTGGTTTGTCAAACATTGACATGAAAGCTGGTGTTCTATATCTCTTTCTGTGTTCTCCAGGACTAGTTAGGTCACTTCACATGGAATTGGCTAGTCAGTTGTCTGGAGGTCTCAGATCCTTTGCTGTTGCATTTTCAAACTTCATGTGTAGGGAATGGAAAAACGAGGTTTTCTTATTAAGTTTGTGTTTCCATATCAACATTTTAGTTACCTACTAAGGAATATCCATAGGTAGTTGCAATGCCAACAGGTGGTAAGCTTCAACCCAAAAGCCAAACATTTGGGACTAATGGCTCTCTTGCTATAGTGGTTGTGGGTTCAATTCACCACCAGGCCATGCTAGCTATTACCTACTACAGCCAACCTAGCTATTGTAGGGGCAACCAATAAACTTGTCACTAAAATATATGTATACATGTACATATCTGGAAGTCAAGCTGTGGGCGAGAGTTGTGCAACTGCATTTCCCTCAGTACAGTGGTTAGAATGTGACCACCTCTTAAACAATACCCAAAGTGTGGAGCCACTCAGTCACGCTTGCTTGGGAATCAGCCTGTCAACACGCCACAATCAACCTTTTTGGGGGTGTTGATTGTGTTGTTTTGTTTTTGAGACTTGCATGTTATATTAGGAGAGTGTCTTAAGTTTGGTTCCCTTGAAAATGAGATGCATCTTGGAGAGTCCTTTGTGTAGATCCTGTTTGTGATGTGTCTGCTCATTTGGCATTGTTCCTAATACTGAAAGCCTGTTCCATTTGCTTCCAGCTACCCGCCTCCAAGAGAGAAATGTTCTGCACCATTATGTCCCAATGCATATAAGTATCGAGATTCCAAGTCCAAAGTGCCACTCTGCAGCCTTGAATGCTATAAAGTGGTCCATGCTGTTGTGTCAACTTAGTTGTTGGTGAGATAAGTTCTAGCAACCTGTTCACTTATATCTGACACATCAAGCAGCCTACAGTTGCTGTTCAACTCTGAAGTTAACATGGAGGCGCTTTGACCTTCAACTCTGGGAGTCACTTTTGGCAGTCAAGACTGGTCGAAGGGCTTTGACACAATGGGTCACTGGGATATGAGCCTGCTATGACCTTGCATGTTTACAGGGTCACAAGCAGATGTAACAGGGAACAGTGAATTCTGCTTGTATGTTCAATGTGCTGAGATTTCAAGCATGGCATCCCAATGCAGTGATATTTTGGCACACAACCACTGATCAGCTAGGCAGCATCTTGAAAACTACATCTACAGACATTGTCAACCTGCTGTTCTCGTTTTGGGAGCCTGCTGCTGAAGCAGAAGGTGGATTGGAAGCTGGGCATGTTGGCACTGATGATGTATATAGAAAGGTTGTTCCAGTTCTCAAGTGTATGGGACTGTTGGTCGGTTCTGAGGCATCCTCAATTAAGGAGTTTAGACTTAGTATCAAATCCTAGGAGAATGGTGCAAAAATGTGTAGTGAGTCAAAATGGTCCCATTGGTCCCATTCACTTGCATGGCTGAAGGTCTGCATTATGCATCGGGCTTTGGGTCAGTTACATGTGAATCGACACTAGGGAATTAGTCATACTGTACATAACACGGGAGGCCCAGGTGATGCATCAGAGCATGAGAGTGAAATCACTGTCAATGTGGTGAGTTTATCAGTTGTGCAATTTGGCCCATAATGCCATATTTTTGTGGATGTGTCAGTAGTATTTTCAAAGGTGAAGGACATTATTTTATGTGCAACAATTGATTTGCACAACAATTATTTTCTTTCCAAATGTGGTGCCTGTAAATTGCGAAGGGAAAAGAGTATTTTCATTCTGTCCAAGCCAAAGATGCTCTTTGAGATCCTGAGACTGGTTCATTGGGCTATGATCAATCTAATCATGCTGTAGGTTTAGAGTAATCGGTCAGGAGCAATTTTCCTCATCTGGATTTGTAGAATCATGTCCAATGTACAGTATACACTATTTGTTCTGGTCTTGAGGTTAATGTCTCAAAGTTTTCATGTGTATTTGCTGTCTCTTTCATATCATAGTATATGCTTTGTGGGGAACTTTGGTGAATCAATGAATTGTATACATGCATATGTATCATGCTTGAATTTCATATAGTTTATTTGTATCATCTGGATATTATGTGCAGGGGAGGGGCCAGTTCAAAGTTCAGAAGGGGGTTATGTTGGTGTTGGGCAGGTATCAAATACTGGATTAGATTGTGCCATTTTTTAACTTTTTCAGTTAAAACAGAGCAATATGCTTTCTTGTAGTGTTGAATGGTATTTTTGTGATCACTAGCTTTGATTTGTGAATGTTGAAAGAAGCTTGAAATGTGTTTGTTTTAGTTAACTTTTTGAAGTTTCATTGGCAACCCAAACTTGTTAACCATTGCATTGGGTTCAAAAACAGTTGGTCTAGCATTGTTAGGAACCTTTCAAATTTATGAGAGAAATTGAAATAACGTATATATATGTGTGTGAAAAATGAAAGAGTCAATTAAAATTATTGACTTGAGGTTTAAAGTCTGTGGGCAGATTATGCCCAAGAATTATGATGTTTAGAGGTTAGAGAAGAGTCTTCAAGCTTGTTATTTTGCTCTTGCATTTTCAAGAGCATGTTAAGGTCAAGATCATTTAACATGAGCCAAAGTGTTTACTTTTCCTCTAAGAACTATAGTCTTTTTGTCAAAAGAAAATTTTCATAGAATTCATTTTTTCAATGAAATCTTTTGTAACACTTTAAAATAAAAATAAAAATTGCTTCAATATATCATATGTTTTTTTTGTTAATCATTGTTGAACAAATGTGATTTTTATAAAGTGTGTAGATATTTAAGTTTCATTTTTGAAAGATGATCACAATTTCAAATGATATAAAAAAAAACATTTTTTTACATTTTTTAACTTTCTTGTATTATAAGTTATAACTTTGTTTGATGAATCATGTATATTATACCCCATTTATATGTGTTAGAGGACTCTTGAAATTAAAAAATTAAAAAAAGTCTTAAATTTTTTGAAGTTTTAGTATTTCACATTCAAACAATCATGAATATAATTTGGCTTTTATCATCTAATTTTTTTCCCCATCAAAATTGTCTCCTTTTGATTCAACAAGTGTTCATTTTTAAACATCCTAAATTAAAACCTAAACTTAAAATTTTGATAAAATAAAAATTTTGCTTGAATTTTTTTGAACATTCATATAAGTGAAAAAGGAACAACTTGATACAATTGCCATGGTTTCAAATGAAAAAAAACGTAAATATTTCTTTGATTTTGAATGATTATGTTTAACATTGAATGCACTTTTTGGCTTGTGCTAATGTGATTCTAGCCATCAACATGTTTCTATCCATGAGAATGTTCATAATGGAAGGAATTATGCTTTGATCAAATTAGCACATGCATATGTACATATAAATGTATAACTTGGCCTCAAAAGTTTGAAAAGGGTTGATAAAAACATAAGCATTCTTGGCATGGATTTTTGAATTTGCAATCAAGCAAATTGCAATCAATCAAGCACTACTCATGTGAAAAGGTAATTTTCAAGAAAAAAAGAATTTTGGCATTTGATATTATATAAGCCATGCCACTCAAGTAACCAAGAAATATTTTATTCATAACCAAAGCTTGCATATATTATCAATCATTGAAACACATGAGCGCATTATCAATCAATCTACTTATCAAACTTATTTGATAATTCTCGATCTTGATCTCACTCACTTATATGCAGAAGGGGGGACTTCAAACAAGTAGTTTACACATAGTGATGGTTTATATCATTGTGTCATGAAGCTTTTAAAACTGACAGCAGAGAAGGATGGTAATGTTGAGATTTAGATCTTTAACATTACAATTCAGATCTCAGCTAAACACAAGTGCTTCTCTGCTGTCAGTCTCCAACAAAGCATGATGAAATTGCAAGTTGAACCTCATGCTAAAACAATTTCGAGGTCTGGAACTAGGGATTGAGATCGTTTCAACTTGAGTTTCTAGAACTGGAACCGGCGGCGGTTCTTGATAAAAAAAAGGGGGTAAAGAACCGCCCAACACTGGGTCTAGTGTCTAGTCTTGCACTTCGGCCAGTTTAGGGTTTAAGGCTCGTTTAGGGTTTAGGGCTCATGAGAGGAGTGATAGCTCGGCCAGTCTTTCTGGCCTTGGCAGGTTGTGTTTGTGTGCTCGAGGTTGTGATCATTGCGGTCGTTGGCGGCGTCATTGATGATGGTGTTACACAATACAATACAGTCGGCGCCTTGCGTCTTTGGCTTCTTTAAGCAAGGTCTGATGGGCTTAAACATACTTTAATTTTTGCTGCACTGAAAGTTTATTATCCTCTGAAACTGCAGCTGGTGCCTCAGCCCCAGAGTTCAATGCATGCATTTTCCGTTTGTTGAGTGTCTATTTGTATTGCTGGATCTGTTACCTGGTAGCGATGAAAAAAATTTCTTGTCATAGTATGGATTTCTGGGAAGGATGGTGAATGTTGAGGTGGGCATTATTCTCTTCCTGCTGTCGATGAGTTTCTCTATTCTGCCGCATTTGCTCTGTCTAGATTGTTGTGCATCATCATCCCCTTTCAACCAATTCAGCCATCTCTGTGTTGTTCTGCGTTTTCCCATATGACTAGGGAATGATCTTAATTGGAGGCTAAACTTGATGCTATATGAACCATGAGCTGCAAAATTGATAGCAGGGCAAGGGTCTGATGGGAAAATGCAAAGCTGTTGTCCATTGGATTCCGGTGGAGCAGTCAGAGAGGTCGAGAGGATATCAGGCCACTGATGTCCTCTAAGAGGTGAGGAAGGGGAGATCACTGCGCTCAAGGGGAAAGATAGCACACTTCACTGGAAGCAATGCGAAGTTGGCAATCTTTCAGCTTATAATTCTTCCATCAACTCTTCCAAGGTACAAATGCAATCTGGACATTGGTCTACAAAGGTGGAAAATCCAGATCAGACCAGATTGTGTCATTCAATTCACACATCATCTTCTGAACCATAAACTGAACCTCCTTTGTAGTTCTTGTATGTTGGTACACACGAGTTTTGCTGTCAACTATCAGCTGTGGTGCTCAATTCATTCATAGCCAGACCTTAACCCCAAACCAACCCTAATCCTTGACATTCAAAGGGTTTTTTCATAAAGAATGGAACCAATTTGAAATCTGATATTTGAGAAATTTAACTGAAGGATTCAGCTCTCTATTGGAAATCTGCAATACTTGGACATGATCTAACTGTGTGTCTCAGTTGTTAATGAAGCTCTGTGCATTTTCAGAAACGAAACACTCAACCAAAGCCTAACTGGCTCATCACCCACTTCATTCCTGTTCATAAATCCTGTCGCAGAGCATGCAGCCTTGATTTCCTTGAATGGGGACCTGCTCTGATCATAGTTGCTCAGCACAAATTTGGAGTCATGGCGAAACAAACTTCCTGGACCTTAAAACCCTAAACCCAATTATGTCCTGCATTTGTTATGTATGTATGAATTACATCTAGAGGCTCAAACTGCAAATTTTATTCATGTTTTATAACTTTCAGTGGTTTTTAAACTATCTGAAAAAAGTCTGGTTTTTATTCATTTTCATTGAAGAATTGTGCATCCAGACACTGCCAATGCATGTACCTGGTTTCCAGTCACCCAACTTTTGCCTTGTGTTCTGTCTCTATTTCCTTTCAATTAAACAAGTGAGTAAACCTGGATCACTTTTGGAATAATATAAGTCCGTAACATATATGAGCCTAAGCCCTTTCTCCTCTCATTTTACATCTCCTCAAAGCCTTAGTTTGATATTTGGTTCAATCTGATCATCCATGAATGAGATCACAAAACACTGTTGAATTCAAAGTTTCCACACTCAAAAAGTCTCTGGCACAAATTCCAGCTAAAATCAACCAAGTCTAGGTTGAGTTCAAATTAGTGCTGCCAAGGTTGGATTTGAAGCTTGACTGCTGTAAAAAAGCTTCTACCATGATGAAAATTCATGCATCCATCCGGATATATTGGTTGGCAATGGTCATGTTAGGTTCTCAAAATGATAAATTCAACCTAAACTCTGACTTTTAAAGGAAAGAATGGAACCTTGCAATCTGTAAATGTTAGGAACGTTGAAAACAAGCAACAACTTCAAAAGGAAAACAAGGTGAATACCTTCAGTCAACTCACTTGAGTTAGCTCATAAACAAGGTTTTAGAGGAAGCCCCTTGATACTTACCTATCATCCCCACCACCTTCATTGGTGCAATCATGTGTGTGAATAATTGGTTTCACTAGTTGAAGACCTCATGCAATGCATGCACTTATTTGATCAAAACCTCACCTAAATCCACGTGGCATTGCCTGGCCACCAAACCATTTGAAAGCTCTAAACTGGTGGTTTATTGAGATCAATTGGAATTGAACAAAGTTATGATGGCAAAACTACCTTTAGTTTGTCCTAGATGTACACTATAAACCAATGTTGGTTGGTTCTTGGTTTTAAGGAGAACCTTCAGTACATGTCCCCATTAAACAATTATCATTAGACCAACAATGTCCCAAAAATATTGTAGTGTGAGACAATGAAAATCTACCATGATTCTAATATTGTCCTTGAATCTGACCATAGGCTTTTTGCTTATGAGCTTCAAGCCAGCCCAAGTGGCTGGGGGATTCATGGCCATGGTACAAAGTACCCACATTTCCAAAACATGATAGTTCTCTTGCATGCCATTCATAATACATCTTTGCAGCTCCTTTGAATTGTACCCCAATTGTCCATAACCTAGTGCTCCTCATTAGCAACAAAAACAAACAATTCAAGATATTGAAACTCATTGCCACCTCATGAACAAATCATGGGTTGAATTCCCCACTATACGATCTATGATAAATGTTATGTTCAAAAACCAACTCAACTATAGTAGGGGGTTAGTGGGTATAGTACTATACCCAATATACTCCCAAAGCCAAAATGTGTGTACTTTGAGATTAAACATGGGGGAAGATTGGCTTAACTGTATTTGGCTTGTCATAGGTGGTAATATAATGACCATCCTTGGGAAATACTAGGCAAGGTCCGAGCTTCTAAAATGAAAAGAGACACCAAGTCTTGGTAACTTGGTTTAGGGTCTAAACTGTGTAAACCCTAAATGAAAGAGGAAGAAGAAGCTTTGATTCTCTTCTTCGTCCTCTTTCATCTCTTTTCTACATATGCCTGCCCCAAACATGTGGCCCTCCCCTTCTCGGTATGTAACTGCAGCTTACCCCAACAAGCTAAATACTCAATGACCCCATGTGAATGTTGTTTACTTACTAGCCCACCAACTAGTTGTCAAATAATGTAGTACCTACTAATATAATAATATGTACTAGACTTTTCCTTACACAAGATGGCTAAAAAAACTCTAGGAGGAGTACCCCATCTTTAAGAAAGAAAAGAAGGAAGATGCCCAGTGACCATGGGACTCTCGACCTTACCTTTCCCATCAAATAACCATTTGAAAAAAAAGTGGGCACAAAAAAAAGGTTGAACCGATGCAATCAAGTAGCTAAAGAATGACAAAACAAAAAAGCCATGTCGTATGGAAGTGTGACTTATAAAAATATTCGCATGAAATTCAAAATGTTGTTCCAAAGTGCCCACACATAGGTATTACTTTATTGTATACAAGTAGGAAAAATGAACTAGAGAATGATCTAATTCTCTGTAGACTTGTATGATAATTTGTGTGCTCAAGAGTCAAAAAAGGCTTTGTAACAAATCATGTCAAACCCGAGGTGCCACCACCCCCCCACCCCCGCCCCCCAAAGGAAGCAACTATTCCATATGTTTTGTCGGTTTTGATTTACTCTTTGTTTGAACACTTCATGAACTTCAAGGGTTGTAGCCCACATCGACACACCCCAAGTCAACTACCCAAGGAACACACCAGCTTTGCTTTATGCCAAGTCTTTTGGTATATGCTTATTAGGTGGCCACAACAAGGAGGGGTAACTAGTGTAGTAGTAGACAAAGGTGGTTTGATCAATGTATGTGGAGGGTGCCAAAGAGTCCATGTCCTCAAGTGAGTACTAGTCAATGCAAAGAGAGGAGGAGGAGGAGGAGGACATTTGGTACTGGTAGGGTAAAGAAGAACATGGAAGATGTCCCAAGAAACCCCAAAAAAAAAGGAAAGTGATGAGGGAAATGGGAGGTAAAACACTTGGGACATGCAGATAAAAAGGGTCTGTCGGTGCACTACCAAAATATGATATTCAAACAATGCTCTTGCTAGATCTTGTTGTTGTTACAAATCTCCTAACTTTGTTGTGGAGAGCAATCTTAAAGAGTTTAACTAGGAGGCTTCAAATGATTCATGTCTCTCTCTCTCTCTCTCTCTCTCTCTCTCTCATTGAATGAGAGAGCAAAACAGTGTGAAATAGTATTAGGGTTATGTGTAAAGTGAACCTGTCTTTGGGCCGTAGTTTGACCCTCTAATTCGTGTTTCATCCCCAATCCAAGTGTCACCGTAAAGTGACCCAATTTGCATTCCATTTGATTAAACTGGGTATCAGTTGAGAAGATTTGCAAGATCTTATTCGACAAAGGCTTGATTAAAAACTAATATGTGTGGAAGTGAAGGCACAGGTAAGGCAAATTCAAAAGTGGGGGTGAAATTCCCTGGAGGATCAATTTAGCTGAGAAAACTAGTTTTGGTCCCCTGTTTTCAAAAAATAAAAATCATATGTATGTACTATTTTCATTCTCACTTGTGATTTCATCCCCAGTTCCAGCAAAAAAAAAACAAAGCTGGGGCCCAGTAGCCCCAGTGTGGGATACTTGATGACAACTATAATGCAACTCAAGAAAGGAAGTTACAGATTTGAGTATATAGTGTGTGTACAATGAAATTTTTGGTACTTTTCATTGAAGAAATCATTCAATATTCAAGAACTTCTACACCCAACACAAGTCCAAATGCCATGAAACCAAGCCAATTTTATGGTCCTGCCATACATCTTGTATTGAAGGGAAGAAAAATGACAACAAAATTGGAGTTGAACAATTCAAGCATTCATATCAACATTATACCTTACCTTTCACAATTGTCCTAGGTTATTTATAGGGCAATGCTTTTTTTTTTTTCCCCCAAAACGGTAGCTTAGGTTGCAACTTGCAAGACATATTGAAGGGCAGTAGCAGAAGTGGCGACCCTTGTTGAGTGAGTTGAAATAGTTCAGCTAGTGTTGAAATTGAAGTATGGAATTTGACTATTAGTTCTTTTAACATATCATGTACAATTGGGTACGACTAGTTTTGGTGGGTGCATATTGGGTAAATACATGTCATTTACTTAGCTACTTCAAAAAAAAATTATATCAATTTAGTGGTTACTCTAAGTTTTCAGTTGTCATTCAGCTGGCTACTTGGGAGGTTTTTATGCTAGTTAAGTCGTTACAATTTTCAATTTATGTTAAAATATTATGTCATTTGAGCAATGAACATGCACATTGCATAAGTTTGTGTCAAGAACTAACCTAGGCAATAACAACACAAATTTCATAATTAATCCCAATTCCTAAGTCTTTTCTAAATCCTAATCTTGAGCATTGAACAATGGGGTGGTGAAGTTTAACTCTTAAGTCCTCATTGCATAATGCACACCTAAGGGAATTGAACCCTTGTCCTTGTGAACATTGCCCTTTGTATTGGATGTGTGTTTGCACCCACAACCCATGCCATCCACCCACACAGACTAACATGCACAAGAGAAACACAACTAGTGCCATAGAAACTACATCCAATGACCACCCCACCTTCCCACCCAAATCCAACTCCATAGCCCACTCCTCTTGTATCCATTGTCTATAAGCTCTAGACTACAAATTACAAATGCCATGGCCCATGGCTTGAGAAATAGAATCTAGTAGGCTATAGCTAACTTGTATAACATAGTAGCTCCTAACTTGCACAATTGTGTTTTGCAAAAAACTAATCACCACAATCAACACAAAACGATTCATGTATCATATGCATTTTTATTTTATTTCCTTCTTCCAAGCAAGAATGGCTTCATGGTAAGGAAATTTTTCCAACATAATTTTTTTTTGAGCAAACATGCACAGTACTAGATTTAGACAATCCATCAATCTATTACATAGCTTACTATTCATTAAAGATAGTGTAGGAAAACACCTTTTGTTTTCAACACTTCCAATCACTTGGGCAACAACAATTTTTGCTACCTTGATATATTATGGGATTTTCAAAGTGAAAAGTTGGGATGAAGTTATATTCTTCACAATTCAATGCCAAGGTTTATGTCACATGTTTCCTTCAATACAACTTTTGCATTGTTCTTCATGATAACCTTGAAAAGGCTACCTTGTAAATCCAAATGTTGTGGATTCAACAAGGGTGGCACTTTTATTCCATTCATTATCCTTGTACTCAGTTTCCATTCACTCACAAGGGCCACAACAATAGTGCAACATTGTTGTTTCATTGAAAAGACCATATTTGAAAACAATTACCTAATCATCCAAACTTGCTCATTAGTGGTCAAATTTTAATGTCTAGCCCATATATGTTGCCCAAAACATTCGAAAACCACATGTGGTCTTGAATCTTTGTCGTTAGATCTATGATTCACTTCAAAACAATGACTTCATGCTTTGCTCCACCAATGAGGTGAAGCTATGGAACATAGGGGACTTGAAAGATGTAGATAATCATAATACAATTTGTAAACATCCTTTTGCAAATTTTCATTATAGAAATGAAATCACACACAAAGACATATTCCAACAATTGAAGCACACATCACAAACCAAATAACATTTTCACTTCCACTAGGTGATCCAAGTTTATACTAGCCTTTGCTTTTTTTTGGTGTATTAAGACCCATCTTGATTAGTAATGTGCAATACTCCTTCATCATTCATTTCATTAAAGAAAAGATATTGATCTACCTAGTGCACCCATTTTCCAAAATTTTATCCCAACCCCTTGTCTCCATCACTTGTATTAGCTTTTAAAATACAAGGTGTCATTTAAGGCTATGAGCAAAGTTGCATACAATTATTGCAGTAAACTTTCAACCTTTGGTTTAGGGTTTGCATCGCCAAATGTATGTAATGTGCTATGCAATGCACCCCCACCACATGTGGTGCATACTTTATTTGAATTTGCATTATCGCACCATTATGGATAGCTTGAAAAATGACCCCATTAATTCCAAATGAATCTGTCTTCTTGGTCATGTCTTTTTTGGTCAATGCACCCATAGTGATCAATTGAATCATATTGTTTGCACTTGCACTGTAAAAAACACATTCCAAAGACACTAATATATGGGTACATCATTTTCCAATCTTGAACCACATAAGCATGGAATTAGCCCAAGATTGGTTGTTTAAGGTTTTGATTTCAACTAAGATTGACATAGCTAGAAGCATTCACGACCACTTTGGTGGCATCTAACACCACATGGTGGTGCAAATGTCTAGCCATTGACCACTTCGACATGTGATTCCAATGTTTTTCAAGGTAATGGTATCCTTGGGTGGTGCCATGGGGAACATCACACTTTCATTTTACTAGACACATCAAACTTTAGAAAATAAAGGAAACATTTAATTAAGGATTTTGGTTTTAGATTCTTTAAGGTGTACCAAAATTGTGACACGATGTCTTCATTTTTTCTATTTTTTACCTAGTTTTTTTTTACTATGTAAAAACACATTTATGGATGATTATGATGAAATCTAAAATTGTATTGGTCTAAAAAATGGTACTTATGAAATATTTAACACTTTTGGATTCATTATTTTTGACGTGGATCAAAATATAGAGATTTTTTTTTAATAGTAAATATTACTTGTCATTTTCCTTTTATGTGTACACCTTAAAGGATTTTCACCCTTTTCATTAGACATTTTTAGTGAGTACATTTATTAGGTTGTATATATTTTGAAACTTTAATGATATCAAGAATATTTGTATTTCGATGGTTTTAATTATTGAATCTATAAAAAGTTTCAAGAATGTCACCATGTTTCCTTTCCTTGAACTTTTTGGTTAAGAACAAAATTTTGAAACATGTTTTGGTATTTTATTTGATTAAATTTTTAATCTAATTAATTGAGTAGGTGTAATTTAGTTATGAATTTTCAAAGTTTAAAAATGTGGTATTAAAAAAATACATTTCAATTAGGAAAAAATATTTGTAATAATTTTCATTTTTTTATTCCAATGAATATTTAAAGCCATATATTTTGGCATTTAAAGTACATACATGATAATAGGAACCACACCCTCCACTTTGGGTGAGTGCTTATTTGGAATATTCTTGAAACAATTTCATTTTAAAGCTGAAAATTCTTTGAAAAATTCTTATCATTTAAAAAGATGTTAAATTATACTATTATGTAAAAATATGTTTAAAGAACTTCCCTTAAAATATGTCATGTTAAAAAAATCTCCCCAAAACAAATAATCTTTACAATGTTTTAAAACATTGGTTATAATGTCTAATGAATTTTTTATATCATCATTATATTCATTCTAAATCATACCATATGTTTCCATAATATATAGACAACATATTTGTGTAAAACAACTAAGAATTTTCAACATTAGATTAAAATTTGACTCGAAAAGGTGAATTTTTAAAACATTGGTTATGATTCTTTTGGCTCCTATTGACATGATTACATGTTGCGATGGATAAACATGAAATAAAAAAGAACTTGTAATTGTTGAAAAAGATTTAAAAGAAAAGGGCCCATGAATATATTATTTAACTACATTTGGTTATTAAACCATTCATTGAAGTGATTCCTAATGGTACCACCCAATAATACTTTTGTTTTTGAAGGTTGTTTTTTAGATTTAATTGTTTGGATAAGCATGTAGGCCTTCAAAGTCTGTCATTGGCCTTCCGTCCATTAACAAATGTAAAAAACATTTGAATTGAACAAGATTTGTTTATCATCATTCCCATCCTCTTATGTCATAAGATGAAATACATTCTCTTTTGCCATACTTGCAAAGATAGCCTCATTCTTAACATGTTGGGAGTTTTTTAAAAAGTAAAACTTTCTTATTTGAATGTTGAGCTTTCCAACTCATGTCTTCTTCTTATTAACATTCTTAAAGAGGTTACCAAGCAACTTATCTTTTCATTCAACGTTTGAACACATTTCACACCTCACAACACATTGAATTGAAACATCATTTTAAACAACAAATTTAGCCCAAGTGTGTTTTGTTGCCCATAGGTCCTAAAATTTATGATGCACATCATATTGTGATTGTTTTTGTTTTTAATTCCCAATGGTGGATTCTATAACTAGATATATAGGTGGGCTATTGTTAAAGGATGTAATGCAATTTGGTTGAGAAGATTAGGTTTCATTCGAACCAAGGTCATGACAATTAGGGTTAGACAAAAAACTTGGTGCTTGATCCAAAATGTTTTCAAGCTTTTGCAATGGAACTTTGCCATTAAAAAAAACTTGTTGAAACAAATGTTTTTAGGTGCCTTCAATGTCAGCATTGTTGTGAGCATGATTAAAAATTACATTCAAAAGTTCACATTACATTTTATAACTCAATAATCAACAATGACAAAAGGATGTGTGTGGTGCATTCAAGATCCACACAAGAGCTTGATGGTGGTGACAACAAGAACATTAGAAATCAATACAATTGCAAGGAATCATGATGTCGAACACAAAATATGAAACAAGACACAAGAAAGGAATTGCAAGAAAAAAACAAAAAACAAAACTACATGACCATAAATCCATTTATGATTCCATAACTTGACAATAAGAACAAGGGGATTCAGATTTAGGAATCAAGAATCAAGATGTGAAATGGATGCAAAAGGTTGATGGTAGTGTTGTAGGAACTATCAAGAATTAGTATGTGCAATCAAAATAGGAAGTCAATGGTAACAATATGATTTCCATGTTCAATTAGCACAAAAACATGATGTGAATGGTGATCAACACAAGGGGAATTGGGGTTGTAACATAAAACAAATTGCAATCATCAAAGTGCAAAGAAAACTTCAAAGTGAAATGCAAAATGAGAAAGAAAAAACCTAAAACATGGGTAGTGAACAACAACTACCTTGATGATATGTCAACCAAAACCTTGATCCTTGACTTGCTTGCATTGTTGCAATGTACAAATTTTATAAGAATAAACTTCAATTAAAGGCCCAACCCCCATTCATCTCTAAGATTTTGCTTCTCAAGAATCAACAACTCCGCTTCTTGATGAAGACTCTTGAATCCTAAGTCCTCATTGGTCGATACTCAATGGTCATTGTTAGAACTTAGTGTTTAATGCTCACAAGTACAAACGCTACACAAATTGGTGAACTATTTATAGAAGGTGGTAGTCAAAGCTAGCAATGTGATAAAAGAGGAGGTTGCAAAAGGTGATGAAAAGATCCACTAGAGACAAATGGAAGGTGACATTGTGAGGGGAAGAGGGTGATCGAAGGCAGTATGGTAACAAGGTATGAGTGTTGTAGGCTACTCATATTTTTGCACCATAGCTAGTATCGACTATCCTCAACCATTGATGCTAATTGGGGTAGTGATTCAAGCCTTTCAATAGCTCAGATTTGGGCAAATTTATGGCTATTTCAAAAAGAAAAGGCAAGATGCTCAAAATCCTTTTTTTTTTGGGTTTGCAAAGAAAAAAAAAAAAACCTTGCCCCCAAAGAAACATTGCTGTAGGTTAAACTCATGATACTTTTACCCTTACTTAACCCTTATCTTTATGATATATTTGATATCAAATGCCCTAAGGGTAGAATTGCAACCAAGATCCTAAATACCCTTTATCTTGAGAGTATCATTCATTTATACCCCTTACCCTTAGGGTAATTCTTGTTTTGAAAGCATACTTGCCTTAACCCAGACTGTATGAAAAATCATTTTACCCTCCCAACAACAATGGTGTACTCTACCTGCCTCATGCCAGCCCAAAGTTAGTGTGGACTCAATTACTAGGACTAGGTTGGTATGAAAGTTTTAGCAGGACCAGAATGGTATGAAAAAATTGCAAATACCCAATAGCAGGAT
>Ga0209208_10003513_pt1 | contig 22402 bp, 15 predicted proteins | sample S1TSphfallax_3_FD_187694 | JGI IMG/M metagenome (GOLD analysis project Ga0209208, IMG submission 187694) | Host-associated microbial communities from peat moss isolated from Minnesota, USA - S1T2_Fd - Sphagnum fallax MG (SPAdes) (version 2) | ecosystem: Host-associated > Plants > Peat moss >...
TTTGCAATTGAGCTAGTTTTTCTGTTGAAATTTCAAAGGAGTCCTGAGATGAAGGTGATCCCTGGTGCCTCATGTATCAGTCCTCCATGACACTTATAACCCAAAGGCTCTTTCTCTTTGAAACAATGGTCTAGTTCTCCATCAATAATATGATCACCCAATTCAAATGCTCATCTCGCCTTTTCTTCGTGTCAGTACTGTGACCTTTCTTTCATCATAGCTTATTTATTGCTCATGGCCAAAGCATGGGCCCTGAAAGCTTTTTACTCCAGAGCCAAGAGGACATAGGAGGCACACACCCCGCCAACAGTGCAAAATCACAAGAACTACTGATCTATCAAGAGGGTGGTGATCAGTCATCGAGGAGCAAGAGTAGTAGCAAGACTCTTCCTGGATTTTTTGGGAAACGATGACTCTCGCACAAGTGATGATGACTTTCGTCGTTGTAAAGGGACATTGACAAGAGACTCCGCTGAAGATTCTCTCTGTGAAAAACACAAACATGCCATGTTTGAACTTGTTGGTAAGTGCTTAAAAGACTCCATCCATCAGCAAATCTCCAGTTTTTAAAGATAGTCTAGAGTCTGGCCATCTTTCTTAATTCTCAAACCACCAAGAACAATCTCATATGAGAGAACCATAGGGAGAGATTTCCTGCTGATTCTATATACCAACACTTTGAGATGGAGAGCACTTACATGAGGGGCAACAAGAGGAGATCTATCACCATGGTACTCGATTAAGGGCCTTCCCTCTTCATCCTTCAAGGCCAAATACTCAACACAAAATGGACCTTGATCTCGCCGAGGATCGCCAGCCTTTAGTAAATGTCGGCTAAACCTCAGACCAACTTGCCAATCAGCTCGAAGCTTCACCTCATCCACAATGAATTCCCTAGTACTGCAGGCATTGTAAATCCAAAGGCTTTTTTTCCACATTAGCGCATCATCCAAAGTTGCCTCAATTTTGTTCATACCCAGGTTTTTCACTGTCGGCCAAATCTTGCACCTAATAGCAATCTTCTTGTTCTTTACTGTGTACTTGATGATGATAGATGTTTCCGTGATTTCGTAGGTTGACCACCTAGAGAAAAAGAGTGATCCAAACACCCAAAAAAGTGATTAATTGCAAAACCAAACAAAATTATTTTGGAAAATCAAAGTGGGTGGTTGTGACAACCAACCTCAAACCATTTGGTGGCATTTTCTCTAATGCCCACCCAACACTGGTTCCAACTGGTGATGAGGCAAAATCATCTTGGGGTCAAATTAATCAAGCTTTAGATGCACAATCTTACCCATTGCTAGAGCTTGCAGCTCGAGAGTAAGCATGAGAAGCTCCAGGACTCCCATATGTGTGATTCAGCAATCCATTGTTGGTCAAGGAATCCTGCACAGAAACACAATTTGCCCCAGGGGCTCAACAGAATTTAGAATTTTCCCATTAGCTTTAGGGTTACTGCCAAGTGCTGGGTGATGGTACATAGGGTTTTGGATCTGGCCAGCAATCTGGAGCTAGTTCTCAGGCCAATTTAACATTTAGGTATCAACTCCACATCTTTGCTGTTCAGACAATTTTCAAAAGAAAAAGAAAAGAAAACTATACCACAATTAGGTCTTATACTTCAAGCTTCAATTGCCGCCTCTGGATCATTGCTTTTGATACACTGGAAATTGTGTAATATGTGCCATTAACTAACATCAAATTGCCCTTTTAATGTAATAAATGCCACAATAAACACCACATATTGTTGTTCGTTGTAATGGATGAAACCACAAAGTTTACCTCACACATGTCATGAGTTGCGGGCTTTTCTGTGAGAAAAATCACATTCTCTTGTAGTGCATGCTTGATCCTGGAACCTCCAGGGTCAAGCATACCAGGGGGACTAGAAACTCACTCATATGAATTCGTAGAAACTTGTATTTTGCAATGGGTCCTGGCCCATACATCAAAAAGTGCCAAGAATTGAGCTCAATTTTGAGGAGAGAGTTTGTCCATTGCAGCAGCAGTTACAGGTATAATTGGGAGATTTAACAAAGTGGCTGAGCAGTAGGTACCTCAGTGCTGATTTCATCAGAGCTCAAGGCTTCCTCATGATGATTGGCAATGTACAACCTTTTCACAACTTCCTTCATGTTTGGCCGTTGACTCGGGTCATCGTCTACACAATGCATTGCCAGTTGCACAACATCCAGTAGCTGCTGTGGTGCGTACTCTGTGGGTTGGATCCGAACGTCTACCATCTTGGGGAGATGGAATGCCGGTGCCACATCTGGATCACCACCCTGTAGAAACTGGCGGCACAAGTGTACCAAGCTCGTGTTGTTCTCAGATGCTTTCTTTCCTGTCACGAGCTCAAGGAGCACCACACCATAACTATACACATCATTCTTCTCAGTGGCTTGTCCCGTTATGCAGTAAACAGGGTCCACATAACCTGGAGTACCCCTGATGCGCAGGGATGTAGTTGGGTCCAGAGACTTTGTCTTGCTGAGTCCAAAGTCGGCGATTTTGGCATTCATTCCAGCATCAAACAAGATGTTGCTTGGCTTGATATCCCGATGTACTAGAGTTGGTTTTGCATGGTTGTGCAGATACTCCAACCCCTGTGCCACATCCACTGCCACCGTCATTCTCTGGTTCCAGTCCAAGAGATGATGATGATGCCCCATGGCAGCAGCAGTCTGTCCCCCATTCTTCTTCCCATGAAGATGATGCTTCAGTGAACCCATCTCCATAAACTCATAGATGAGAAAAAGCTGATCCTCCTGAACACAATAACCGAGCAATGACACAATATTATTATGATTCAATCTTGAAATGCAGAGGAGTTCACTCCAGAATTCCTTCTCAGTCGAATCTTGTGGGTTCTTAACAACCACCTCCTCCTCATGATCAGACTTGCTGTCGTTGCTGCTGCTGCTCAAGGGGGCCCAATCCAAAGCTTTGTTGCGGTCAAGCCTTTTGACTGCAGCTTTTTGCCGTGGTTCTGGACCTGGCAGAGAAGCTTCATACACTGTCCCCTGACCACCTTCCCCCAAAACCACTTGAAAGAAGTTTGTCATGCTCTGAATCTCCTCGAGTGTGAACTTCTTCAGAAACCCAACTTGTTGCAGCTGCTGCTCCCTTGGGCTGTTGCATATGATCTGGGGGGTTCTAGGGCTGCCAAATTCTGCATCTGAGTTGTGCAATTTTAGAACTTGCTGCTGCTGCTGTTGATCAGGAAGCTGACTTGGCTCCAGGTCCTGCACTTTCCTTCTTGACAATTGCCACCAGAACCCCGTTGAGAGGCCCACAATAAAAATGATCACAACACTAACTAAACTTGTAAAAAAATCAGTCCCCATGCCTGTTGCTGATGATCTTGTGAGCTGCTTTGAGACCTGATGAGGTTTGGTGGTTGCAATGAGAGGGAGAGTTGTTGGGTATGAGGAATCCGGTGGTGCAAGATTTTTGGGTGGTGTTTTCAAGCTCTGCAGTGTTGTTGCTGGTTGTTGGCCTCCTCCCTGTACCTTGGAGAGCATACCCAGCATGAGTATAAGTGGCACGACCACAACAGACCACACATTCAACAGGCCTACAGCAGCCATGGTGATTTTTAGCAGCACAGTTCTTCTTATATTACCCAACTGTATTTCCTCTTGCTCTTTGTTTCTGGACTCTTGGTGTTGTTGTTGTTTGCTCTGTAAACACTGCCAAAGCTGCCTGAAGAAGCTCTAAAAGGGTTCCTCAGCTGTGAAGTCAAGCTCCAAGAACCCTTTTGCAACTCCCTGCAAAGCATATGCATCCACGCAGAGATGGATTAGGTGATCCAAGAACAGAAGAAGAGGAGAAACATTTGATGACATCTCTCTCTCTGGGTCTCAAAGCTCTTCAAAAGAGCAGAACCATTTGATCGATATTGCTCTCTCTCTCTCTCTCTCTCGGTCGGAAAGCCCTTGTTGTCAGTCATGAGTGCTTTGTACAAGCTTGCAGGGTTCATCACGCACAGAAAGCTTGGTGAGCCGGGATGGTGAGGACCGAGGAGTTGTTGCTTGTTCCATGGTGCTTACTGTAAGGTTTCTCAAGGTTCTCAGATGGTTCTGGGCTTTGTGGGTGGGGGTGGTTCGTACCTCAATCTCAATGGGTGAGTGGAGCCTCTCTCTCTCTCTCTCTCTCTATCCTCTCTCCGCACTCATTCTCGATAAGCAACGCATATTGCTGTATTACTGCCAAAGCTCCACGACGCTCCTCGTCCTCTTCTTCTTCCTTTTACTTGCGGGAGTTGTCACAAAAGAATGACTTGTGCAAATTCTTTACAACCTTTCTTCTTAGCCAACGAGAGAGACAGAGACAGAGAGAAATAGAAAACACCCACGAAAGCCAAGCCAAGCTCTAAGCCAAGCTTTTTCCAACAGCAAAACCCAGTATCAGTAAAGTAACCCAGAAACAAAGGACAAACTCCTCACAACAACAACAACAACAACAAGTTATATACACAGACAGATTTGGAAGCTCAAAATTCACACATTCCAAGCTCACTCACACACTTCACACACACACAAAACAACAGATCATTGCAACCTCAAAAATTCACAGATTCCAACCAACCTCACAAACACAGATTTGCAAGCTTAAAAATTCAACAGATTCCAACCACCCTCACAAACACAGATCCTTATTGCAACTTCAAAAACTCAGATATTCCAAGCTCAAAAAACACCACCCACATCATTCCAAACCTCAAAAACTTCACAGATTCCAAGCTCTCAAACAAACACACACACACACACACACACACAAACACACACAAATTTATTATTGCAAGCTCAAATTTCACAGATTTCAGGATTTTTTTTATGAAGAAAAACACATAATTTTTGCTGCAATCTCCAAAAAATGGTGAGTGGGTGGTTGGGTTCCTTCTAGACAATGCAAAATTTCCAAATAAATTTCGTCGGTAGAATCATAATACTACTATTCCTGCTTCTTCTTCTTCTTCTTGCTTCCTTTTTCTTCTTTTCTGGACTAAAGAAATCAACTAGCTTTTCTCTCTCTCTAGCAAAGCATCTTCTGAACAAAAGCCAGCCACTTGGGGCATTTTACTGAAACAAAATAATTACTGACATTTTTATTTTTATTTTTATTTTTATTTTTGTTGGCCCTAAACCCTAAACCCTAAAACCAAGGCAATAATAATAATAATAATAGGCCTATTTTTTTATATGAGGATTTTTTGAAAGATGATATTTCTGGCTTGTGTTCAAACTTGAGATTAGTTATTATAGAGTTATAATAATAATATCTTGAAGGATTTTGGTTTCTCTTAAAAAGAATTTTTTTTTGAAGATTATATTTTTCTGCATTGGGAAATATTTGTATTTTCATAATTCTTCTTTTGCCTTAAGATACCTTTTTAATGTAAATGGCAAGGCTACGGTTGTGACACACCCCTTGTTTTTTTTTTTTTTTTTTTTTTTTAAAAAATTTTTTTTTTTTTTTTTTTTTTTTTTTATGTTTTTTTTTTTTTTTTTTTTTTTTGTTTTTTTTTTTTTTACCCCCCTTTTTTTTTTTTTTTTTTTTTTTCCTAGAGAAATTTTGTTTTTGGTAGCCAAAGTAGATAGGAATTTTTTTTTTCTATAATCTTTCTATTATACATTTATGCCCAGGAATATATTTAGCCAAATTTGGCTAGCTTATACACCAAATATGAAGTTCAATTTTTTTTTAATCATCTTTGTGTTTAGCCAAAACCAAACAACAAATTAGTTAATGCATAGTTGGAGCACTTTTGAGGGTTTTTTTTTTCTTTTCTTTTTTTTCCTTTTTTTTCCCTCACTTCTTGCTATTGAAATCCTCCTACAAATTACTTAATTTTGGAGTATTTAAATTTGTCTTTTTTGGGGGAAATTTATAGTACCGACTATCTTCTCCATAATGTCTCTTCTTCTTCCCTTCACTTTTCTCACACCAAGTAGGTAGGGTACTACTACTACTACTACTGGGTACTAGTACTTACTACCCCAAGAGGTCAAAGAGGAATCTTTCTTTTGTTGAGTTTGTCTTGTATGATGATCAAAGAGCAAGCTCCATGTAGCAAATATTTAGTATGGAGAATTTTAAATTCACACCTTTTTTGGTTAAATTCACACCCTTATGGAGAATTTTAAATTCACACCTTTTTCGGTTAAATTCACACCCTTATGGAGAATTTTAAATTCACACCTTTTTTGGTTAAATTCACACCCTTTCTTCGCGCGTCCAACTATATGCAGATTAAATTTGAGTGTGTCTGCCCCACCCCCCCTGATGTTCATTTGACTTAACATAGTAGAGTTATCTGTAGTAAAGTCACCCTGTCTTTGGGCCTCCTTTCACCCCTATCCCCCTCTTTCAGTGGTATCCACAAAGTAAGGAAATTAGATTAAATCTCAGTATGAAATCCTGAATTTTCCACACAAAGTAAGGAAATTTTACTAAATCTCAGTATGAAATCCTGAGCTTTCCACACAAAGTAAGGAAATTAGATTAAATCTCAGTATGAAATCCTGAGCTTTCCACACAAAGTAAGGAAATTAGATTAAATCTCAGTATGAAATCCTGAAACTCAGCATTTAACGCACAAGGCTCGAGAGTAATTTTAGTAGTTGTACAAATAGGAGCAGTGAAAATATATGTAGCAGCAGTGGAGGCGCTCAGGAAAAGGGGAAATACAAGATGACACTCAGTTTACCACCCAAATTGATGGTTTTCCGAGTTTCAACCCCCCTTAATGCCAATGTACTAGTTTTGCCAAGTCTTTTTTTTTATAATCCCACCCCGTGTATGACCAAACTCAAGGTTCTGGTGCTGTGTTTTCTTCATTACTTTAAGGATAACTCTACTATATAATTGTTTCCCAATCCTTACTTATAAACCTAAAAAAATGAGGCAATATAAGGTGAGAGACTATTTAATTTCAACCACCCCCGTGGACCAATCAAAAGAACAATCATTTTACCGGCCATCATCACTAGTTTATCATGTGTAGTTGGCCCAAGTGTGAACTAGTTACCCAACTAATTTTTCAATATTACTTCAAAGTTTACTCAAAATTCAATATCTCTTGCATTGCAATGAGGTGTAATTTTTTTTAGATTGCCTTTGTTAAATCCTATTCACTCATTGAGATTTTCTGGCAATACCAAAACCGAATCCAAATTTCTTATAATTTTTAGTTATAAATGAATTTTCAATTAATATTTGTTCAATATTCAATACTTTTCCACCATAGGTCAAAACATCATGAAACTAACTTGATGCACCCATGCTCATCAAGGCTTTCCAATAGTACCAAAAGTGCACCATGGTTTGGGAGACTTCAATTTGACAAACAAAACAAACAAATTTACATAAATAGATTTACAAATGTCAAATTTATTGACCCAAATTTGCAAACAAATGTTATATTTCACTCAAAATATGTTGTGAAGGGCATTGGTGGAGCTCCTTCAAGAACTATTTGGTCCCATGTTTTGAGGGGTGTTCACTAAATATTATTTAGTGTGAAATTGGGAGTTCGTTTTTTGAGAATTTCACAAAACATTTTCTATTTTATCTTTTGTTTCACCTATTGTGATTACTAGTTTGAATTTGCCATAAAGGGTGAAAGCATTATAAAAATGAATGAGTTAATTAATTTTTATGATGTGAATTTCCAAGACTTTCATTTTGAGAAATAAAAAGGTGGGTGATGAAATGAAATGAGGAAGAAAATGTGAAGATGAAATATATGGTTTGGAGGTATTTCATGGAACCTTGCCAAATTTTATTAATAAAGGCACCAATCTAAATACAAAGAGGAATTACAAAAGGGAAGGACTTCAGTTCAAGTTGAATTGTTACAAATCACATTTTAGATCTCAAGGTGGTATCTAATTCAACCAATTGATTGCAACAAATCAACAATGGGCATATGGGACATGGGCTTGAAAGGGGAAGTCTCGAGGTGGCAAAAATCATGAATGCACATTATTATGGAGTACATGATTTTAAGGAAAATTGGAATAACATATAATATTGATATTAGTAAAATGTAAAATTTTATTCATTTTGAATTATTCTAAAATAAACCTTACATAAGTGATTTGGTTTTTTTAATTAAATTAATTTATAAAAATCGTGAATACAATAATCATGTATTTGTGTAAATGTACCCTAATAATTTTATAAATATATATTTTAAATCTTATTTGATAATAATTTATCATTTTTTATTAGTTCAAAATCATTTTATTCTCGTCAAAGGATTTAAAAACATTTAGCCCAAATAGATCTTTAATGAAAGAAAACTTTACAACCTAAAAAATCATAATCATCAACATTATCATAACATAATGTATTAATGAACATTTTAAAATCATTTGATTTAAATTTCATGACTTCAAAAGAAATTGAAAGTTTTGATGGGGAAGATTGTTTATGGTTGCCTTTTTGTACATGTAAAATTTTGTGAACTAATTCTCATTAAAACCAGTATTTATTAATCAAATTTGTTGTGATTATAATTTTGTTTCAAAGCCTTACAAATCAAAATAACATTTTGTTGTATAATCCTTCATATGTGCATGAATTCCATAACATAATGATGGATTGGGACATAAATCATCATGTATTGCAAATTTTCATCACAACACATTTTCAAATATCCATCATGACATGCCAAATTTGGGTCCAAGTGTTGAAAATTGTCGAATTGTGACAATTTTTTGTGTATACCATATTTTACATTCCCCTTAAGGTGTAATGGAATGCATGGCAAAGAAAAGTGACCAAGACAAAAAATGAAGGTCCTTCTATCCCTTTCATACCCCAAGTTGTGTTTGGCACAATCATGTTAAAAAATGTCTACTTGTTTGTGCAAACATTCAAAGACCTCAATCTTGCTAAAAGGAGGAATGACTTTGTTGGATGTTGATCATAGTAACTCCTTTCCTTTGTTTAGATTGACTTTAAAGCAATAAATAAAAATATGTTGACTTTGAGGTGGCAAATCTTGAGGTAAAACACAATCGAACTTGTGGGATTAGTTGTAATCACATTGATTAAGGTGCAAATCCCATTCTTAGGGTGATGTTGATTCATTAATGAAATGAGTTGAATGTGGTTCAAAGATGCATGTGCCATTGCTTTCATCTCACATGGAAGTTGAGCTCACAAGTGATGGATGTAAAGGTGTTAGCCAATGTTGGGTGGTTCTCAAATGCTCACTTGATTCTTTACCCAATTTTCAACCTGGTTCTCACAATGGGAACCAATTGGCACCTTTAAACAAATGAGAACCGGTCATGAAAACAAATTCCAATTTTATTACTTTTTTGGAAAATTGAATAGGTTCTCTCATAAAACCTACATTCAATTTTTAGAATCTTGTGCCAAATTAAGGTTTTTAAAACAACAAGCATTAACTAGGGAAGTGAAGGTGTTGTTTGGGGTTAAGGTTAAAGGACCAATTATAAAAAGAACCTAAGTTTGGTTTATTTATTTATTTAGCAATTGTGTTGTTAGTGTTGATGTTTTTCTTGCATTGGTGCTATTATTCTTCTTGCATAGTGTTGTTATTCAAATACCTTCTAGCAGCCTAGCCCTTTGTTGTTGCTTCTCATGTTGGTGTTGCTATTTCTTTCCTTGGTGTTAATTTGATACTTTTCGCCCTCTTGCCTTATGCAACTCAAAGCAAGAAACACCAAACTAGTCAATTGTTGACTCCATTGAAGTAAAGTTGTTTTTCATATTTTTTTCATTTTATCTGTTCTATTTTATTTTATTTTTGTTTATTTTTGGTCTAATGTTTCTTTTTCTACTTTGTCTTTTTTTGCAAGATTTTCATATACTTTCATTTTGTAGGATACACCAATCATATTCCATTACAAAATTCCATTACAAATTGTATCTTGTTTTGTAAATGTTTAGGAAATTGATCTCATCTTGTAAAAATTTGTAATTGTTGGTTTTGGTAAATCATGTACCCTTTTTTTCACTACTCATATGGGTAGTAATTTTTAATGTCAAACTAAACATGGAACAATCCTCTAAAAATATAAATACATATGATGTATTCATAGATGAAGTAAAAATGGAAAATGAACCTTTGCAAGAACTTGAAAAAATATGCAAGTGTCCAAACAAGAATAAATAAAAATCCAAAAACTAATGAAAATAAAGTGAATTTTTTTGGAGAAAGTTGCATGCACAAGTATATTTCACAAACCAAATAGTAGAAGTACATTACATTTGGCATTTTACTATGTTAATGATAACAAAGAAGTTGATTTTATAACTCTTCAAGTCTTGCGTTGTATTATTTGTTACAATAGTCCACATTTGAATTTAAATCTCACTATGATAAATCATGTCTGCAAAGACCACATTGCCTTGTAACTAGAGCTCAAAAACCACTCAAATACAATTGTGTTGCAATTACATTCTCCAAAGTGCAACTCCTATGCGACTACACTTTATAAATAAAATGATTTAATAAATAAATTTCCGCATTAGAAAATAAACTAATTGTTCAATAGTTGCATTGTAACTCTAAATGCATTTCATATATGATAATTTATATGCATTGTATTTATGCATGTAATCAACTACATTTGACTTTTTGAAAAATTGGATTGTAATTGTAAGGTGCGATTAAGTTAGGACTATTAAAAAACGAGTTACACATTGAGAAAATTTTCTACAACTAGAATACAACTTTCATACATGTGATTACACCATGTGTCCATATTCCCACTATCCATGAGGCACAAGCTTTGTAACTAGTTTTCAATAATGAAATTTGTTTGTGTAGCTAGTTGGCCACTATGTTGCCACTAAATGGCCATTATTGTATAACTAATTACCCACTATTGTGCCATAACTATGCCACTACGTGACCACCTAGATGCCGGTAGTTGTTACATATTTGCCACTATGGGGCCATAGTATTGGCATTATTTTATAACTAGATGACCATTACAATGCTTCTACTTAACCACTAATAAAATACTATTTATTCACTATCCATATAAAGTGTGAATTTGTAGACCTCAAATCAGATCCCAATGCTACATAAATCATATTAAAAATATTTATATTGGAAGCACATCAAAGTATTCAAGTTCATACACCTAGAAAATCTAAAGGCTACATGAACAAGTGTGGAATTGATAATAGTTGATTCTTTTGTAGATAGCTCCTCAGCACCCTCAAGGTTTAAATGTTGCATCTTGGGGAATATTTAAATATAATATTTTGAAATAATTTATTCAAATAATTTATTTAATTAGTACGAATTTTTAAAAATATTAAATAATTAGCCCTTAATCTAAATTAATCAATTTAATTCAAACAAATTGTGAAATTAAAAACAATGTGTATATTTTATTAAACATTCAACAAGGGTATACATATGGATTTATTTTTATATACCTTGATGTTTTCTACTCAAATTCATGTTTATTATTTAATATTTTTTAATGAATTATTTGTTAATAATTAATATGTAATATATTTAATTATGCGGAAAGAATTAATTCAATTGAATAATAAACTATTCATATGAATTCATTAATCAAATTTAAATAATTATTGATAGTTATTTTGATAATTAATTATTTCGTACTTGTTCTGATATTTAATTATTCAAATTAATTAATTAACTAACTATCTAAATTATATTAGTTAATTCAAATAATTATGTCAAATAAATAATTACAAAACTAAAATCAAACATAAAGCATGTGGGAAAACAATTTTTGTAATTGCAACTCAATTGTAATTAAGATGTAACCAAAAGATTTAACCCATATGCTTTGTTTTTAAATTTTCATCCCACAAACTATATAAAAGGGGTGTTTTTTCTTGTATTATCACATTAAAATGTATGTGCCATGTTGGGATGAGCTCATAAAAGTTTAACCCCAAAGGCAAAACACCAAAAAAAATAAAAATAAAGTATGTGGCTACTATTTAATTCACCTACCTTTCTACCTTCCTACATAAGTAAATAGGTCCTATTTTTCTACCTATCTAGGTAGGTAGGTAAATAGGTAGGTAAATAGGCAAGTTGGTATGTGGGAGCTACTAACTTATTTGCTTATGGTTATGTACTGACCTATCTAGGTACTTATATATATTTGTTTTGAAAATTCAATTAATATGCCACATGGCAACTTTTTTATTGTGCCACATGTCATAATCTAAGACCATTTCAAATGAAATAATCATAATGGATGATGGACATCAATATTTAAAAATAAAATTCATCAAAAAATCTTCATAGCACCGCGTGTTAAACTTTTATGAATGGATGAATAATGAAATCAACATCACATTATAGTTGTGTAATCATAGGGGAATTGCATAGTAGTTGAAAAAGAGTTGTTATGATAGAATTGCAACTAAGTTACAATGAGGTGCATTAAAATGTGATCATATATGGTGAGTTGCATCTTTTGCAACTCATGGAACTTGTCCAATAACACTAATGGATGTAGAAATACAATGAATTACAAATTGTCATTGCAACTAAAAAATTAAGTTGTAAGTTGAATTGCAAAACACCGTTTTTTCTCATAATGTCCAAAAAATCGAGCAAATAGAGGATTAATCATATGTAACACAACTAATGGTATAATTGCATTGAGGAAAAATGTAAATGTAGACCCTTGAAATGTGAATAATCTTTCGTATTAAAAGGGAAGTGTAAAAAAAAGACCATATATTTCTAACAACTCCATATCCAATTTTTCTACTACAAAGGAACCTTTCATGGAAGATGATATGCAAAACAAATAATTTTTGGAAAATTGGGAACTTTTAATTGTCAATAACTATCCTTTTTTGTAGTTGTGGAAAATATGTGGTTAAAACAATTCAATATGCATTTGTGTCCAAGACTTGTTTTTCCTTCCATAAAACAAAAAATTTCAAGAATTATTGCTTGGTTTAGTGGAAAAAACTAAAAAAATTGAATGTTTTGTCAACTTTAACAAAATGTCATTTTACAACTACAAGTTTTGATTTGTGGATGTCAAAAGATGGACATAATACCTTTGCATCAGTGATCAAATTTTTAAGGGTTACTCAACAATTAAAGCACATTACCCTCGGCCTTTTTGAGGCAACAAATACTAGTGGATAAACTTTGACCAAAAATTTGACATAATTATTAGACACTTATGGGTTGAGGAAGCAAATTGCTGTTTATGTCAAAGATGAAGGATCTAACCTTAACATTACGACTACAACCCTAAAATTGGTTATAAATTATGTTGTGTTAAGTTTGGTAAAAAAAAATTCGGGAATTTGTTTTGGTCATGCATTTTCTAAAGCATGCCAATATGCAACAAATGAAAAAGTTTACAAATGCTTTAAATATGTATCTATCAAAGTTATCCAAGGAGATTTGCAAACCATGCTAACATTATTTAAAACTTGACCAACTTCACAACAATGGAATTTGAAGAGTTAGCATGCCAAGTAGTGCCAACAATTGCCTCCCATGTTAAATCAACAAGCAAGTCTTTTGTCAAAATGAATGGTATGATTTTAAAGTTGGGGTTTAAAAATAAGGCAATCTTTTTGGTAAGTTAGGATTAAGGTTTTAGGGTTTCATTTCAAAGTTTAGGGTTAATGGTTTAGGCTTAGGGTAACAGTTTTAAGAGTGAGGTTAAAGTTTAAATGTAAAGGTTAATGGTAGGATTACACATGGTTATGAGTTTAAGGTTAAAGTTTTAACATCTGATTTGTAGGGTGTAGGGTAGGAGTAGGGGTTAGGAGGTTGGGGTTTAGGTTTTAGAGACTAATTTTTAAGGTTCACAACTAATTTATAGGGTTTATTGTGAAGAACCCTAATTTGTACATGTAACATTGCAGGAGATGCACCAATTTTGTCTAGAAGGCCATCCAATTGAGCCCAGAGCAACACCTTTTGAATTTCATACTCTTTCTGAAACTTGCCAACATCATAATCTTTGACTTTTTTATGTGAAATTGAACTAAATCATTATTATGCGATTATATTTTGTTTGTTTCATCATGCATTTGTCATGTCATTGGAGATGACATCCAATGGCATTGCAAGAGAGAGTGGTTTTGATTCAAAAGTTGTCACAATTGTGAAAATGCATTGGGTTTATAGATCGAACATTTGTCAAGATTCATCAACCATGGAATGATGAAGTGCATTGTGTGTGGCATCACAAACTTGCCCCCTCCATCTATTTATGCTTTTACAACAATTTAACAATGCATTCAAAATTATGTGCTGTCAAAATGTTGATAGCATCATTGATATGATGTTGTGATGACAATATAATAGAATTATCAATTATCACAATGTGTAGCAATGCCATTACAACATCATATCAATGATTGTATCAACATTTTGCTAAAATTTAATTTTGAACAAATTGTTAAAATATTGTAAAAGCATAGATACATGAAAGGGACAAATTTGTGATAGGTTCAAATCCTCCAATGCTCCACTCCGCCCCTAAAACATGCATGAATTTTATTGTATGTCATTGAAAAAAGAAAAAAAAAAACCTTAAAAAAATCTAGACTACAAAACTTAAACCTTAAAACCTAAATCCATAACGACCTTGTTACGTAGCATAAAATACTCTAGCCCACTAATTTATTTATTTTAAATTATTATTATTATTATTATTAATATTCGATTAGGTATCCATTGAGTATCACAATTAAAAAAAGAAAAAGATGTGGAGTATTTTGAAAAGGGAAATGCCCACTCCTATAAGCATTTCATTCTCCGAAATGCTCCACATTTGGATAGGTGTTTTATAGAGAAGGGGGTGAGGGGGTTCCCCGACCCCTTCAAGTGTTATGGTGCTTAGACCAAGTATGGTAGATTGAAGGCTAGAATGGAAACACCAAGGTATACCTAAAGGACCATACTCCCACTCTACTTAAAAACCTCTGAGACTTTTTCTTACTATATTTGGATATATGCTTAGAGAGCATAAAATCCCCTGAGAGGCATTTCACAAAATCAAATTGCTCACAAGCACGGCCATTCCATTTTCCAAAATGCCCCAGGTTGAATTTTTTCTTAAAAAATCCCGTGGTACCTAGTAAAGTCATCTCATGATGCTCGGTGTCCATGCAAGCATTTCAAGCGGTTGGTAACACCCTTGGAGCTTTTGTTCACAATTTACCTTTATAAGATTTCTTCCTATTGTACTACCTTGGCACAATCTGACACTAATTACATTATTTTCAGAAAAAATGTTGAAATTTTCATTCATTCTATGCATAAATATCGCGGGAACATGGGTTTCCTGAGTTTCACCCTGTCTTTCTTTTTTTCCCTGAGCAGGCCGCCTCCACTGCTGCTGCTACATAGATTTTCACTGTTCCTACTTGTACAACTACTATAATTCCTCTCGGTCCTTGTTGTGCATTTTAAATGTTGAGATTGAGCATTCCGTATTGAGTTTCAGCATTTTCGTACTGAGTTTCAGCATTTCATACTGAGACTTAATAAAATTTGGAGAATTTTAAATTCACACCTTTTTTGGTTAAATTCACACCCTTTCTTCGCGCGTTTCTTGGTGCGTCCGATTATATGCAGATTAAATTTGAGTGTGTCTGGCCCCACCCCTCTGATGTCTAGATGAAAAGTTATTGATAAAATTATGATATATTTGGAAAAAAATTGTATAATATAAATTCCTAAGTCAAATGAACATAGGGGGGTGGGGCAGACACACTCAAATTTAATCTGCATATAATCCGACGCGCGAAGAAAGAATGTGAATTTAACCAAAAAAGGTGTGAATTTAAGGATTTCCTAAAATTTCCTTACTTTGCGGATACCACTAAAAGAGGGGTTAGGGTGGCCGGATGGCTTTATATGAATTTTCCATTCATCCAATTTATGTATGTATGTTGTCTGTAGATAGATAGTCACTGGTATATATGCCTTTCTATATATTGTCACCAACTGACATTTTCTTGCATACCCCTTAACCCACTTGGATTATTTTTTTAGTATGAAAACTCACTAGCTAGTATGGGGGGCTTTTTTCTTTTTTTTAAATTAAATTTTTAAATTATTATTATTATTTTGGTCTGGTATAGTTTTTAAATTATATATATGTAACTAGTTGAGCTGTCTTATTTTGGCATTATTTGAGTTATTTTCCTAGGTGGGACACACAACCATGTGCTCCTTCTGCTTTTAGTATAATTTTTGTTGACATTTAGAACCCATGGACGGTGAAGGACATGCACGTTTGTGGAATTCACAATGGGAACGATAATTTTATTTTTTTTCCGGAATAGGCCATGGTAGAACCTAGGCCGAGGTGAACTAGCATCGACAACAATGTCGATACCTTCACCTTTTGGAAGTGAGGCATCTTAGTGGCCATATTAAGCCCAAGAAAAGCTAGATTTGAGCTTAGAGACCCCATTTTAGTCTAAGCATGGGATAATTTCTAATATTCGGAAGTAATTTAAATGGATTTTGGGATTTTAAAATAAAAAATTAACCGTGGTAACAACATGGGTGGTGGTGCACCCAAGATGTTGAACCCGTTATTACCACCCAATGGAATGAACCCTACCGTAGTACTTGAACATTACTATGTGTATGAATAATGGCTATAAGTTAGATCCAATTATGCCATGTGGGGGTTGTACACATTGGTGCGCTATACATCTAGGTTTTAGAATTTTCATGATTTTTTTACCACATATAAATTACTTGTAAATTTCAAACAAACATATGTCATTCTCACGAGCAAACACTTTATTACTCATGATGAACAAATTATGTACACTTAACATATGGATAAGATCTAACCCTTGATCAAAATGGATGAATGTGAAATTCACATAATTATTTGTGCAAAATTACTCATCATAAGTCAATGGGTGATATCAAAATTTTCAAAAAGGCTTTAAGATTTACGATTATGGATGAAAGTTTGTTTGCTTAAACTTAAAATCTTAAGCAATCTAAAGGCATTACCAAGGGTTTTAATTGAATACCTTGTGTGCTCATGACTCATAGTATGACATGATTTTTAGAAATTGCCTAGTCCCCTCGCTCTCCTCCTTCCTAGTCTTTGTGTTGAAAGACATGTGCAAGTTTCATTCGGCGGAATTAATGGCAAGAGTTTGTTGTTTTTTTGTGAAATTTTGTATGATGGTCTTTATTGTTCTTCATAATGTTTTTTTGTGTTGGTTTCAAAAGTCTTTAGGACCTTTACACATCATGAGTTTGTTGTGGCATGTGATGCAAGTCACAAAAAACAAGAAAGTTCATTCATTGTTTTTTTGTTGGTCAAACCCCTTTTCTATTTCTTCATTGTTGGTTGAATTCAAAGCTTCTTAATTCAAGTGCATTCTTTCTTGTTGTCGGTTGAACCTAGGTCCTTTCACATATGTGTCCTCTCTATTTGTTGATCGTCAAATTTGGGCCCGTTGTTGATGGTTAAACATGTTGGGCCCTTTGCTAATCATCTTTATATCCTTGTTTGTTGAACTCGCGCCCTCTTGCTTATCGTTTTTTTCCTCATTGTTGGTCAAACCCTTTTTACATTATGGCCTTTTGAAAGGATTCAAGCTCAAGCCTTTGCCTTTGCTTTTATCTATGTCATTTTTATGAAGTTAAGATTTATGCCTTTGTACCCTAATGGACATGTCTTCTATCATGCTTGGAAGTTGAGATGGAATTTGTTTCAAGGTGAAAATCTTTTAAGGTGTACCACATAGGACAAAAAGGGCCTAGTCTTTACAACAATTCTTTTTTACCTTATATTTTTACCCTCATAAAAAATAATGAATGAAAAGTTGTTAACATTAGGAATAATCAGCCAAAATGTAACAACTCCATTTATGATTACATGCGACTTGTAGTCGTTTGCAACTAGATTTGGGAATATTTTCAACTACAAGACCAAATTGTAACTATTTTGGTCATTCTCATAAATATGATGCAACTTTTAGAAATTTCATCATATTGGTTGGATCGATTTTACATTTGTTTTCATCCATTAATAGGTTGATATGTCCCATAAGTCGCAATAGTCACCAAATTAATTGCATCCTAAAAATATTTTACAATGTCATAAGGGTGTATTTTAATGTATGTACTATATATATATATATATATGTATATTGTTCATATAATGAATCTCAAAATGAATGTTTGAACTTTGAATTTTTTATTCAAATCTGAAAATTGTTATTTCAATTGATTAAAACATTATTGAATCTAAAAATTGACATTTTGATTTTAAATATTTTTATTTGAAATTGAAATTTGATATTTGAATTCTGAAGTTTTAAATTTTAATTTTAAGAAACTATTTGGCTTGAAGGTTGGAATTTGAATTCCAAATTATTATTTTTGATTCTCAAAATTAATATTTCAATTCAGAAAATTACTAATTGAGTCTTCAAATGGACATTTTAATTTTGAATATTATTATTTGAATCTAAAAATTGACATTTCAATTATGATTTTTTATTATTTAACTTCAAAAAAATTATTTGATCTAAAAATTGATATTTCAATTTTGAATTACTATTTTGGAATCTTAAATTTATATTTTAATTCAAAATATTATTGATTGAGTTTTAAGGATTTTTTCTATTAGTTTTATCCATAATAAATCACTTTTATAAATAATTATAAATGATTATGTTTATTAAATCTAAGTTACACTAAATATTTATTGTTATAACATAGATTTGTATATTTTCTAATTGAACATAATTATTCACACTCTATAATTTATAACTTCAAACTGGAATTAAAACTTTGGAAAAATTATAGTGTAGTTAAAATAATTATTTTACTGGTTTTAATTTCACGAATTATTATATATTATTATTAAAAAATCTGTGATTAATCATCTATGATAAATATTTATAGTAATTTTACAGTAATTATGAAAATTAATGTTATGTTAAAAAAAATATTGTATTTATAGTTAATAATTACCAAGAAAAAAAAAACTTGACCTATAATACTTTTACAAAAATAAATGTAATTATACAATAAGTAATGTAATTAGTTGAATATTTTTAAAAGAAAATTCATGTAAGAATTTACTTTCTAATATCAATTGTTAATTCATTACTTATAATTTTAACATAAATATTTAAAATATTTATTTTTAAAAATATGGTCATATAATTAATTTTAAATTAATTTTATTATATTATATAATTGGATCATATTCTAAAAAATAATAAAATATTTTTAAATACTTTAGTTATTTATTTATGATTTATGTATTAATAACTTGTGAATAACTAGATAGCTAGTTTGTTAAATATTAGAAAGTTATTATTTATTTAACTTATTGATAAGTGCAATTGATAAGAGACTACCTTGTGTTAGTCTCCAATGTTAAGCTATGATATATTATGACATATAGGAGGGAGGGATGTCTCTTGACATTCCATTTTTGATAACATGCAAAAAAGTCACCAAGCTTGAAGCACATAAATGAAAAAAAAAAAGGTTGTAGATTGTTGCCAACTACACATAAGAATCAAGATTTTCATTTCAATTCTTGCTTATCACAAAAACATGCCCCTTGGTCATTCTTTGTAAACATCCAAATTGCATTTTGATATCCACATTCTAGTCTCCATATCCTAGCGTGTTTTTTCTTTTGAGAAACATTAGATATTGGTTGGATTCCCCAAAATTGAACCTCAACCCACAAAAATCTATGAACATGCATGAGCTTAATTGATTAACTTGGTAACACCTCCAACAAGTATACATACAATTACAATGGGGTCAATCGGTGCATCATCATCAAATTAATTTAATTGATGTGTGCATGTGTCACGTAAGTTTTTGAAGTTAATAACATGATTACTCACTATTTACTATCCTAAATTCATGGAAATAAATTTCCAAGACCATTCAAATTTTAAGGTGTCCACAATTCAATGATTTGAAAACTTCAATAGAATGTAAAATGGTGGAATGCTTATTAACATTATTTGTCTTTCATGGTATCAAAACTCTCAATGACTGAATCTAGCAAATTAAAGTTTGTGTGGTTGTGTGGAATACTAAAGTAAAGACAACATTTTCAAGAAAATATTTGTGGGATCTAATCAATCCTAAAGGAAAGAAGATGTCAATAGGATTAATTGAGGTGGTCAATCCAAAGCATCAAGTAGGATATGACTTAAAAGGTTCAACATGATTTGCAACAAATGCAATAACATCCCAACGTAAGAGGAAGTACAAGGCATTGTTTATTCTTGTCATGACAATGAAAAATGAATTGATATTGTTCATAGTTAAAGCTAATGATCTACGTTATGTTGGATCATGTTGAAAGATTTGTATGAAAATCAAAATGTAGTTACAACATGTACCTAGCTACATTCGATCAACCTAGAGGAAGGTAACCCAATGTTGGAATTGATTCATAAGATTAAAGAAATGACTACACAAATGGTAGGTTTGGGTGAAGGTTGGAAGACACATGAATAATGCAGATCATGTTAAATTCATCAATGACTTCAAAATATAAAATTGAAGGTGACAACCAATGGAACTTTGTTGAAGAACTCATGCAAGAATTCAAGGGGACGTATAAATTGTGGCCAAAGGTGTGGCGGGCAAGGAAGATTAAGAGTTCAATATAGGGAGGGAAATCAACACTTATAGGAGACAAAAGCTTTAACAAAAAAAATTTGAACCATGATAAACAACATGTTGTGGTGTCTAGGTGTGTGCATCAAATGTTGTTGCCCAAAACATTAGGCACATGAATGCCTTTAATTTTCAAACAATGAGAACAAGAATGTTCACTAACATGTGACTATTGTGATTGTGGACAAGGGCAAAGAAGAGTAGCTGGATGAAAAAAAACAAAAAGTTGCCAAATTTTCAATAACTTGAAATTGCAATGTTCACCGATGATTTGAAGAATATAAATGAAAATTGGTATTTTGATTCCAGGGCAACATCTCATCAAGGTTGTCAAACTGATGTGATGCGCCCATTTTGTGGCGGGCATCACGTTGTTGTCTGTCCTAATGATGCATCTATTGCATCCATGAGTACAGATGTAAGAAAATCCTTGTTCACACTCGAGCTGCCCTTGTTACAATTGGCGACTGAAAACGGATTTTGGTTTCCAATCTTGCAGGGATAAAAAAAAATCAGTCATCGTAACCATGGCAATCACAACAACAACAACATTGACTCATTTATATGACAAGGTTTAAAAATGTGCTCTCTCTCTCTCTCTCTCTCTCTCTCTCTCTCTCTCTCTCTCTTGACCCCAAATTTTTTTTGTTTTGGGTGTCTAGCTAACTAACTAGCTCTTCCTGGCACCCAACTCCCCTCTTTTGGGTTTTTCTTTCACTTTTGCTGCTTGGGTAGTTTTTGCACTTTGTTGTATATCATGTAATGTCATGAAAGAAAACCCCATTTTTGGCCTTGCTTTCAATATTTCTGTTTAGGTAGTTTTTGTAGTTTTTGCTACTCTGTTTGTCATGTCATGTCATGCCATGAATAAAACACCAATTTTGTTTTTGTTTTGTTTTTATTTTATTTTGGGATTGAAGGTTTGATCTTTCAGATGATGTTGAGTCCAGACTCCAGACAATGTGTTTCAATCCAGCCAAGAGTATTGTTCTTATCTATGTCACAGCAGTGAGTGAGTGAGTGAGTGAGTGAGTGAGTGTTGTCAAGTCTGTGAGAACAGCAGCACACAGAGAGAGAGAAAGAGAGAGAAAAACAAGTTTGGAAATGGAAGTGCTGATTGGGAAAGCAAAGAGTCTTGAATTTCAGTGACCCATTACCAGGACTGAAATCTTGACACAGCAAAAATCAATGATCAGCTGAACAATTGCCCAATTTGGATCCAAATAGGGTTTGTTCTGTTCTGGGATAGTTCTCAAGTTTATGACTACAGCAGCACTGTTGTCATTGTTTTTGTGTGTGTATGGATGTGTGTGTCTTACTTGTGCAAATTTTCATGAGGGAGGGATTGAAAGAGGAGCAGCAAAGTGTGTATGTGTGTGAGAGAGAGAGAGCCCATGTCATACTTTGTTCCACCCTGCAACTACAGCATGGTGGAATATGACCTCAGCCGATGAGGACAATGCCATCAAGCTCAACTTTCCTTTCCTGGAGCGCCTTCATCTCAATACAAACATTTATCTCTCACATGATGAGCCTTCTCAACCTTTGAATGCACCTACCTCTTCTCCAACACCCACTCTGATTTTTAGTTTTTAAGTTTTTCTATTACTCCCAAAAAAATAAGAAAAAAAGATTGTTGCATTAGGGTAAAATCTCCTAATGTGTAGCACAAGCTGCTGGATTTCCATGATGCTCTTGGGAGGCTCAACATTGGGTTGATGGATCTCATTG
>Ga0209208_10003515_pt1 | contig 22399 bp, 11 predicted proteins | sample S1TSphfallax_3_FD_187694 | JGI IMG/M metagenome (GOLD analysis project Ga0209208, IMG submission 187694) | Host-associated microbial communities from peat moss isolated from Minnesota, USA - S1T2_Fd - Sphagnum fallax MG (SPAdes) (version 2) | ecosystem: Host-associated > Plants > Peat moss >...
ATTTTTTCATTACTTCTTTTCCTTTGCGCTTCAAAGATGATTTCTAGAGCTTGAGGAAGCACTTGCATAATATTTTAAATCACTCATAATGAAGCATATATGATGAAGATATAAATAAGTGTTTGGCCATAGGCAGGCGATTGGTGATGGGCCAGTCTACCATACCCTCTTTTATTCTTCTTTCAATCCCTTGCCTCCTTACTCTTCTTTCATAGGGACTTCAGATTTGGCTCTAACATTAACCATCCTTTTTTCACTTTTTCTTACTTGCCTTTCTCCATTCCTTACATTTTACACCCTTTAGCTCCTTACTTTTCTTTCATATGGACTTCGGATTTGGCTCTAGCATTAACCATCCTTTTTCCACTCTTTCTTACTTGCCTTTCTCCATTCCTTACATTTTGCACATTGGACATCCATCCAACGTTTGATTTTCTCAAAAAGTCCCAATGGATTCTAATGATGCTTTATTTTTTGGTTTGGCTCTTTCAATCATTCGGCTTGCTCATCTTCATCATGTTCTATTAGGTTTGAATTTGATGCTCCCAAAAAGTCATGTTAGTTTGGATTGGAAATAAAGTGATGGTATTTTTGTGATATTGGGGTAGTGGAGATTGTCACCATGTGTATATGATGATGTCATTTTTAAAAACTTGAAATAATTGATCTTTTGTCCGCACCCAACCTTTACTACTTACTCAATTGGCAAGTTCAGTCTGTTCCCATTCTGTTCATCAACTTTATTTCTCGAGTATGTTTACTAGTTTAGTTTTGTTGTCGTCCAAAAGTTCCCAAGGTTCCCACTTCCTATCATTGTTACCATAGTACCTTGGCAGCTTCGACACTGATTATATTATTTTCAGAAATGTTGAAAATTCTAACCAAGAATATAATTCAAAGCTCAAAAAGTTGTGAAGGAAAGCAGAGATTTTTTTTTTAATATTCTATTTTTCTACATGGAATCTTCACAACAAAATAATTATTCGATATTGTTATGCTGAACTTTGCTATGGTACTTCTTCATGATTATTCCCCACTAATGTTGCCAAAGCTACATTCCCACTATTGTTGCTATTGGTCTTTTTTTTGCGGGTCATTCAAAACCCAACTCTCAAATTTGAGTGTCTTATTAGGCTATGGACTCAAGAAAAGATGAAGTTGAAAGATGCAACATGAGGTACATGAAATTTTTCAATGAGTAATACAAACCAATTCAACTACCTAATGGTTTTCATATGGAGCAACAAAATTACCTTCTTTGCATTTCCAAGTTTGCTAAAATATATCTCGTATTTTAATCATCAAATTTCATTATTTATTCAGTACATTTAACATTCTAGTTAAGAAACTTGAACCTTATTTAATAATAGTCTTTGCATTATCTACTTAGTTTGACAATATCATCACTTTATCCCAGATCCTTTGCTTGAAAGTTCTCCCCTTCTCACTTATATATCTGAGCCAAAGAAGAGTTTCTCCACCCACGTCTAGGAACTGCTATTTAGGGATGCCCAAGTTCCACATTTCTTAGGCCAACGGAAGCAAGAACAAAACTTAGGAGGCAACCCATTAGACCAATCAAACTCAATAAAATCCCGGATAGTCACAAGTTGCTCATGGTCTGTAAATTTTGCTTTTGCAAATAGGAGCAATTCTCTGTTGGAGATGGCCTAAACCCCCCAGAGATTTCTGCTGCAACACAAACGAGGAAGGGAGCCAAATTGAACCATCGTTGGTTTGGCATCAAGAATGGGGAAGCTCTAGAGAAGCTGTGGATATGGCAGCTATTAGGATGTTGCAAAATCTGATCTGCTCCAAGACTGTGGCTATACAAACTGCATAATGGACCAATCTGCTATGCAAAATTCGGGCTGGGTATCATGCTCTTTGTTTATGAACTATGCCATGATTAATGCAAAAGAAGAAAGGAGGTTGGTCTTCTGTTGCTGCTGATTTCTGATTTTCAAAATGTCTCTACATCCGGATGTTACAACCATCTGTGCGACAAGCAATTCATGTCATTTGTATATAAACCTGGAGAGGTGTCATATACTGTTCTTGGAGTTTCTCTTTATCTAGTAGTAAAGGATGGATAATGTTGCAATGTTGAGGGTTTAGGGTTTAGTTCAAGCACCTGGTTCTGTATGGAGATTTGTAACATTCGGTGTGTGGAATGTGTTGTCTGAGCTTGAATTGACATTTGTCTGGATTGCAGAGATGTGGTCAACCTGGTGAGATGGAGGATGATGATTCTTATGGAAGTGTGCTTGGGACACTCGAGATGATGGTTTATGATACTCATGAGAGGTTGGAAGTTCCACACTGGAATCCAAAGGAAGAAGGCAGAAGATGACAAGAACAAGAATACAAAGAAGTCTTTCAAGCCACCGTCGGTGAAGTGCATGAAGCCCAATTTTTCTTTTCACACTCGACATTGTGGGCTAATCTGTCAACAATTTGGGCTCACATGTATCAACACTTCAGGCTCACACTCCATTTTCTTTTCTACCAAGTGCATTCATGCCAGCATCATGTACAGGGTTTCCAGCAAGGTAGTTGCAATTGCAAACTGTACAGCTAAGGAATCCTGAAATCATACACGGACCTTTCAGCTTGCAGAATCATAGGGTAAACCTTTGCAAAGAGGGCAATCAAAGCTTATGTATCATAATACACACACCTCAATTTTCGAAGGTTGAGGATTCAATGTAAGTGGGAGCATAACAAAGATCACAAGCATTCCAAATACAAATGTCAGAAAGTGGAGGGATTCTACAGAACAGTTTGCAACTTGAAATTTTTGATGGGTGGCAATTTGGAAGTTTTGTCTCCTTTTGTATTTACAGGTGGTGATTTGCACTGCGATGAGCAGATATGACTACTACACAGGCTCATGTTTTGAGCCAAAAACTTTAGTAGCTTCAGTGTTGCTTACTACTAGTAGTACTACTGCAAAATGTTGTGTCAACCCAGAAATCTAATCTCTACATTTGTAGTAAGCACAAAATCTAATTTCAGTCTGTGTACAAAGTTTGCACCTCACAACAAATGTATTTGATCAGTGCATTCAGGCTTCCTTCTACTGTTTCAACAGAGATCTCCAGCACTGGCTTGACATTAAGTTGGTCTTGAGCACTTAATTTCCATTAGTCAGCTGCATGAGCTGACACTTAATTTTGTCTGCTGGGTGTCTTGATCATGACCTGCTTCTTACAGTTGGTTTGACCCAAGACCCTTCCATCTGCATCAAAACTTTGAAGGTCTTTGATGCTCACAAGCACATCTTCATTAACACCATCTTCTTGAACCAAGATTGCCTTCTCTGTGTTTTTTCACTATGTATTTAACTTGTGTATCACCTGCCCTCTGGGTGAATAAGCTGCGAGAAAATGTCACCAGCAGAAGCATCTTCAGAACCAATGTCCTCACTGATGTCTAAGCTCTGTTCAGTGGAGAGGGTCAGGGATGACATGACTGACTGATTTGCTCTTGGTTCCAGAACTGACACTTCTTGCATGGAGGAGGAGCTGTTGTTGGCATCTGTGGTCAAATCATTCTCTGTGGAGTTTCCTGCAGGACCCTCAACAAAGTTTTCTGGAGAGTTTTCCTGCAATTGTAATGCATACTCTAGATTCCAAAGCACGTCACCCATCGAGGGGCGGTCAATGCCCTGATCCGCCAAGCACTTCTCAGCAATATCACCAAATTTCTGGAGTGACTCCAGATTGCAAGTGCCTGCAAGACGAGTGTCCTTGATCTGGTCCAGCATCCCCATCTTTTGCCACTTCAAAGCCCACTCTGCCATGTTGATTTCTTCACGGGGTAGTGCTGGGTTGATAGCTGGTCGTGCACATAACACTTCCATGAGAACTACACCAAACGAGTACACATCTGACTTCTCTGTTAGCTGCTGCCTGCGGAAGTACTCTGGGTCCAAATATCCAAAGCTGCCCTTCACTGCTGTGCTCACATGGGTTTGTTCCAGACTTGGTCCTGTCTTGGACAATCCAAAATCAGCGACTTTGGCTACAAAATTGTCATCGAGCAAAATGTTGGTTGTTTTCACATCCCTGTGTATGATGCTCTGCGCCGCACCTGTGTGAAGGTAGTGTAATCCCCGTGCAGCACCAATGCAAATCTCTAACCTTCGATTCCATGACAGTGCTGGCAACTTGGTGCCATAGAGATGGCTACGCAGAGGGCCTTTGGACATGTAATCATAGACCAAAATCATCTCCTTGGAATCATCACAGTAACCGATCAAGGACACGAGGTGCCTATGCCTCAATTTTGAAAGCATTTCAATCTCAGTTTGGAATTCAGTGAGGCCTTGTTCTGATTGAGGGTTGCCACGCTTCACTGCCACTTTGGATCCATCATCGATCTCTCCCTTGTACACTTTTCCGAAACCTCCCGCTCCCAGAAGCAAAGACTCATCAAAGTTGTTGGTGGCTTCCTGGAGCTCAGCAAAAGTGAAGAAGCGGCCCATGTTCGATGGCACTGAGGATACATAGCTTCCTGCCCCACTCTTCCCACTCTTGTGTGAGTTTGTCATGCCTTGACTCATGTCCGGGCTACTTCCATGCAGAGGCAGGGGCAGCCACATGGGAGTGGAGGGCTTCTTTGCTGCTTTTGGTTTCCGACAGCAGCAGTAGCAGATGAAGGCAACAAGCACCCCCACCACAGCCACACCTCCAACTGCTGCACCTATAATCACTCCCATGTTGCTCTTGGAGCTTCCTGTGGGAGCTAGTGCAATGCTAGGAGGAGAAGATACAGCCACATAAGGGTTAGATCCTGAGAGTCCACCATCACTGTTATTCATCTTGAATATCTCAAGACCATTCAAGATTGCATCTTGGAGAGCTGTATTTGGAACTGGTCCTATTTGTATCCACAGATTAGCATCAGAACCCTCGAACATTGGTGCAGCAAAATCCCAATAGAGGACTACATCTGGACTCTTCGTATACGCAATAACATCGAACCTACTCAACACAGTCTGGTTACTTATATACACATTGAAGACACGCTCATTGATTGCAGACATAATGATTTCACAGAAGTGGAGTCGAACAAAGTATGTGTAGCCAAGATCCACTGGGAAAATCCATGACACATTGAAAACCAAACTGACGGTTTCAGAGCCTCCCAGTGTTCGAGCTGTTGCATACACAGCAGGTGGCGCAATGTATGTTGGGTCATTGCCATACTTGATGTCACTGAAGAGAACGCTGCCGGTTGTTCCTGTTGCCGCAGCAAAAAGGTAACTGGAATCCGGTTCCCAATTGCGATACAAGCCTTTGGAATCATTCAGAGGGTTGACAGTAGCACCACCCACATTGATCCTGTACATAGTCTGAAGGGCTATTCCAGGCAACCCAAGTGGTTGTGAGGTCTGTTGACCTACTAGAGTTGCATCATCTGTCAACAGATCACTAGGCATTGACACAACTTCTATAGCATTGATGAAAGCATATGAGTTTGGCTGTGGGAAGAATGACAGAACAAGGCTCGAGCTTGTGATATTGATGAGGTATTCTCTGAACACCAAGGGTTTGTTGAAAGAGCTGAATGCCACTGAACTGAAATTGTTGAGCAGGGTGAATTCATTGGCAGAAAGAGAGAAGAGAGAAGAATTGGGAGTGAAGTTCCCATAAGAGAAAGGGTAGAAATAAAGACGAACCCAATGTCTTCCTGATGAGACCTTAAATGTGTAAGAGAAATCCACCGTGAAGAACCTTGCTGATGAAACCAGAGTAGGATAGTCCACATTCGCATTGTTCTGAAGTGTGCTCCCTGCTACAGAACTGCCTCCTCCTCCAACAGCAGTAGCAGTGACAAGGGTTGAGGTATTGTCAGAGACGAACACTCGTCCATCTATTGTGACATTGCTGGAAGATCCACAGCTGAGGAGGATGTTGTCCATGGGTACAAACTCCTGTGCCCCTGTCGTCATCACACCACTGACGATGACAAGTGTTGTTACCAGGAGTGCCAACCTCCGTTGCTGCTGTGTGCACCTCCACAACAAGCCCATTGTTTCTACTAGTCTGATGTGTCTGTACCCTGGCTTCCTGATGATACAATCCCGCGTCCTTGTGTAGTATGAAGTCTTCGAGATGGATGGATGACTATGCAATGTCGTTTTGATGTGTACAGGTTAAGACTCTATGGGATCTATGGCTTCAGCTTCCTACACTGTCCTGCCCAGGGTTGTTGTACTTCTTCTTCTTCAAGTGCTGCTTGCGGACTTCCCCACCCAACTGCAGGTAATCAGAGCCTGCGTCAAGAAGATCTCAATTTCCATCCTTCCCCCCCGTCCTTCCTTCCTTCTTCTTTCCTCAAGACCTCTCCATGTCCCACTTCTGAAACTTGTTTCCTTACGAACTCCTCCTCTCTCTCGCCTTCAACCAACTGCAGAACACTAATGGAAACATGTTGTTAGGTAAAGAAAACTCAAAAAGTCGTGCACCCGCTACAAGATGCAGAGTTTTCTTCCTTACTACTACTTACCACCACAACAACAACAAACGTAGAAAATTGGTGCAACAACTGCAACAGCAGAAACAAAACAAAACTCAAAGAGAAAATCCCCACACTTGTTCTCAGAATTTCTTTCCAAAATCTCCTCTCTTCAGGACTGTAGGGTAGCAGCAGTAGCAGCAGCAGTCTCTAAGAAGAAGACTGCAGCCAGAAACACAGAGAACCCATCCATCTACCTGCATGCAACAAAACAGCACACACTGCAAACAGACACACCACAAGCAAAGAAACCAACTATGCTCACTTCCTTCCTTGCTTCCTGCCGGCGAAATTCAGCAGATCCAGCTGGGTTTCTGCTCGCTGAAGAGGGAGTTGAGAAACTCGGAGCTACAAAAGCGTCTGGAAGAGCAAATGAGCACGACCCATGTCGTGACAACGCTCGCTCACGGCCGGCATTTCAGCTGCACGAAGAAGACAACAACGCTCAACACCAACGGCAACGAAGACCACAAAGCTCGTCTGGGTCTTCACCCTGCCTATGTTCCTACCCCCCTGCCTACTCTTCTCGTAGGTACTTGCCGTACCTACGCCCTTTGGGGCAGCTCTGCATTCGCATCCCATCATTTTTTTGTTGCTGCCCACTGCCCTGGTCTAAACTGCATAGGTCTAGTAAGCATTTGCTTAGTTTTATGCTAAACTCATTAACAAGAATTAGCTTAATTTAAGGTGAATTTAAAATTTTCCTAATTTAATAATTTGATTTGCTTATGGTGCATTCACACTTGATGTTAAGTCAGTGTTAAAATGAAAATCTAGGTGGCATCCTAGGTGGCACCCAATGTTTAAATGGGTGAGAGCTTAATGTTAAGTGAATGTTAGCTTAAACAATAAAATTTTCATGATACTAGGTTTAAGTCCTACATGGTTTTAGCCTAGTGTTAGGGGACTCAACAATAGTGTGAACCCCACCTTTAGTTTTTAAACAAGTATTATTATTTAGTTTAGCATGTGAACAAGCATTTTGATTAGTTTTAATGGTTTGATTAGCATGCAAACATTGCTTTGCTCTTGAAGGTTCTAACCTTATGTGTTTATCTTGCAAACATTGTTTTTCCTTTCGTTCTAGTACCGACTTTCTTTTCCATATTAGCCTTTCCTTGTTTTTTTTGGTGTTAGGTTTTATTTGTATCATAGCTTTAAGAATCTCTTTTCCATTTGTGCAATTGTAGTAGGTATTATGTATTTGTCTACATTTGTAGATAAGCACTAGTGTCTTTGTGACACTTCTAGTTACACAAGTGAGAGAGGTCATGTTGCCACCAACATCAAAAATTCACCTCATCAAAGTGCTTAATTTTGGTGACCGAGATGATGAAACCCACCTAGACTTAGATGTTTATGAGGTGTTTAATTCTAGTGGCTTAAAAAAACCTTTATGATATGGCTTAATGTGAAGAAGCCACATTTTTTTCAACCCAAAATGGTTTTTTCAAAAAATTCACAACTATATTCAGATAGAGGCTAGGATTATGTATACAAGTGAAAATTGCTTTGGGAATAAAGAAATGTTTAGTATAGGTATATGGAAATGTTTTGTAAAATATTTCAAATGAAAATCATGTCTCATTTACGGATTTAGATCATGGGGGGCAAGGGGGGTATGGATACTAGATCTTTGATTCTTTTGATGTATCAAATGGTTGTGTTCATTGGTGAGCCAACGATACCGATCCTTGGGAGTCCTACCCTTTCGAGATCTAGGGTTTAACAAAAGTGAAATAAATTATATTGTAAAATATTTTTTTGGGTTAGTGGGGTCCAAACTCCAACCCTCAACACACGGTCAACACAACCCAATGAGCTAGCAAATGGATTTACTACTCAACTCAAAGGGCCCCCCCCCCTTCCCTTCGAAAAAGTTATTGGGTTAAATTAATCGTCTATGGGATTCCCAACAAAGTTTGCAATGCTCGAGGCAACTTGCTCTCTTGTTAGAACTTAGTACCCACTCTCAAGGCCCAATAATGATCATTTGGGGGTGGGGGACCTTGAAGAAGTAACATAGTTTATTATTTTTCTAGGGAGAATGGAGTACATAGCCCATTGAAATGAAGATATATATATATATATATATACTACAAATTCACAAAGTGCTAATAAGTGTCTTTGGGTGATGATCTTGGCTAGCCAAGTAGTAGAGGAGAGAAGAAAACAAGAATGAACACTAGTGGTGGTGGTGGTGGTGGTGGTGGTGGGGGGCCCGGTTGCAACAATTATTGTTGCTTTGGTTGATGGTGATGAAGCCTTATTGAAGAACAAGAGACTTGAATGCATTGTGGAGTGCAAAAGAGAAAAGAAAGAAAAGACTTTAATGCCACCTTAAACTACAAGCCAAAAAAGAGGTCAATTGAGGGATGGGTGAGGAAGAAAAGCTACTTGTTTTCTGTTATCATAATAGCTATTGATTTATTTAGTGCTCAACAAACACATGCTCAATGGCTTGTTAGTTTGACCTCTAGTGGCTCCATGCTACTTTCAATTGATTTAGGAAATTTTTTAATTCACACCTTTTTTGGTTAAATTCACACCCTTTCCTGTGAATTTAACCAAAAAAGGTGTGAATTAAAAAATTTCCTTGATTTATTTCCCTTGAAAATGCTATTGTATTAGGTGCAAACACATGTTTTATAATTACTATGGATTTGCACTTGTAGTTGACTAATCTAGACTTGGGACCACCGCGGTTTCTTTTACGGATTTTGTAATGTAGCCAAAGTGGTGATCATTCGCAACTTGGTTTAGCCAAATTTGGCTACATACTCAAAATGAAAGTAGAAAAAATTACAGAATCTTTCTATACTCTTTTTAGTTACCTACTGGAGGAACTTATCATAAAATCTAGAAATTTTGAAAAAGGAAATTTCAAAATCTGGCAAATTTTGGGTCATTTTTTTTCATGAAAAATTCTTTGTTTAGGGGTTCAAATCATAATTTATTTTTCAGGTCGAAACTTGGCGAAAATTTGTCGGTATAAGAAACACTACTAGGGACCATGGGGCATTGATTGGGGACTTGTGGAGAGATGGACTTCTCGAAGACCTCAAGAAAAACGTGTTGGTGGGAAAATTTTGGCAGTTGTGAAACTTTGTTGACAAAATTTGTAACTTTCTATTCACATTTTGTTTTTTTAATGGAAGTCCTGAGACAAATCAATTGGACGTTATGGCCAAATAATTATTTTTCATTAGGTACTACAAGAAGACAATTTCATGCATTTCGTACCTAACGAAAACCAATTTTTTTCAAGTAAAAAACTTGCAATTCCCATGCTTGGTCAGGAAATTTCTAATCATGGTTTCTAATCATGGTTGAGGACAAGGCCTTGAATGTGCTCTAGTGCATTGATTTTCTATTTTAAAATTCTTTTCTCTTCATGGTTTTAGTTTGTCTTTGGTATCCTTGATACAAAATCCCTATAAATCATACCCAAAATAATTGTAATGAATATAAGAGCTTGATTGAAAAGGGATTTTTATCCATAAGTGTTCTTCAATCTTTAGGACTAGATTGTGGAATGTGAAATGCTTAAGCCAACAACCCATTTTTGGTTTTTTTTTCTTTTTGTGATCATTCTTCGCACATAGAAGTGGAACTATTTGATTCAAATTTGAGTATTGAAGAGGTGGCTTTTAATAATCATCTCTAAATGTTATTGTTTGACCTAAATGCCTAGTCTTTAAACATGATGTATTGCAAGGTTTAAACCAATCCTCCAAAACAAAACTTTTATGAAGATCTTGGAGTTTTGCAACCAAGGAGGGGAGAAGTTCTAATTCTTGGTCTTAGTTGAAGTTTGGCATGTCATCATTTTCAAAAGACATATGGAGACTTTGAGATAAGAAGATTTTAGTTTTGTTCTCATGAATGTCAAAGTTTTGTTTGAAGAAATATGTTTTGTTCAAAGTGGGTTAATTTATGTCAAAAAACATTTAAGTTCAAGATTTTTTATTTTTAGTTTAGCTCAAAACTTGACATGCATCTTGATTCAAAACTTTTGATGCGTCTTGACGTGGGTTTTTATTCTTCAATTTCTCAAATACACATTTGATAATTCAATAAGATTATTTTTTCAAAGACCTAAGTTTAGCCTATACCACTTTTGAAAAGGGGTAACAAATTATGAAAGATTAATGAGATGAGGCAAGAAAAAGGATACAAGTTATGGGTATTTATGTGCAACGAGATGCAACAGCAACAACATTTTTTTCACTAGCAAAAATTTCACCAAAAAATGAAATTAAAAATAAAAAATTTCAAGAATGAAACATTTTTGAAGATTGTCAATGACCAAAAGTGAGAAAAAAAATGTTAGATCCCTATATATTGTTTTTAGTGTGTAACCAAATATATAGAAGCATGATTATATATTTATATTTCATATTTGGTTTATAGCTAGATTTGGCAAAATCTTCCTAACAATGATCGTTAGTTTTCCTACATCTCTTTATAAATGATTGCCATTGTCGTTCCAAAAGAAAATTTCCTATAAAAAAACCATTGAATGGAAAGTTTTAGATCACTTTGATTTTTTTATCAAATTTGAGATTGATAACAAAGTTATGTGTTGGATTTACATACCTATATATATTCTACCAAAGAATGTCTAAATTTGTAAGTACTGTTGTTTGAATTATGAGGATAATATTCACTTCCTATTAGCTATGTATTTTCCATACAAGCTAACATCATGATTGAGTCAAATCCTATTACTTTTAGAAATGTGGCATAAATTATGGTTGCAAATTTTCTATATGTGTTTCCCTTTCAATGGTAATTGAATTGGTTGAATCTTCTTATTGCAGCTTTTGGAAATGTGGTAGTCTAACTTTGGATATAGGATGCCCCTCCCCTTTCCCATTCAATTGGAAAAAGGTTTCATTTTCCTTGTGTAATGTTCATAACACATGAAGGTAGCCATGAGATGATTCTTGACACATTAGACCTTAATGTTGAATGACACTTTACAAAGCAATATCAATTTCATTGTAACCACCCATGGCATGGATTACTCACCACTTATATTCATGAACTCAACTAGTCTTCCTCTAATGTTGCATACACCCATCCATCATTGCGGCCTACATTTTTTTTTCCAATTGTTACCAAAAAACAAATTTTTTTGTGAAGTTTAAAAATAGAACTTCAACAACTAAAAACTATTAACTTCATACCTAATGAACTTTCTAGAACATGTATATGATACTACCCATGGAACAAAAGATTACATGGCACACATGCATTAAAATTTTCATTTTTTTACCTTGGACACACTACAACATCCAGAGTATCCTTTAGTTTGAAAATTTGCTTCCAAGTGACTCTTCACATGATATTTATGGTAAGACCTTGCACACCCATGACCTTAGCACGCCATTTTGTTTTGTTTTTGTTGTTACAGAAAGGAAAAAAAATTACCTAAAAAATTCATCATTTTGTGAAATTGTTGCAAAGCTTTCTACCAAACATAAGGAAAATATTAAGCATGCCAAAGGAAATGAATGCAGTCAATACAAAAGTGTTACTTCGATTTTTTCCTCTAGTCTGCCCAATTGCCCCATCCATATTTTCTCAAAGGACACCCATGTATGTTTTGCACTCGTAACCTCATATAATACGACATGTTTTGCTCGTGTAACCTCACATAACATGCCAAGGAATATGTTACATACCCCTTTATACCTCTAGTGTGTTCATAACGTGCATAACATGGACACAAAACATGCCTAGGCATGACAAGGTGAAAATAAACAAGGCAAATGGGTAGACTAGAGGAAAAAATTGTAACAATACTTTTGTACTAATTGCATTCATTTCCTTTGGCATGTTTAATGTTTCCTCAAACATAGTGATTACCTTATACAAAATAAAAGATAACATGTATGAGTTCTATGATGTATTTATATAGAATCAACCATTAATAGGTAGATACAAAAAGTGGGTGTAATGCAATTAAAAAACCTCCATTGACAAAGGGTTGCATTTGTGAAAAAAAACTCATGACGGAGTCCACTTGCTTGAGTGGGTGCATTCACAAAATGCTCATGGAGCTTAAATGTGTAGTGAAGGTTTTTTTTAACAACAAAACTAGAACCACTCCCCAAGAAATGTGCTTTGAGAATGATGATTTGTAAGATCCGTAGTATATCGTATTAATTGCAAACTTGATAACAATATTTTCATTTGGAATTATATAAAGAGGATCAACATTTTAACAAAAATTGTATAAAAAAATAGGTGTGTAAAAGTTGCAACCAATATTTGAGATAGACTGTTATTCATATTAACACATTGATACAATGGATGACATTTTTTTGGCAACATTGAGCTTCTTCTTCAAGCTTGAAGGTAATAAATTTCAAGGTAATCCATCAAAAACTTGAAAAGCTATGAAAGCACAAAAGTAATAAACAAATCCAAGAAAAAAAATGTGGTGAGGGAAAATGATCTAAGCAAATAGGAAAAAATCCAATTGTTCACCGATAATGGAATCAAAGATGGACACCACAACATCAATGCCATCATCCTTAGCACCACCACATCCTATAGTGGATTTTCTATCATGATGTTTTTTTAAACACTTGTGTCAAGCTTACCTCTTCTATCAAAGCTATTGAGATCATTCCAAAAATATATGTCTTGTTGTTCACCTATTCTTAAGCATTTTGAAGTCTCGTTGTTGAAGTTAAATGTTGATGTCTTCTCACTTTCACAATGCAATATTTAGGTATTAATTTTTGCCCTTTCCATTTTTTCCCTAAATGACCTAAAACAACAATTTGTTTCTTATTATTGGTCATCAATGTGGCATCTTGAAAAATTTACTCTATTGTGATGATCTTTTTCCCCCTCCCATTGCAACCTATTGTTTTTGTTATAATCAACATTTGATAAGTGAACCACAATGCTTTCATTGAACCAAGGAATGTTATTGTGGATGTGTTTGAGAAACAAGAAATTTGAGAAGGGGTAGTTGTTATTATATCTTGAAAATTTGCCATTTAGAGTAACTCCTTATTCTTCATGCTCTTAAACTAGCTTAATGTTTCTTCAAAAGATACATTTCAAAATGCATACATAATAATTCATGATGATGATGGAACATGGCAAGAAAATCATATTTGAAAAAGATGTTTAAAGTTGTTTTCATAGGAATAGAAGAGGAAAAAAGGTTGCAAAGTTGTCGAAAAGGGACAAGAAAATGACTACAAGAGTTGAACCATCATTATGTGGATTTACATTTTGGCCTTGTTTGCATTTTTCCCTTCTTATTATTATTAAGCTCCCATATCATCTTCTCCTCATCCTTGACATGACTCCCTAATTATCACACTCCTTAACAAATAGAAACAATAACAAAAGCCTTCAAGTTTTTGCTTTCTTTTGTACCAATGCTTTATCTCTTTTCTCTACCTATGCAAAAAAAAATTAAATGTAACATAACAAAACAAAAAAACAAGCACCATGCCACATATAGATTTGTGTAACATTTATGGATTCATTTGCTTATCAATTGGCATCTGTTTTGCAAAAGGATCATAAAGAAACATGTAATTGTCATACTATAAGAACATGACATGACACATATAAACTTTTGAGTAGATAAAAAAAAATTTGTTGTGTAAATAAATTGATGAAAGAAATAATCAAATATACCAAATGATGCCCACTTTGTTATTTTTGCACCCATTTCTTAAGGCTATAAAAACCTAAAACAAGGATGCAAATTTTTTGTTGTTTAATTTCATTTGTGATCAAATAATCATTAAATACATGGGCAAAATGATTCACACATTTCATTTCTTTTCAATTTGTGAATCTCTTGGTGAAATGATTTAAAGTTTCGATTCCACATCGCTTGGTTAATGGGTGTCCAACCAAAATCAAGTTGAGTTAATAATTATGTGTTTTAGTTCACCAACAAGGAAGATCATGAATTTTTACGATGATTTCAACATATCCTTGTTCATGTTTTGTTCCTAATTGATTTTTATTCATAATTTTTTATTGTTTCTCTATATAATACGAGTTGGGTTTAGTTTTAAAAACCTTTGATGTTGCAAAAAAAAATTTTAAAGTAGTGCCTTTTGGTTGTATGGACTTATAACTTTGCTTGTTTTGGTTTTGCAAATTGGAAAAAATTTGTGGGATTTGGTCCAAATTGACAAGTCCAATGAAGCATTTTTTGTTGCATAATTGGAATCAAGAAAGGTGCAAGTGAATAAAAGTTAAGACACTCCCCAACAAAATTGGCTTGAGCACAAAACAAAAGGTTGTGAAGTCTGAACCAAACTTAAGGGTTGACATGTTTCATTGTTTGCAAGTGGAGTTGAAGCAAACAACGATGGCATTGTACCTACGAATGTTGATGTCCAAAAAGTTAGAATTGTTGTTTCGTGTACATGGGTGTGAATCATGAAGTATGTTTTACATCCCATACTTGATCCAAAACCCTATTAGTTTCTACTTTCACTCACTTCAAAGCTTAGGCTATTAAAACATGGAGCAATTAAATATTGCATCCTAAAACATTAGAAACTGAATCACATCAAATTCCAATCCTCCTATTTGAAAAATCTATGGAAGCATCACCATGTTTCTAGGATAAGTAAAGAGATTTTTTTTAAAAAAATCTTTTGTTTATTTTGAATTGAAGTTGATAGACTGTTTTTGACATGCAAACATGACAATGTCCATGGACAATGGGAAGGACATCATGTTATCTTACCATGTTAAGCACATTTGGCCAAGTGTGCCGATAATTTAAATTGCAATTGCCCATGAGGAATTCTTGTTTCAATGCCTCTAGCACCACAACTTGATCCTTCAATTCTCGAATATTTACCATCAAGATCACAACCATGAAAAATGTTCACAATATAACCAAATTAAAAAATGTTCAAAAACTTGTAATGAATGAATGACATATATCCAACTTTCAAAACTTTGAAATTTTTTTAATAAAAATATTTTGAAGAGTGATGCAACCATACTTGTATTTCATCAAAGTTAACTTTTGTACACATTGTGGTCGTATTATGCTTTGAACAAGCCAAACTCCTTGACAACCATCACTTGAAGCACAATATTGAAAGATGGTCTTCAAAATGTCTTCATTGATGACTTCCAAATTTTCATCAATATGGCTCAAGGAAGAGTGCACACTACATTCTATCAATATTTCGATGCCCTTGAAGTAAATAATGATCAATCCCTTGTCAAGGTCGGAATATGCACATCCACACCTATTGAATATGTTGTGCAACTTGACCTTCAAGAATATAGGTTTTATTGTAAGTGATTTAAAATCAAATCTTCAATTAACAATAAACATGTTGTTATGCGCAACTCAAAGTGATTCATGTGAAGTTATGTGCAACACCACCTACAAGAAAATAGGTTTATTTTAAGTGATTTGCAATCAAATTTTCAATCAACAATTGGAATGTTGTTATGTGTAATTCAATGTGACTCACATGAACTATTTCTTATTATGTCATTTGTTAAAAAAAATTTGGCATGTCATGCTTTGTGGATAGGGCATTGATGGCATGAATCTTAATAAAAATATCCACAACATTTTCAAATTACTAGGGCAAGTTGTTGACCACATTTGACTCTACCCATATACAAAGGCCGCTTGTGTCAAGGTCTTTATCAGCATGTGTCAAGTTGACATTCAATTGGGGTCAAAAAGTTGTTGAAGTTGAAGTGTTTGAAGCAACAAATCAAAGCCAATATAAAAGCTCTTATTCAAGCTCCTTCCAATTTCTTCAATGGTGATTTCTTTCATAATGTTTTTTGTGCATGATAGGGTCAAAAACAAATAAGAAGGAACAAGGATTCACGACATCACCCAAGTTGGGCATCATGTAATCATGAAATGCATGGAACTCTTCTTGCCAAGTTAGATCCCAAATGGAGATGGCGATATTAGCATTTGCCATTATAGAAATTTCAATGCCCTGAATGAGTCCATCTTGTTTTTTACCAATCAAAGCTTTGATTTGATGGAAATTTTTTAGAAAAAGACAAAAGTGGTTTTCTCCATTGAATTTGACGATAATGTGCAATTTGCATTAAGGATTATCACAATGTAGTTTTCCCTACGATGAAATGTCAAGGTTTATTTGTTTTTGCACATGATATGATAAGGATGTGTATGCCTCTCGACCTAGGTCTAAAATCTATTGGACCACCACAATCAATGATTTTTGTTAATGAAATTTTTGCCCTTAGCAACAAATGAAAATGAAGAAAATTGAATTTTAAAAATTTCTAATGTAACTTGAAGAAAAAAATGCTATCTTTATTTTTTAAATCACAAAACTTTAGAAACCACAAAATGAAGAAAAAAAAACATTGGCCACAATTGGAAAAAATTCAAGATTTGGGCCAATATCTACAACTTATGGATTTTGTGAGTAAAAATTTCAAACTTGAACATCACATAGGACATAAATTAAATGTGAACTACACTTGCCTGCTTGTGGAGAGCCACAAAGGAACAATCTGGCACCATTAGATTTGACAAAAGATGGATTCCAGCTCTTGAAAAACAATGCATTTTGATCCACTTTTATTGAATGATAGAAAACATGGGACTACTTGACAAGCAAGTGCCTCTTAAGTTTAGGTGCAACCAAGGATTGGTTTTAAAGCCTCTATTTGACAAAAAAATTTATTAATTTGAAAACTCCATTTTATTATTTTCAAATGATTTTTTTTAATGGATTTTTATTGGAAGAACCATTTACAACTTTAATAGACCATAATCATTGAAATTATTATAATATAATGTACTAATAGACATTTAAAAGTCATTTGGTCTAAATTCCACGACTTCAAAAAAAATTGAAACTTTTGATGGGGAAGATTTTTCATTACAGTTTCCTTCTCATATGTGCAAAATTTCATGAAAATAATTTCAGCAAAACTAATATTTAGATTGGTCCTTTTGTTACAAGTACAATGATGTTTCAAAAAAATACATTGTCAAATAATGAAACCATTCATATGTGAACCAATTCTATAACAAAATGATAGATTGGGACATAAACAATGATTTGTTCAAAAAATTATCACAATTTGTTTTCCAAATATCCACCTTGATGCATCAAACTTGGACATGTATTGAAAATTGTCAACTTTAACAATTTTGGCCTACATTATAACATGTTTTCACCCCAAAAATGATCTAAAAACCACTTAGGTCAGCAAGTTGGTTTTCATTTAAACTATGACCAATTTTCACTTTATTGGCAATCATTCAAAATCAACAATTCATAGAAGTGAAAATTGCCCCCCTAAAAACCACTCAAGGTAATGTTGCTTCAACCCCAATATCTAATGTAGGATTAAATGGTTACCTTCAGGTCTAATTTTAGGCCTAGAGGGCTAAACACCTATTAGTAGGTAAGCTTCCCAAGGATTTAAAAACAAGACCTTTTGAAACTAAAAGTGTTGGACTAAAGTTCTTGTGTGTAGAAAAATTATGGAATACTTTTGTTTAAAACTTACATACATTGAATATGTGTAAATTCTAAAATTTAAATAATTTTTTTGTAAGGCTTTCAGATTTTTGAAAGCTTTTGGTCTAGTGGTTAAGATTTTCCTTCTTATCCACGAGGCCTTGGGATCAAAATCCTTAATTTTAAACATTAATTTGACTATTTTCTCATAAATGAAAATTGACATACTTGATAATCAATGACCCCATTTTTTTGGGTGATTGAAAATCAAGGCAATTATTATTTTTAAAAAATAATATTTCAAGAACCGTGCCAATTTTCCTAAACCTTTGTAAGATCCATCTTCAACAATTGTCTAAAAAATGTTGCTTCTACATTCATAATGGGGGACATGAAATTAAACACTTTTATGTTTAATGATTTGGACAATGCCTTTAAAGGATCACATATTCATACTTTTATGCATCAACAATCCAATGTTCAAAACCCTTTTGAAAGTATCTTCAACCATAAGCATTTGAAATGACAAACAATATATAATACCACTTGTGATAGGCAAAATGTGAAAACCAAAGCAATTGACATTGCTTACATTTTTTCATCAGAAACATAGGACTTCATCATAGGAGAAGGAATCAACACCACTGTAAATTCATTTGTTAATGTAAGGGGGGAAGATAAGAAAAACATAACATAACCAAAATTGAACACCATAATTGATGCACCCCCAAATTCCTTGTAAGATTCAAATGCAAGTTCAATGGTGAAAACAACAAAAGAAGGAGTTGGGGTGTGTTCCTAGTTCGTAACATTTTGGGGGCAAGAAGGGCGTGTTGAAGCTCCGAGATAGGTTCTAGGGAAAGTGACAAGCGAGTCAACTATTCACATGGGCCTACATAAATCAAACAACAAGTTGGTTAATGCGTAGTTGTAGCATTATTGGTGCACATAATAGCCATGGGCACACACGAACTCACAAGACTCACCACAGCTCAGACTTGGGGGAAGCCACCACCTTCCCCCTTATAGTATTTTCTATGCTTAATCACAGGGCCTACACCCAAATGTCATTTCATTCCTTAAATTAGGACTCATGTGATTTTGTAGGGCCATAATTTCTTGTGCAAACCTTTGATTGAGATGAGGTTTGAAACAAAGTTGTAACCGTTGCCAAGAACTTTCCAATTGTATGTGGCATGCCACCTACATGCAAGTAAATTAGGGCGATTCTTAACTTTTAGTGGTCGAGAGTCAAATTGGTAATTTGATTCCCAACCTTTTTTTTTGTCATAACTTGTGTTTTAAGTATTTAAATGGGTCATGCAAACCCATTTTAAACACCTACATTTCAAGATCTTTTCAATTGTATAAGGGACTTTTCCATCCCATGAATTTTGACCCTTAAAATCGTTCTCTGAAAATTCAGAAGTCCATCGGGACTCCAACTCCCAAAGTGGAAGCCCACTCGGGAGTGTGTGAGTTCATTCCCTCACACTCTCCTACATTCCTTGGACCATGAATTATGACTCAAAGGCTTCACTCTTGGCCTGCACCTTTGCAAGCCCTTGTTTTGGTCACAAGTTCAAAGCTAAGGTCGCGACAATAACATCTTGCCACAAAGTGTGGTTTCAACATTACAATATTTTGATGTTAATACAATGTGATATGTTGAAGTTGGCAAAAATTATTACACGTGGCCAAAACATATGATATAATTATCTTTTTCTTCTAGCTTTTCTTGTCAATTTATGGCCCCAAAAACCTCACAAATGACATTATGAAACAAATAATAGTGAATATGGAACCAAAATCCAAGAAACTATTGAGAATGGTAAGCAAACTTTGATTCAAAAATTCACTTGGTTACTTGGAAAATGTTAAAGGTGATTGGGAGCTTGAAGCACAAAATAGGGAATAAACAATTTTTTGAAATGTAAGAAATACGCAAAGATAAAAACAAGGGTAAGAGGCAATCAAATGATGTGATTGAGGATGGTTGTGGAGCTAATTATAGCAAACATGTGATACACGTTCACAATACATTTCATTAAAGTTTATTGTTTTTCTATACCAGCTTCTTCTACCTATACCGCACAATGTGATAAATCACTAAAAGGAATTATGTCATTTGCAACCAAGAAATCAATGACTAAATGTGTTAAATCATTACATAATTTATTATAGTCATAAGATGTTACTTTAAATCTTATGTGAAAAGTTTTAATCATATATTATTGGTGCATTTGACTAGTAAATGATGACATGATAATAGGAGGATGACATCATTTTTTAATTGCAAGTTTTCATCCATATAACATCCATGATTGACGACAAAATGACATGGATGTTTAAGATATTATTTGAAAATGTGATTAGGATAAAATCATTTCAAATATGACTAAAGAATAACTATGAAAATGACGTTGACAAAACAATGTGTCATTACAAAAAACAATGTGATCATACAATTATTTTACAATGGTTTAAAAATGACTATTAATATTTTAGTATGAGTACAAATTGACGTAATAAACTACATCATGTAAAGAACTGATTTTGATAAATATTATACATATAGATAATATTTTTAAAATTATTACATTTTTCTTAAATATACTTGATATTTAATCCATTTTAAATATTCAATGTGACTAAACTAAATATTATTCATTGAAATAAATTTTAATGGCGAAAGTATGATATATTATAAATATTTTTTTATATTCTAATTTAAAAATGAATAGAAGTGTACGATGTGGAAAATATGTAATTTATTTGTACATTAAAATTGAATCATAAGTTGATATAAAACTTTATATACTATACATGCTTTGTTGCAAGTCTTTTGAGATTGTCTTGTCCACAAGATCAATTTCAAATAGTATGCACATTCTTCATCTTTCTGTAATAGATTCAGGGCATCTTTTCAGAGATCAAGTGATTCACATTCAGGACATTGTGGTCAAGAGCATTTCCTGTGCATTTTGTTGGACACAAATTGACCTGGGAGATCATGCTCATGGAGCATTTTGGATGCAAATCATCAGGATTGATGTATAAAAAAAAAAGGAAGGAATCTTGCAAAACTCACTTGTTGTCAGAACAGATAGTCTGAGTGGTGTAAGATACTTACATTCAGCAGATATCTTCTCTTTGCAGGTTGCAGTAATACAGGCAGGCAAGCTTAAAAGCGCTGGAAAATCAAATGTGCTTGAGGCATTTGTTGGCAGAGACTTCTTACCATGAGGTTACGGTATTTGTACATGTCACGCTCTGGACTTGCAGCTTGTGCAGACAGGACAGAAGTTTCATGATGATCAGAGGGAGACAATTGAATGGGGTAAGTACACTTTCCTGGCCACCAATATTCAGATTTCTCAGCAATCCGTAAAGAGATCCAGGTGGGTTCATTCATAGGTGTTGAAAATGTTGTCTGGACTCTATCAATTCAATGTCAGAAAAAACAGGTCTATGGGTTCGTGGATGCTGCCCATGTTTGTGTGTTTTTTTTTATGCACAAGACCGGTCAGAAAAAAACAGCCTGGTTCTAGTTGGTTTTCAGCATGCAATCAAGCATCTGGTTGTTGTGTCTTGAGCGAGTGTGCTTAACAAAGTTCTTTGTTTCCCTGCTGCAGTTGGAGACAGACTGAAAACTGGGAACAAACAAGGGAATCTCAGATAAGCAGCTCCAGCTGAAGATATGTTGTCCACATGTGTTGAGTATAACAATGGTGGACTTGCTTGGCATAACAACGGTGACCAGCCACTGGACATAGAGGTGTGTGCACACACCAAGAAATTAAGCACATGAGACATGCATTATCTTGGCAGTCTTGATTGCAAATGCTGATTTGGCCAATTCTGATGCCTTGGAGATGGTTTGAATTGCTGATCCTCATTCTTAGTCTCCTCCATGATCTTGTCTGCTCGAGTCATTGTATGAATTAGCAGCATTGTGGAGAAAAGGTCCCATTAGCCATTTATCCAAGGTATCTGAAGCTGTCATGGACATTCTTCAGATGCAGGGTCCATAAGAATCAGTGTTCTTACCAAGTACTCTTCATTAGCCCAGCCTTTGTACAGCAAGTGACAAGCTCAAATGTGTCTCCTTCAGTTTGAGTTGAGGTCCTCCGAAATGTTTGCAGTCTCTGTTTGGTACATCAGTCCTTTATGTTGGTTGTCATAGGAGATGGTTTGTATCTGTGCTGGTGCTTCACAAAGAATCTCAAGAGAAAGGCACTATAAAAAGTTGGATGTGGGCTGTGCAGTTTAGGACGAGTTGAAAAATTTCTCTGTTTGACATTGAGCCACTTGCATCTCACTTTGCAGCTCAAAGAAAAGGAGCACAAGAATCAAGATTTGTGTGCCCTGTGCAGTGTTGAGAT
>Ga0209208_10003516_pt1 | contig 22398 bp, 17 predicted proteins | sample S1TSphfallax_3_FD_187694 | JGI IMG/M metagenome (GOLD analysis project Ga0209208, IMG submission 187694) | Host-associated microbial communities from peat moss isolated from Minnesota, USA - S1T2_Fd - Sphagnum fallax MG (SPAdes) (version 2) | ecosystem: Host-associated > Plants > Peat moss >...
AACCCATAACACAACTATCCCAAAGTCTTTTATCTTTGACTACTATAGCATTTCCCACCCTCATTTATATAGGTCCAATGACCAACAAATGGGGTTTAAGTTTTAAGATGTGGTAGGTAACTTATACACATGCATCTCAATTGACTAATAACTACCTAGATGGCAGTGTATTGCTACCAAAACATATAAACCTACTTGGCAAACCCATAAGGCACATATCTCAATGTTTTCTAGGTTTAACTACTACAGCATCTCCCATCCAAACCTCTTTAGTTACACATACCAACAAACCCCATAATAGAGACCACACATGCCCTTCCCACTAGAAGACATGTTGTCCATTTTAACCATATTTTTGCAACTACTATGCAACTAGTGTCCAAACCAACTTATTTTACAACTAGCGGTGTGTTAATCCTACGTGTCCATGTAGTTACAACTTGTTGTAGTCACATATGCAACTACAAGAAAGGTTGAACCAAATTCTAGTCATAAATTTGACTACAACTTACAACTAATATGATTTTTCATAGAAAATGTAAATGAAAAATGAATAATGTCATCTAATTTTGATTACATAATGTAACTATTTTTGCAGCTACAATAATATATTCTACCACATGTATAAAGAAACATAGACCACACATGGCAAATTTTGCTATTTCAATTGGATTATTATCCCTTCAATGTACCCATCCATGGGTCTTCCATGATATAATATCTAATAACTAATAGGTTACTAGTAAAGGCTATTATAACTTAGTTGATTAACTAAGTTAGGTAAGCTTAATAAGTTATGTTAGACTAAGTAGGCCTATGTACATTGGTAGCTTAGCTTAGCTTGCATACTTAGTTAATTGGCCAATGTTATCTATAGGTAGTAGTAGGCTAGTTTACTAGGTGTAGTTAATAGGCTAGGCAATGAAGGTTAGACCTAATTAGGCTAGGTAAACTAAATAAGTAGTTAGTAGGGTAGGTCATTAATTAAAAAATAGACTAGGTAGTAGGTAATAAGTAGGATAGGTACTAGTTAATTAGTTTATTGTGTGAATATGTGATCATGTTTTCATATTAATTAATTAATTAGATTAGTTTAGGTACTCAATCAATTAATTAGATAAGCTTTAAGGTATTATGAAATAAGTAGGATAAGTATTAATAGGTAGTAGGTAGGTAGGTTAAGGTAAACAAGAGGTATTTTATTTTGTGGATATGTTGTAATGTTTTTGTATTAATTGATTAATTAATTAGCTATGTTAAAAAATTAATATATTAAATGTAGGCTAGGTAGTAACAAAAGTAGGTAGGTTAGTAATTAATTTATTAAATGTAGGTTAGTTAATAGATATTAGGTATGTAACTTACATAATATGTAATAAGTAGGATAAGTAGTATGTAGTATGTAGCTAAGTTAATTAGTAGGTAGTAAATAGTTAGGGAAAATAGTAAATATTTTATTGCATGGATATATATCATAATGTTTTCGTATGGGACAAAAGATGCGATAGTGTTGCAGTCTTGTAGTGTTTTCCTTTTATTAGAATTTATCCCATATCCTTTGTTTATAACTTCAAACTTGTAAAGTATATAAGTAGGTGAAAGAATGGACTAGATTCATGGTATGCATTATAAACATGGTGCATGTGCCATTTGGGATGAGCCAATCAAAAGGCTTGTCCCCACCAAAATAAATAGCATCCTACTACCTAACTATTTAACCTATGTTAGGTAACTTATTCTACCTTAACCTAGCATAAATAGGTTGCCTATTATAGTTTAGCATAAGATTGATTATAATTAAATATTTATAATATTTAATTAGTGTAATTACAATATTTAATTACTATAATTATAATAATTATTTTTTGAACAAATGGAAAATTGCCACACATTTTATGGCCATTGGCTTTTTGAATTACCACATGGTTAAATCTTAACCACCCATCAATGGCAAATATCCCAAATGTAGTAAAAAATGCAATCGCATATTAGGGTTCCACATCATACTAAAGGTCATCCATGGCAATGGATGAAAAATTCGGATCTAGTTGTAAGGTTTACAACTAGACTTTCAACTTCATGGCCATGTCATGTCTTTTGTGATTAACTATTTTATGGCACTTGTCCAAAGCAACTAGGCTATTTTTAGTCGCATGTGTCCATTATAACTATAAATGAGTCACAAATTTAGTCATTGATTTTCAATTTTCTTTTAATGTCCATTTGTTTCTTACCTTCTCATGGCCACCTTAGATTGTGGTAAAGGATGTTGGACATGCAAATTGGCCTCATTTTGTTGTGACATTGCCACTAGATCAAAGTAATGTGACTATGGGGCTTGAAATTTTTGAAGTCCAATAATAACCCCAAATGTTGCTTCCCCATCATGTGCACTTCCCCTTCCTCTAATTAACATTGCAGATAGTTGATAGTTGCATGCTACCAAATGCTACCAAATCACAAATTTGCAAGGACGGTGGTAATTAAGTTGGAGTTGTTGTTCATTCCCTTGTGCACCTCTCCATTTAATGTAGTTGCCACCAAAAGGTTTAGCATATGATGTGGGGTCACTTGATGTGCCAATAGTTTCGTCATGAACATCTCAATTGTTGCATTCAATTACTCAATGTCCTAAGCTTTTGTATCACATGATTCTAACAACTTGGCATATTGCCTTTTCATTTCAACCCGATTTGATTCGAGGCCCCAATCCGAGATGATAACGTCGCAAAATTGGATCCTTGTCACACATTCCAACATTGAATTTTGGAACACATATTTTCCACACCATCATCATCCACACCTAATACAACAAAGGCCCACATAACCCCAATTTGATCTCAAAAATCATCTACCTACATACACTTAAATGCCTTCAAGCAGTATATGGAATCATCAAGTTCATCATCTCACAATTAACCTCATCTCAGACTACACGTAATAATCATGGTTGTGGTTATAATGTACCCATGTGTCCCCACCAAGTTTAACCTTGCCCTTACCATCTCAAACAATGAAGGGCTTTTGAAGTGCCTTGGATTTCTACACACATCATTTTGAAGCCATTTAATTTATCTATGCACATAGAAAGATGCATCCAACAACAACAAAATGGGAGTGTAAGGACTTACTAGTTTAGGTTTTGCTAGAACATTTTGTCACCACGTCCAAATGTGTTTACCCTATCCACTACACCTTGTGCACCAATCAATTGTGACCTCTTCTTTTCAATTTCTTCCACAATTTTTCTAATGTTACTTGTTCTAATGTCACATGTTGTAAGGGCATTTCATTGGTTTGATTGTTTTCAATTGTATGATTTGTGAGGAATCCAACCCAATCACTCTACAATGATTCCCTAGGTCTTGTAATGGTCAATTACTCGATTTTCACTATGTTATAGTTATTTCACGGTTTCAACAAATAAATCACATAGATGTTCTTCCTTTTGTTAATATGTTGTTCTTTTGGCTTTAATTGTTTTTTAATCTTTCAACACCTGTTGTTTTGGTTGTTGGCTATGAGGAGTGATAGCAACTACCACATTTATTGGAACATTATCAATTTAGGAGGCTTACATGCCACTGTACTAAAATTAAAAAGTTTGGTTGTGAACATATTTTGTATTTCAATTTTCCTAGGACAATTTCCAAATCAATAATCGACACTAAAACATATAATACAAGGATAATGTAGGTGGGTATTCTAGTAGGTTTAATAAGTTGTGCATTAGATCACATTACAGGTTTCATAAACTTAACTACAATGGTTGATACTAGTAGAACTTCTTTCTTCCAGTTATGATAGGTTTCAAAAATATGACCTATTTTACTAGAGTTAATACATGTAGATGTAGATTTAACTATAACATGTATTACTAGATTAAACATAATTTCGTTAACTTTTGGTGTCATTAGTAGCTAGAACATTGTAACTCAAATTAATAAGGCTTCTTTCCAAATCACAAACTATAACAACTTTCTTGTGTTAAATCAGTGTATTTTGTTTCATTCCTATTGTTATTAATCTGAGGTAAAGTAATAGTCCTATTTTAAAAACAATAGTGAGGAAAACATCTATTGTTTTAACTTGTAAACAATAAGTTATTTCAACAGGTGTTCATAGTAAACCTCAACACATTTAATAGTTTATTGTTGAATGTTTTGTAATTGCAAGTAGACCTCTTCATCATTCTTCATAGGGTCTAAGCAAAATAAAGTAAACCAAATGCTTAACCCTACTACTAAAGTAAAAATGTCGAAAAAGTACATTTTGACAACCTAGGTAGGAGAAAGTTCATAGAGACAATTAGTACTTAGAGGGGGATGGGGTAAGGGGGCAAGATGTGTTGTTGATTCATTGTTTAGGAAAGGAAGGGTAAGCAAGTGTGTAGAGACTCAAAAATGCTTGTAGCTTTTAACGGCAAAACATTATAGCAATTAATGATCCACCATCGCAAAATCCAAGTTAAGCACCACCAAATTGTAGGCAAAATTGATTTTCCCTCCTTTCCACTAAAAGAAAAACATTATTTTTTTATTAATATTTTAGTCGCAAGAGACATTTTGCAACTAAAATCCCTTTAGTCAACTAAGACAAGTCACATGTGATAAATTAGTCACAAATGACAAAGGGTATTGTATGAAAAAAAAGTCAACAAATACACTTCATCCTTTGACTTCATTGTGTACATATTGTCACATGTGACTAAAATGCAATTATTTTGGTCACAATTGAGGGCAAATGATGTGTTGCCACGTGTTTTAATATTTTAATATTTAAAATATTATTATTATTATTTTGAAATAATCTAGAACGTTCAATTCAAATATTTGGATGATCTTATATTATGACACGTGGCTTTACAAATAATTTAATAAAAATATATATATTAAGTTTGTAGGTACTTCGGTAAGTACATAAATAGGTGCCTACAAACTTAAACTACATACCAACCGACCTACTTAAGTAAAAAAATAGGTAGGTAGGTTTTACCTTCCTCTATTAACTACTTACTCATATAAATAGGTACAAAGGTTGACATAGGTGGGTAGGTCAAACTAGGTACCTACCTAGCTAGGTAGATAAGTAGGTTGGGAAGGTAAGTATTTTAGAAATGTGCATAATTTGTTTTTTTTTCTTTTGGGTTGAGCCTTTTCATTAGCTCCTCCCATGCGCACATATTTTTTAATGTCAAATTAGATGACCACACCCCCTTGTTTATATAATGTTCAAAATAGGAATGAAGAACAGACAATATGGGATAAGTTTTGAAGTTGTAGATTCTTGACAAACTAAGTTGTAATTCCAAAACTTTCTTCATGCCTTACTTTTTTAGTTTTTAGTTTTTTAAACAATTCAAGTACTAGATAATTAAATAATCATTTAATCAATAATGATTAAAATTACATATATTTAATATAAATTATACACTACAAATATTCAGTGTTCATTATCAATTACTTAAATAAGCAATAACTTCTTAATATTTAACATATTAACTATCTAATTATTCACAAGTTATTAATACATAACTCATAAATAATTAAATAAATAATATATTTAAAAATATTTTATTGCTTTTTAGAATTTGATCGAATTATATATAATATAATGAATGTAAAACTAATTTAATGACTATTATTTTAAATTAAATATTTTAAATTTTTATGTTAAAATTACAAGTAATGAATTAATAATTGTTATAAGAAAGTAAATTCTTATACAAATTTCATAGAAATTATTATTCAACTAATTACATTACTTATTGTATAATTAAATTTATTGTTGTAGAAATTATTATAGGTAAATTATTATTTTTTTCTTGGTAATTATTAACTATAAATACAACAATTTGTTAAACATAACATTAATTTTCATTATTGTAAAATTACAATAAAATATTTTATCAAAGATGATTAATCACAGAATTTTAAAATAATAATAATAATATATAATAATTCATGAAATTCAAATCAGTTAAATAATTATTTTAACTTATACTAAATTTTTTTCCAAATTTTTAATTCAGGTTTTAAGTTATAATTTATAGAGTGTGAATAATTATGTATTTACTAATTAATTCTTATCTGAAATAATTACAATGATTTAAAAATAATGTCACATTAATTACATTAATTAATTTCTTCTAATATAAGAATATAAATTATATAATATACAAATCTATGTTATAACAATAATTATTTAGTGTAACTTAGATTTAAAACACATAATCATTTATAATTATTATAAAAGTGATTAATTATGGATAAGACCAGTAGAAAAAATCCTTAAAACTCAATCAATAATGTTTTGAGATAAAATATAAATTTAAGATTCCAAAATAGTAATCTAAAATTCAAATATCAAGTTTTAAATCAAATAGGCTTTTTGAGGTTAAATAACAAATTTCAAAATTGAAATGTCAATTCTCAGATTCAAATAATAACATTCAAAATTAAAATGTCCATTTTAAGACTCAATTGATAATTTTCTGAATTGAAATATTAATTTCGAACCTCCAAAATAATAATTTGGAATTCAAGTTTCAAGTTTCAAATCAAAGTAATTTCTTAAAATTTTAATTAAAAACTTCAAATTTCAAATATCAAATTTCAAGTTCAAATAAAAATATTTAAAATCAAAATGTCGATTTTTAGACTCAGTAAATGTTTTTGAATTGAAATACTAATTTTTAGATTCAAAAATAATAATTTAGAATTCAAATATCAATTTTTAGATCAAATAAGTTTTTTGAATTTACATAACAATTTTCAGAATTGAAATGTCAATTTTCAGATTTAAATAACAATATTCAAAATTGAAATGTCCACTAAATTAATAATTTTCAGACTTAGAGTATTAATTTTAAGAATCCAAAATAATAATTTGGAATTGAAATTTCAGGTTCAAATTAAATGATTATTTAAATTTATATGCAAACATTTCAGAGTTGAAATATAAAATTTCATATTCATATTAAAATATTCAAAATTAAAATGTCCATTTTTATAATCAATTACTAATTTTCTGCATTAAAATATTAATTTTTGGATTCGAAAATATTAATTTAGAATTCAAATATCATTTTTTAGATCAAATAAGCCTTTTGAGTTTAAATTGAAGATATCATATTCAAATCAAAAAATTCAAATTCAAATAATGTTTTAAACAATTGAAACAACAATTTTCAGATTTTAATAAAAAATTCAAAGTTCAAATATTAATTTTGAGATTCATTATATGAACAATATACATACATATGTATATTATATATAAAAACAAATTTAGTGCATACATTAAAATACACCTTTATGTCATTGTAGAATACCTTTAGGATGCAACTAATTTGGTCTTGTAGTTGCAAATATTCCTAAATCTTGTTTCAAACAACTATAAGTCGCATGTAATCGTAAATGGAATGGTTACATTTTGGCTGATTTCTACTAGTGTTCCCTCTTCATTTTCCCTCTACATTTTTGTGATTATTGTCTTTAGGCGTGAAAGATTTTGAACAAAATTGAAGGTGTAATTGAAAATTTTGTTGAAGAAATCAACATTTGTGTTCCTTGTTCAAAATTGGAGTGTAACAATTTGTTTCAAGCACCCTTGAGCTTCTATTTTTGTAATGGGAAGGTGATTGGTAATTCATTAATGCTTGAATTGCTCTTGTGTTAATAGACCTCGAACATTTCATCTTTTCAAAGCTTCAAAATTCGGGTTGGTTATTTGTTAGGTGTGCAACACAAGTGGATATATAGGATGTCTATGGTTTTACTTCCAATATTGTTAGATTGGAGAACTGTAATTTTTTTGTCATTCTAATGCCAACTCCATTCTAGGGCAAAATTTGAAGTTGCCATTGGACAAAAGTTGATAAGTGTAGGGTTATTTCTTGTGGTTCCTAGGTTTAAATTGACATTGAAACTTCCTTGAATATTCCATTTTATGCCATTTTGCATGAATATTTGTTCATATGTCAACCATCAGCCAACATTTACATCTTGTATGAAGTTTGAACTAAGCAATTCAAAATTAGGAATCTCTTATTTTTGTGACCTAGTACTTCTAGTAGACTGTTAAGGGGGTAGGATGAATATATGATTTTGGATGAATAAAGAATTTAAGTTAAGGACCAATTAGGGAATTTTGTTAGTTTGAATTTTGAATTCTTATTGATTTTGAATCATGATGAGGATTAAGGACTACCAAAGGGACAAGTTTCTTGAGTGAATTCTATGTAATATCAAAATATGATGAAATAAATTATAATCTTGTTTTTGGAATTTTTTAATCATGTATTCTGAAATGCAAATTTGGTTATATGCAATAACCATGAATATCATGTTTTAATGAATGGTAGTGTTAAGTATGTTGAGAATTAATGGATGTATGCATGTGAAATGTAAATCTATTGTTATAGTGGTGTGAAATATTCTACATGAATTAAATTTCACTTCTATCATTTGGGTACCATCTTGTGGGGATTTTTTTTTCTATTTTTTCTTTCAGTAATGGGAAGGTTTTCAACAATTTTTGTTCTATATTGTAGATGATAGTGTTTAGATGAGTGGTGTTGGTTTTTTTTCAATTCAGAATTTAAAAAGGTATGTTAAAAAGTATCAAAGGTGTAAATGGTTAACGCCATAAGGACTCTAGAGCAATCTACAAACTCTAAAGACAAAGAATTGTGAAACATGATGAATCAAACGATGACTCAGAGTTTATAACAACAATTGAACTTGGAGGCAAATCAACAAATTATTGAAAGATAAGCATATAATAATCTTGAATATGGAAAGGAGTATGTAGGGCTTATAGAAACCCCATACTTGAATCTAATGTTGGACAAGCGAATTATAATAACAAAAGAAAGACCCGAAAGGCATAGGTCATTTCTACCACAAGAGGTGGTATGGTGTGAAATATGGATTGGAGGTTTTCAGAGAAGGCATAGTTACAAATGATGATCTCCATAGGGAGAGATGTGGTCAACTACTCACCCAAATGAATGGGTGCAATATACTTTTAAGTTGCAATATGTGGTTCAAAGCCGAAGAGATCAAAACGGAGTAGGGACTTTTGTAATACATAATCAAATGCAGGGAATTTCAAATCCAAATCAGTGAATAGCCAAAGAAAGGATGTTATAGGAGGTATACAACCTAGGTTTGTGTATTAGTCTACATTTCCATTTTACTATGAACTAGTGGAAAACTAGTAGGTGGAAGAAAACACCAATATCAATGTGGTTAAGGAGACTGAAGAAAATTACCTATGATCATTTAAGTATGCAGAGGCAAAGGTGAATGTGTTGGATGAAGTACCATAATCATATTCACATCAAGGGAATCCAAAATTGGGTCAACCAAAGTAGATAATTGAAACATGGGATCATGAACCTATGGATTCAGAGATGGTGAGATTAATTTCAAGGGTTTGTGCATTTTGTGATGAAGAAGGACATGCAATCATGGATTATCCTTTTGTGCCTTTTCACATCAAAGTAAATATTCTTAGGGACGTGGAGTTACAAAATGTGGCAAGAGCATTGATGGATCAAACACAAGCACATGAACCAAGAATTTTTATAATTTATAACAAATTGAAAGGTATGGAATTGGGAAGCTAATTGGGACCACGATGTTTAACGATGTTCCAATCTTGATTCACTTTGTGGAGTCTTAGCAGGAAGGAAATTGAGTGGGAGTACAACATTACCAACATCAATTATTGGAGTTGGGACACCTCAAATGGTGTTTACCAATCCGATATTGATTACTCATGTGAATATGACTACAGATCAACCATCGATGAGCTCAATGGCTACTAAAGGGTACAATAATGTAGATGCAATGAATTCAAAAGGAAGATACTAAGAACCATTTGTTGTAACTACACCAATTCTTAATCATAGAGATGCCCATTATGTTAGGCCAAACATGGTAGCTTTTAAGTATTCGAATTTCAAAATAGATGTTCATCCAAAGTGTTCAATTTTGTAATAAAAGTAAACTTAGAGACTTATAAAAAGTATATCATCAATGCATTTAACTATACACAAAAGATATAACATTAGACTGGTCTCATAATTACATGTTGGAATTCCCTAACTATATTTTTTTGGAGTTTACATAGGCATTTTGCAATCCTCATAGGAAGACTTAAAATGATGAGCAAATATACATGGAGCTAAAGAATATGAACTAGGAGGAGATTGAAAGGGTGGAGGTTTATTATGAATGGATTCAAAAGCTAGCTCATGGATTATAAACACCAACCATAAACAAATTTTTTACTATTGTGTGTAGAACAAGTTTACAATCATACCTCATAATTGTGACTTTAATGATGAAAAGGTCAATATTACAACAACATAAAGAGGTAGCAATGTTGTGTGAAGAAGGCATGACTACTACAAAAACAAGGAGTGCACTTTCAATACCACATAATACCAAAGAAGTGACATCAATGAAAACACAAAATAATACATGGAAGACTAACAAACATTGCATAAATTATGGGGTGACAAATCACAATGTGGAAACATGCAAAAAGAAGAAAGAGTAGACCATAGTGGGAACCAAAGAGGCTACACAACCAAGTCAAAAACCACATAAGACATCTTCATATGCATGCCACATGTGTGGTTTGAATGGACATAAAATGACAAATTGTCTAAAGTTTATTGAAATGCAAAAGATGTTTCATGGAAAACCTATGACAATAATAGAGGTTCAACTTATTGTTGAGGCACAAATAAGCACTATAGATGTGAATGTGGTGGATGTTAATGTTGCAACAAGAAGTAAGGCAACTAAAGAACAAATGTTCAAGGATAGAAAGCCAAGGAAAGCAAAGAGTGTTGTTGATTGTGAGAAAGAAAAACGGTTGAAGAAGTCAATGGTGGAGATAATTTAGCAAATTTAAAAGATATAGACCTAGCCAAAAGGGCCATCCACTACCATGGAGGGATGAAACAAAACTTGGTTGGGTACGCCAAATATTACTCCTACGGAAGCACAAAAATCTCAAGATGTAATGAATTCACAAGAGAAACTAATTATAATAGAAGAGATTTTTCTAGACATTGTTAAGCATATGCTAGAAATAGTTATACTTTGAAGTTGGGACAATTGTTTAAAATAGCTCCTAAGTTTAAAAAATATCTATTGCAAAAGCTAAAACTAGAAAAAACTCAAAATGTAAGTAGAGTAACCATAGAGAAACAAGTTGGCTCTTCATTACTAGAGGTAGGGACAACTATTATAACAATAAATAATCATATGGAAATTATCCAAGTATAGATTGGGAAGAGTATAATAGAGGATGTGTTGTTGAATGGAGGTTTTGGAGTTAATATTATCATAAAGCAATTGAGATTGAGGTTGGGGCTTCCAAAGCCTAAACCTACACCATATAATCTAAGGATGGCAGATCAAACAACCACAAAACTAGTGTGGTAAATTTTAGTTATTCCATGTTGCTAAGGAGACCATGGTTGAGGGATGTTAAAGTGGCACATGATTAGGGAAGTAACATTATTACCATACAAGGGTATGGGACAATCAGAACAATTACAGTGACCAAACATTTGGGAGGTGAAGTAAGAAAACTAAAAGGGTTACTATGCTATAATTATTAGAATGGCATCACATATGAAGAAAAAGATATCATCTTTGCTACAGAGCCAAAATTGTTCTCAATAGGAACAATTAGTTTACATAAGACAATTCAATCTATGAAAACCATAGATGTGGAGATCATGGATACAAATGTGAAGAGTAGTATTTCAGAATAAGAATTTGAAATACAAAACACAAAGATGAAGATAGTTGGCAACATATATGAGTTAAAAGTAGCTCTGGAAAATAAAGTGTATTTGGAAACATACTATAGTCATCACCCAAGGACTGTTACAATGGATGAAATTCCAACAAATTTCAAGGCATGGGAAATGTAGATAGCTAGATGGATGCTAATTGAAGATCAACAATTGATGAAGTTCAATTTGGGAACTGATATAGAACCATAGATGGTGAAGATTAATGCATAGTTGGAAATAAGCAGGGTGTTGGCACTAGAGCAGTTGTCGAAGGAATTCAAAGATGTTTTTGCATGGACATACAAAGATTTGAAAGGGATTCCACTAGAATTAGCAAAATATATAATTGAATTAAACATTATTATACCACTAACACATCAGGTAGGTACAAATTAAATTTAAACTATGTTGCAGTAATTGAACAAAATATGAACAAGTTGTTAACAACTACATTTATTCAATATATAGAGGAGGCTACATGGTTGTCACCCATAGTAGTAGTTACCAAAAAAAATGGCAAACTGAGAATTTATATAGATTTTAGAAAACTAAATGCAACCACAAAGAAGGATCCATACCCATTATCTTTCATAGATGAAGTGTTCAACATAGTAATAGGGTATAATGCATATTTTTTCTTAGATGGATATTTAGGATATCATCAAATCTTTATAGCATTAAAGGACAAATATAAGGTTGCATTTGTTACAGATTAGGGGGCTTTAATATGGAAGGTGATGTCATTTGGAATGAAAAATGAATCTCCAACATATCAAAAAGCTATTACCAAAGCATTTATAGAATATTTGGACAATTTTATGAAGATCTTTCTAGATTATTTTACAATACTATAGTGACATGATTATGTTTTCAAAAGTGTTGAGAATATGGCATTAATCTAAATCCAAACAAATGTGCATTTATGGTACTTTCAAGAATGATCTTGGGTTTTGCTATTTTCAAAGAAAGGAAATTACCAAATCCAAAGAAGATATAAGCAATAGTAAAAATCCACAACATATTCAAGTATTTAATGGGATGGCACAATTTTATAAGTCCTTTATCAAAAACTTTGCTGCTATTATGGCACCTAAAATGACCAGAGTCACAAAGACTTTTTTTTTGGATAGATGTCAAAAGCCTTGGGAATTGATCAAACAAAAGTATATTGAAGCACTAATATTGATATCACCAAATTAGCAAGTGGATTTTCATCTTCATACATATGCATCCTTGTTAGTTGTGGGGGCCATGTTGTTTTAAAATGTAACAAGGAAGAGTGATCAACTAATAATGTATGTTTTTAGGCTTCTGAACAAATCATAATAGAATTATAACATAACAAAAAAAAGGCTTTAGTAATGGTTTTTGTTTTGCATAAGAACATACATTATTTGTTGGGAAATAAATTTGTATTTTATGTTGATCATATGGCATTGATTTATTTGGTCAACAAACCACAAGTTTTAGAGATAATAGTTTGGTGGTTGCTATTGTTTTTAGAATATGACTTCATAGTAGTGTATAAGTTAGGCGAAACTCCCGTAATTATAGATTCATTGTCAAGACTACCATATATTACAAAACCCAACAATGTACTTCATCAAACCATATATGCAAGTTTGTTTTATGTAGAACCTTAATGGCTTAAGGATGTGACATAATTTTTTAGAATAGGACATATTGAGGGCATGTTATTGGGAGAATAGAAACAAAGATTGGTTAAGAAAGCAAAACCTTTCACACTAAAAAATGGTGAATTATACAGATGGGGCTAAGACAACATACTACGACGATGTTTGACAACTATAAAAACATAAATGGTGATGAAAAATTTGCATGAAGGACCAATAGGAAGGCATTTTGCAACTGAACTAACAAAGAGAAATATATTGGATGTTGGGATATAGGTGGCCAACTATGTACACAAATGTGCATGATTATTGTAGATCTTGTGATGCATGTCAACGAACAAAAAGATTAACAACTCAAAGTCTTGCAAAGTTGGTGATAGGTCTTCCAGAGGAACAATCTATGAAATGGGCATTTGATTTTATGGGCCCAATTAAGCCAATAAGAAGATATATAGGAAACAAATATATTTTGTAACCACAGATTATGCTACCAAATGGGTGGAAGGAAGAGCATTGAGAATTAATATTGCAACAATCACAGCAAAATTTATGTATGAGTGCATATTAACCAAGTTTGGATGTCCTTCGATTATAGTCACAAATTAAGGAGTTCATTTCATTAATGATGCCATCAAATATTTGACAAATCATTTTTTGTTGAAACATGTGAATTCTACAACCTATTATCTTTAGGGGAATGGGCATGCTAAGTCTATTAACAAGGTGCTTGGGACACTATTGACCAAGTTAGTTAGTGAGAATAGAACAAATTGGGATGAACATTTGTTTATAATGTTATTTTCATGTAGAACTATATACAAAGTAGCAACAAGGTATACACTATATCAATTAATGTATGGATTACATCCATTGATGCCCACAGAGTACATAATGCCAGTTGCTGGTGGAAATGAAAAAGACAATACTTCAATGTAAGTTTTTAACTAGCAAAATCATAAAATTGGAGAAGTTGCAAAAAACTAAAATGTAGGCTACAAAAACTACAAGAATTTAGAAGTGGAATAGGGCATTATGGAGTCAACAAAAGATTTTAGAAAAGTGGTTTAATTTTTGTGATTATGTCCTGTGGTTTCCAAAAGGCAATATGTCAAAGCTAAGGAAATTTACTAAGAAATGGTTTGGAGCATATAGAATACAATATGTGTTGTGAAATAACACTATGTTATTGGTGACCATTGAAAAGTTTGAAGCTAACCCTGTGCTGGTCAATGTCAATAAGCTAAAACCTTATATGTACATGGAATCTGAAGTTTAGAAACAAAAACATTAAATGCCAGTATACTGGGAACAATGTGTAGGTGGAGTTGAGGCCAAGAATTATGATACAAAGTAGGACAATGAAAACTATGAAATATAAAAACCATAGATCAAGAATGTTGCAGATGAAGAACAAATCAAAGATCTTGCAATGAACACAATATTGATTTTTGATTTGCGAATGAATAAGAAATCCATGAGCAATAACTACAAAAGTGAAGGATTTGGGATATAGGATTTTGAAGGTGATCTATCATGGGTATCAATTGAATCAACAATAGTTTTCACCCAATCATTAGGCATATTTACACAATCAACAAAATTTGTTTGCATAGTCAGTAAAAAAATTAGTACAATCAACAAATGTATTGTCATAGTAAGTTGATTAATGGATATAATTAGTAGAAGGTGTATAAGGCAAACGAGGTGGAGTTAATACAATTAATGTAAGGAAATTACAAATGTGGAATAATCAAAAGGTGAAATTTGCGGCATTCATTCATAATGATGATGCTAAGTGCTTCCATGTGGTTATATAAGGGACACAAACTTGTAATGATGGGCCATATTAATTTTGAGGATCATGTGTTAATTAAAAGATGATAGGCATGTAAAAAAATGAATGCGACAGGTGGGATGTTCAAGGCCAAAAAAAAACAAGGTAACTATTGAAAATAGTTTGTGTTTGTTGCTAAAAGTTTTGCACATTTTTTAAACTTTAGAGTTTGTAGTAGCATGAGTGCAAAAAGTGCTACTAAAAAATTATAGAAAATAGCAAAGGAAAAAAAAACCATAGAGGAATGAACACAAATGAAAACAAGAGGAGGAAATGGAATTGTTGAGAAGAACAAAAGTAGAAGAGGAGTTGAAAATAGTAGAGAAAAAAGGCTTGTTGAATATTCAATTGTTGGTTATGAGGTCGTCGCTGCATTCATCATCAACGTCATAATGTGTAAAAGGGAAGGTGTATAATAAGAAGATACAATTTACGCAAATGATAATTCAAGACATAAATACAACAGAAATATATATGTAATTGAATTTTTGCACGAAAGCAAAAGACGTTGGTGTCCAAAAAAGCAAACAAGACCAAGAGCTACATCAATAGATCCGGTGTTCATTAAAGAATTGATGGATGACGAAGCGATGGAGCAACATTTTGTGGATGCATAGACAATGGAAAAGGACACAAGGGAGGAGAACATTATTGAGGTGGAAGAATGGCTATCCTTGGAAATACAGGTGGAAGTACAACAAGCCGTAGAGGTGCAGGGGATGGTAGAAGCACAACAAAGGGTGATGGAGATGGAAAGGCATGAAGTGGAAGTTGTAATGAAGAGAAGATGTGCAATCCTTGATAGAGGTACACTTATGGAGAAAGGTATTAAAATTCTAGACCCTAAGCGCGTCATGAGGACACAAATGAAACAAAACTATGACAAACAGGTTGAAGGGATGGAAAACTAGAAGGATATTATTGAGGAAGAAGATTGGGCTTCTAAAGCAAGGCTTGTTCCTTTGTTTCCAATGGAGTGGGAAGTACCAATGCTTGATGTAATGTTGGAATTTTTGAACACATTCTTAATTAAAGGTGCAAATATTTATTTTGGGCATAAGGATAAGGTGTATCTAATTAGCAAACAATTGATTATAGATGTTTTTGGAGTGTGTGCGAAAGGGTATGTAGAAAAATTGAAAGGCTAAGTTAATAAGTCACTAGCAATTTAGGCATTACAAAGTTGTAGACTTGCACTTGCAAATTCTTCTACAAATCAATGAAAAGCAAAAGGTCTAGGTTTGCCATACTTTATTAAATATCCTGCCATTATATCTGTCATTTATTAGAAGGAGAAGGTACAATATTTTAACAACAAGAATACTATTACATTGGTGAGAATAGAGAAGGGGCAGATGGTAAATTAAACATAGATTATATTCAATAGTTTGTGTAAGGAGCTGGATAGGTGGTATAAATATGTTTAGGAGAATAAGGGGGATAAGAAAGATACTTGTTAATATGCCTTGGTATTGGCAAAAATCTTTCAATATTCGGTTGTGCATCAAAAGGACAATCCACAAAAACCATTGATCAAGGTTAAATGAATTAAAAAGGAGATGTAGACAACACGAAAGAACACAAAGAAAGTTGTACTAGATTCTCCAAAAAATGTTCTCAAAAAGAATAATAGAATTGAGGAAGGAGGAGCCTCAGGCTCAAAAGTGAAAAGGGAATAGGAGAGTATAGATTTGAGGGCATGGAAAATGATGAGGGAAAAAGTGGAACCATCTGTAATGCCAACAATGGTAATGACAATGCTAACAGTGGTATAAGTAGCTAGACAAACATAGATGACATTTCAATGAGAAAAACAATTAAGGGAGTATAACTAGGAAGTTAAGAGGGAACATGACATATGGTTTCTAGAAAGTGAAGAAAATTTGTACTTTGAAGGGGATGTATATGAACATTGGATGGAAACCATTCAAGTCTAAAACATTTTCAACATTTACAACAACATTTGCAATAGCAACAACAATAGACATAAGAAGGTCTCCAAGCTATTAAACTATAAACAGAAAGAGTGGTGACATAACTTGCTTTTGAAGAGTTCAGGCTAGCAAAACTACAAGTACTACCTAGTAGGCCAGAATCTACAAAAGGATTCCCATTTGAATTTGAAATTGGGAGAATAATGGTATAGGAGATGGGATCATCTGTAAAAGGATCTGGAGATCCTTCAACACATATAAGTACACCAAAGTCTATGGAGGAGGTAGCTACAGAAGTAATGAAAGCATATAAAGTAGTTGAATTATTTCAAACCATGGTAATTGTGAGTCTAAAAATGGGGAATTTTACTTTGGAGGTAAACACTTTGAAGAAAAAATTAGTTACATGGGAGAGAGAAAAGGTAGTGTTACATGACGAATTGGATAAATAAAGAGATTTCCAGAAGGGGTATAAATATAATGTGGAAATCTAGAGGAATAACAAGGTAGAGGTTGAATAGAAAAATAAAATGTTCATTAAAAAACTTCAAGATGAGAATGAGGAGTTCAAAGGTAGCACAAGATGGCTAAAGTCGCAAAATGAAAAATTGATGAATTCAAGGTAGAAGGTTAAAATATGGGAAACCATAGAAAGGAAATGGACAAAGGTAATGTTTCTTCATAAGAAACAATAGGAGGCTTTGGATAGTTAGGTGAAAACGTTAACAAAAAAAAGAAGGATAATGAGCATGCTCTAACAGATTTGGAATTGATAAATCTAAATAATGTATCTTTGTTGCAATTTGAGGAACTTATTTAGAAAGACAACAAAGGTAGAAAAAGAGAAATTAATGGAGGACAAGAAAAAATATCAGAGAACTTTATAGCACCTACAAGCATAGTTGGAAATGGCACAACAACAAAAGGAAAAGTCTAGATCTAGCTGGTGTCAAGAAAAAACTAGAGGATTATGAATAGTTGTTACAAGATTATACCCTGATGAGGACAAAGGACAAGATGAAGGATTCTGAAGCAAAATCTAAGGAATGGTGGGAGGTTATAGAGGAATATTTTACAAAGGAGTTGGAAAATAATATAGTTCAACATAAAGTTGGTGAAAGAATTTTAAGGTATAAGTTCAAAGCTTATCAAAGAAAACTTCCAGATTTCATTTGTGGTAGTCCAATAAGTATAGAGGTATCGAGCCAAGATGAAGAGACAAAAGCAAGGCCCAATGGAATAGCTCAAGAGGAGGAAATACAAACTGAGGAACCATAGGACCTCAGAAGTGGAGTAGTTCATGAGGAAAAGGTACAACCAAAGATACCACAAGACCTTAGAGGAAGGGGTCAAGAAGAAAAAAAACCATAAAAAATTCAGGAACAAGAAAAGTTGGAAGTTATTCCAACACCAGAAAAAAAGATATCTAAAATATAACATCTGGAAATAAAACCATGGACTAAATTAGTGGGAGTAGAGATCAAAATTGCAAAGCTAGAAGTACATGTAAAACCCCTAGTTTTTGTACAAGTTGAGTAATAAGGGAGACATATGCTTAGAAGGTATAAAATATTCTCATTTCATTTCAGTCATTTTACAAGGATTTCAAGGATGAAATCCAAAGTACAGAGGGGGTTATTAAGGGGGTAGGATGAATATGATTTTGGATGAACAAGGCATCTAGGATAGGGACTAATTAGGGAACTTTATGAGTTTGAATTTTGAATTCTTATTGGTTTTGAATCATGATGAGGACCTCCAAAGGGAAAGGTTTTGGAAAAGAGAGGGGGATTCTGAGACACAAAGTTTAGAAAAGAGAAGGACTTATAGGTACTTGGAATAGAAAACCATAGACTTTATTTTGATACCATAGATTTTAAGTGTTGTTTTGGAATTTTTTCAACAAAACATGGGATTATGTTGTAATTTTGGTTCATGTTTTATGTAATAAAGAAAAGCACAAACTTTTGAAGTGAATTCTATGTTCATTTTGTTGTGTGAATTTTCTATAATATCATAATATGATGAAATGAATTGTAATCTTGTTTTTGGAGTTTTTTTACAATGTATTTTAAAGTGTAAATTCTGGTTATATACAATAACCATGAATATGATGTTTTAATGAATGGTAATGTTAATTATGTTAATAATTAAGGCATGAATAGTGAATGTATGCATGTGCATATGAAATGCAAATATGTTGTTATAGTAGTATGAAATATTTTGTAGGAATTAAATTTCACTTCTACCATGGATTAATGTTGGCTTTTGTTTTGATTTGCTTGATAGGCAAAGAAGTTTTAGTTTTTTAGGTTTCTGATCATGGCTTTTGAAGTCACTTCATTGAACCCTAAGGAACCCATGGAGGCATTCAACATGATTGTTTCTCTAAAAGCTATCAATAAGCAGCAAAGAGAGAAACTAAGAGGGTGGGCGATACCTTTGGAAAAGTGGCATGGATTATGGATGATTTCTATAAAAATCTGAAAATGTGTAGGGTTGGCATTGATATCAAGAACAATTTAAACCCTGACCTTGTTAAAAATGTAGAGTTGGAAGAGGTGTTTAGGAAGACAAGATAGAATGGCTAGAAGCCAAAGCTAAATGATAAATTGATAATTGCAAATTGTGTTGCCTTGTTGAAGTTGTATGAAGTTGTTTATGCCCACCCCCCTGACAATGGGTAGTATTCAGCAATCTTCTTATGAGGTTGGTTGGCCCAACAAAAGGGGCACAAAGTTAATTAGATCAAATATGCATTTGATTACACACAATTACAGATGAAAAAGGCCATGCACCCTTGTCGCAACCCCACTTTGGGCTAAGTGTGAGGATGAAACTCACACTCCCAAAAGTGGGGACTTGGAGTCCTCCATGACTCCCGAAAACTCAAAGCTTGATTGCAGGGGTCAAAACACCTCGCATTGGGTTATTTTTTATATCAATGGAAATTCTTGAAGTGTAGATGTCCAAAATGGCCTCGCATGAGACATTTGGACATCTGTAGCCCAAGTTATGGGCAAAAGAAGGGCTAGGAGTCAAATTGGCAATTTGACTCCCGACCACCAAAAGTCGGGAATCGACCTGTTCCCAACATCTATAGAAGGAGTGTGATAGGGCATTGAAAAGCTCTCGAGGAGAGCTACAACTTTGGTTTAGACCTCACTCCAATCGGAGGTTGGAGCTAGGAATTATGAGTGTCCAAAGTCCCGGGAGTCCAACTCAGGACAGTTTCGGGACTCCTCCTTGGGAGTCCCGGGAAAAAGTGCCATTTGGATGCGGCTCCCGCGAAGTAACGTAGAGAATACTATATGGGGGAAGGTGGTGGCTTCCCCCGAGTCTGGGCCGTGGTGAATCAAGTGAGTCCAAGGTCGCCCGTGGCTTGTCCCAACACCAAATAGATGCAGAATGAGTTCTAACCAACTTGGGGTTGGTTTTGGATGCAGGATCGTGTAACAACATAATTGTCCCTCTTCCTAGTCTAATCTCGGGACTTCTAGCACGCCCCTCTTACCCCCCCTCTAGTGCTGGAAGTTGGGAGCGGCTCCAAGTTCCAATTTTTCGCAACTCGACACACTTGGACCCTCAAGTGGGTCCAACAAGGAACTTAGGAGTGCGTTAACCCTACTCCTACCTTTGCAAACATTACTAGCCCACGAGTCTTCAAATCTACCAACTCATTGTTAGATTCAACCTACAATGGTTATAATGTTATTAATGATGATTAGGTCTCCATGCACATGGGTGGTTGTGAGGAATTATTGCACACCTTCACCATTAAGATATGCATTCACATAAAACCCGGTTGGAAGTGGAACTACTATGTAGTTGTAGTCTAACAAGTAAGTGGTTCAAAGTAAGTAATGAAATTCATTAATGATCTAACGCGTTGTGTCCAAGTTGAAGATACAAGATAGGGTGAGAGAATCGTAACTTACCATGATGGGATATGAAGGAGCCGTATGTGGGTGTTTAATTCCATGTCGCGCTTGATGGTTGGAACCTTCCGTTTCATTTGGCATGACATTTACAACAACCCCTTAATCTAACATGCATTAAATTTTGGAAAGCTAATAATAAGAAGACATGTTACAACATCTCATAAGTTTTTATTTTATTTTATTTCTTTGATCAAGAGTTAAGCCTTGAAACTAGAAACCACTTGCCTAGATTGAGGAAAAAAACAACCAATTCGACCCCCTCTACTTCTAACTAGTGCAGCTCCCTTACAGCAAACCCGATGGTGTTGAAATTTGGGGAGAAGCTTCTACACCTTCCAAACTAAGACTAATTCAATTTTGACACAAATCCAACAGTGGATTTGAGAGAAACAACTAATTGAACCCAAAGTCCAGAGGCTTTGCCATGGAAATCATTCCATTAACTCCACTACAACCCCCCTCACTTCCAACCCACGTAACTCCCTGACAAAAAGTCCGATCGAGCTGAATTTTGGGGAGGGCCTTCTACACCTTTCAAACTAAAACTGATTCAATTTTGACCCAAATCCAATGGTGGATTTGTGAGGAACAACTAATTAAAACAAAAGTCTAGAGGCTTTGCAACAAGTACTTGCTACACAAGTTCTTTTCATGCCTAATTCTTACACACACTCTTTCTATGCTTGATTCTTGCACACATTCCCTCCATGCTTGATTCTTGCACACATAAGAACTAACAAAATTCCTCACACTTCCTCCTCCTTTTTTTTTTTTCTTCCATACCCGAGAAGACCTCTCTCCTTTGGCAAGCCGCCATGACATTCCTTGAGCTTGTTCCCCTTGTCCAATGAAAGTGTTGAAATCCTTTTGCACCAATCAATGGCCTCCTCATCTTTCAAAGGCCAATGAGAATTTGAGAATGAATTGCCATCCAATTGAAATTAGGATGAGAATCTTTGGGCCCAATGAAACCTAAGAATTATTCCATCCTCCAATCAAAGAGGATGACAATCCTCATGACTAATGGGATTGGAGGATTCATCCTTCCCTTTATCTTGGATATCTTGATGAAGTCTCTTGAGCTTGATCCTTATCTTTTCCGTCTGTTGACCCTCACATCCTACTTCTTCATCCTAATTACTTCAAGTAACTAACTACTAGGATAATTTATCGGTAGTAACAAGGAAAGTCCTTGAGTTCTTACTTGACTAATTCAATGGTTGAGTAACAT
>Ga0209208_10003517_pt1 | contig 22398 bp, 20 predicted proteins | sample S1TSphfallax_3_FD_187694 | JGI IMG/M metagenome (GOLD analysis project Ga0209208, IMG submission 187694) | Host-associated microbial communities from peat moss isolated from Minnesota, USA - S1T2_Fd - Sphagnum fallax MG (SPAdes) (version 2) | ecosystem: Host-associated > Plants > Peat moss >...
CGACGGGCGCGACGTCCCGCAATCCTGCAGCCAAGCGCAGGCAGCCCGCGAGCGCGATCATCGCGCCGTTGTCCGTGCAGAATTCGGTTCGCGGGAAATATAGGTCCGCGCCGGATTCGGAACCCAAGCGGCGCAAGCCCTCGCGCAAACTCTCGTTCGCGCCGACCCCGCCGGCGACCACGAGGCGCCGATGGCCGGTGAGCGCCAACGCACGGCGGCATTTCTCGACGAGCGTCGCGACCACGGCTTCCTCGAAGCCGCGCGCGACGTCCGCCCGGATTTGGGTATCCAAGACTCGGCCGCGCAAGGCTACTAGGGCCGCGGTCTTCAAGCCACTGAAACTGAACTCGAGACCGGGCCGGTCGAGCATCGGCCGCGGGAACACGAACTCGCCGCCGCGACCCTGGCGGGCGAGTCCGGCGAGCGCCGCACCGCCCGGATAGGGCAGGCCGAGCAGCTTCGCGGTCTTGTCGAAGGCCTCGCCGGCGGCATCGTCGAGCGACTGGCCGAGAATTCGATACCGGCCGAGCCCTGCCACGTCGACGAATTGGGTGTGCCCGCCGGACACGAGCAAGGCGAGGAACGGAAACGCCGGCGGGTCGGGCTCCAACAGGGGGGCGAGCAGATGCCCCTCGAGATGGTGAATCCCGATCGCAGGCTTGTTCCAGGCGAAACTCAGACTGCGCGCAAACGAGGCGCCGACCAGCAGAGCCCCGATCAGGCCCGGGCCGGCCGTATAGGCGACTGCATCGATCTCGGCCGCCTCCGTCCCGGCGGCGGCCATGGTTTCCCGGACCAGCGGTAAAAGACGTCGCACGTGGTCCCGGGAGGCCAATTCCGGCACGACGCCGCCATACGCCTGATGCATCGCGACCTGGCTGTGCAGTCGGTGCGCAAGCAGGCCCGCCGCGCCGTCGTAGATCGCCACAGCGGTTTCGTCGCAGGAGCTTTCGAGGCCGAGGACGCGGCAGACCTTCCCGTCATTGCTCATTGTCCGAAATTGCTCATTGTCCGAACTCCTCGAAAGTACCCGCCGGAACACGATCTTTTTGCCTTTTGCCAGGGCGCCCATTAGAATGCGCCCCCCTGGAGCCGATTGCCGGCCGGTTTGCAACAGATTATTGAGGTTTGAATGCCCAGCGTCCGTGTCCGCGAGAATGAGTATTTCGACGCCGCCCTGCGTCGTTTCAAGCGTGCTTGCGAAAAAGCGGGCGTCCTCACCGAGCTGCGTCGGCGCGAATTCTACGAGAAGCCGACCCAGGAGCGTAAGCGCAAAAAGGCCGCCGCGGTCAAACGTCACCTGAAACGTCTGTCTCGCGAGAACATGCGCGGCATGGGTGGCGGCGCGCCGACGAGCGCACCAGCCCCGGCCGCGGCACGTCCCTACTAGAATTCTGTCTTCGATGGCGCTCAAAGAGCGAATTACCGATGACATGAAGGCGGCGATGCGCTCGGGCGACAAAGAGCGCCTCGGTCTGATCCGCATGATCACTGCCGCGATCAAGCAACGCGAAGTCGACGAGCGGATCTCGCTCGACGACGGTCAGGTGCTCGGCGTGCTCGAAAAGATGATCAAGCAGCGCAAAGAGTCCGTGACCCAGTTCGAGGCGGGTAACCGCGCTGATCTGGTCGCCAAGGAAACGGCGGAAATAAATCTGTTGCAAACCTATCTGCCGGCGGCGCTCAGCGAGCCCGAGATCGACGCATTGATCGTCGAGTCGATCGCTGCGAGCGGTGCCACCAGCATCAAGGACATGGGCAAGGTCATGAATCTCGTCAAGAGCAAGGCACAGGGTCGCGCGGACATGGCGGCCGTCGGCGCGAAGATCAAAGCCAAGCTCAGCGGTTGACAGCCCGCGGTCCATGGCCGGCCGCATTCCGCAAACGTTCATCGATGAGATCGTCGCGCGCTCCGACATCGTCGAGATCATCGGGGCGCGCGTCGCGCTCAAGAAATCGGGTCGTGAGTTCAAGGCCTGTTGCCCGTTCCACAACGAGAAAACTGCCTCGTTTTGGGTGAGTCCGGACAAGCAGTTCTACCACTGCTTCGGTTGCGGCGCGCACGGCACGGTCTTGGGCTTCCTGATGCAATACGAGAAACTCGAGTTTCTCGAGGCCGTTGCGGATCTCGCCGAGCGGGCCGGACTCGAGGTGCCACGCGAGGCCGGAGCGGGTGGCCGCGAACCGGGCAGCGGGGATCTCTACGAAATCATGGCCGACGCGGCGCGGTTCTTCGCGCAAAACTTGGCCGACGCCGAGCGCGCGCGCAGCTATCTCGACCGGCGCGGCGTCGAGGCGGGGATTGCAGTCAAATTCGCACTGGGGTACGCGCCGGACTCGTGGAACGCGCTGCTGACCCGTTTCGGCGCGGAGGAGGCCGGTCGACGGCAACTGCTGCAGGTCGGCCTGATCATCGAGCGCGACACCCGCGGCGGCGAACGCCAGGCAGGCTTTTACGACCGCTTTCGCGACCGCTTGATGTTTCCGATCCGCGATGCGCGCGGACGTGTGCTCGCCTTCGGTGGCCGGGTCATCGATCAGGGCGAGCCGAAATACCTCAATTCGCCCGAAACACCCCTGTTCCACAAGGGCCGCGAACTCTACGGACTCTACGAGGCACGCCAGGCAAGGACCGACTTCAAGCGGCTCATGATCGTCGAGGGTTACATGGATGTGGTCCGGCTGCATCAGGCCGGCATCACCTATGCCGTGGCGACACTCGGCACGGCGACGACCCAGGAACACCTGAACAAGATATTCCGGATCACGAGCGAGGTCATTTTCTGCTTCGACGGGGATCGCGCGGGTCGAGCGGCGGCCTGGCGCGCCTTGGAGAATGCCTTACCGATGGCGCGCGACGGCCGCGAGCTCAAGTTCCTGTTTTTGCCGGACGGCGAGGACCCCGACACGCTCGTCGCCGCCGAAGGCGCCACGGCGTTCGAGGAGCGGCTGAGGACGGCCCTGCCGCTGTCGGAATACCTGTTGCGCCAGCTGACCGAACAGGTCGATTTGGCGCATGTCGACGGTCGCGCAAAGCTCGCCGCGCTCGCGCGGCCCCTGTTCGCGCGCATGCCGGAGGGGATCTATCGCGAACTGCTGGCGGACCGCTTGGCGGCGCAGATTCAGATGCCGGCGGCCAAATTGAAGAGCCTGCTGCTCGCCGACGGCGGCAAGCGCGAGAACCTCCGCCCTGCCACGGAACCCTCGAGGGGGTCGCGGGGTCGAGAAACCTTGGGACGGGGCGGAATCAGCGTCGGACGCGGCAACCTGCTCCGGCAAGCGATCATGCTCGTGCTGCACCATCCCACCGCGGCCAAGGCCGTCAAGGACCCTGGGGCGCTGGCCGGATTGGATAGGCCGGGAGTCGCCGTCTTACAGGAGCTACTCGAGCAGGCGAGAGCAACGGCGGCACCGTCGACGGCCAGCTTGCTGGAGCGCTGGCGCGACCGACCCGAGTTCGGTCGCTTGGCCGAACTCGCGACCATGCAGCCGCTCGTGGCGGACACGGCGGCGGCGGCCAGCGAGCTGCAAATGGCGGTCACCAAGCTGATCGAGGCGCATGGCCCCGGGCGGCGAATGAACGAATTGCTGCAAAAAGCGGAGGACGTGGGCTTGGATTTGGAAGAAAAGGCCGAATTAACTGCTCTGTTGAAGTCGAAGAGCCGGCCGGGCCAGCAAGACGGCCAAAAAGGGCAACCCTGAGGGGCACCGCGGGCAGGTTTCCGCGCTTCGGCCGACAAGCTAGTGGCTACGGATTGATCAAAATCGTATACTAGGCGGCTTCGCTTTGACTTTTTTATGAATTGTCACTCTAACTTGAAGCACAGTACGAGGCGTACACCTTGATCAAAAAAGCGCCGCAGGGCACAGCGACTCAAATCGCAGACGAGCGACAGTCCCAACTGAAGCTCCTGATCGCGCGCGGCAAGGAACAGGGCTACCTCACCTACGCTGAAGTCAACGACCATCTGCCGAGCGAGATCGTCGATCCGGAACAGATCGAAGATATCGTCAACATGATCAATGACATGGGCATTCCGGTCTACGAAAAGGCACCGGACGCCGAGTCGCTGTTGCTGACCGACGCAACCGCCGCCCCCGACGAGGAAGCCGTCGAGGAGGCCACCGCGGCTCTCGCCAATCTCGATGCGGAATTCGGCCGGACGACCGACCCGGTCCGCATGTACATGCGTGAAATGGGCACCGTCGAGTTGTTGACCCGCGAGGGTGAAATTCGCATCGCGAAGCGCATCGAAGAAGGCCTCGAGGCCGTGAAGATCGCGCTCGGCAGCTATCCTGGCACCTACGAGTTGCTGCTGCGCCATTACGAATCGGTGAAAGCGGGCCAAATGCGCCTCGTCGACGTCATCGTCGGCTTCGTCGATCCGAACGCACCCGATGAAATCGCGCAGCCCCAAAACCCGAAGATGATGGCGCTCGAGCGCGAGGAAGCGGCCGGCGACGAAGAAGAGTCCGACGGCGACGAGGAGGAGGAGGCGATCGATACCGGTCCGGATCCGGAGGAGGCGGCGAAGCGCTTCCTGTCCTTGAGCAAGGCGCAGCATCAATACGTCAATGCCCTCGACAAACTCGGTTCCAAGGATCCGAAGACGCTCAAATTGCGCAAGAAGATTTGCGCCGAGCTCATGGAGCTCAAGCTCTCGCCGAAGATGTTCGACCAGCTCATCGACAATCTCCGCCAGCACGTGACCGAGGTCAGGCTGCTCGAGAAGGAGATCATGTTCCTCTGCATCAAGCAGGCGGGCATGCCGCGCAAGGACTTCATTTCGACGTTTCCGAAGAACGAGACGAGCACGCGCTGGCTCGACAAGCACATCAAGGCGAAGAAGCGCTATTCGGCACCGCTAGCGAAGTTCAAAGACGAGATCGAGCGGCGGCAGAACAAGCTCAAGGATCTCGAGGGCCTGTTTCACGTCCTGATCAACGAGATCAAGGAAATCAATCGCGAAGTCTCGATCGGCGAGGCGAAGGCGCGGCGCGCGAAGAAGGAGATGGTCGAGGCAAACCTGCGTCTCGTGATCTCGATCGCGAAGAAATACACGAATCGCGGCCTGCAGTTCCTCGATCTGATCCAGGAAGGCAACATCGGCCTCATGAAGGCCGTGGATAAATTCGAGTACCGTCGCGGCTACAAATTCTCGACCTATGCGACCTGGTGGATCCGGCAGGCCATCACCCGTTCGATCGCCGATCAGGCGCGCACCATCCGTATTCCGGTGCACATGATCGAGACGATCAACAAGCTCAATCGCATTTCCCGTCAGATGCTCCAGGAAATGGGCCGCGAGCCCACGCCCGAGGAACTCGCGGTGCGCATGGAAATGCCGGAGGACAAGGTCCGCAAGGTCCTCAAAATCGCCAAGGAGCCGATCTCGATGGAAACGCCGATCGGCGACGACGAGGATTCGCACCTCGGCGATTTCATCGAAGACACCTCGGTGTCCTCACCGATCGACTCGGCGACGACGGAGTCCTTGCGCGAGACGACGCATTCGGTGTTGGCGCAGTTGACGCCGCGCGAGGCCAAGGTGCTGCGCATGCGCTTCGGCATCGACATGAACACGGACCATACGCTCGAGGAAGTCGGCAAGCAGTTCGACGTGACGCGCGAGCGCATACGGCAGATCGAAGCCAAGGCTTTGCGCAAGCTGCGTCATCCCAGCCGCAGCGAACAACTGCGCAGCTTCCTGATGGACGACTGAGCCCACGGGAGCGCGCGGGCCTGCCCGCTGAAGTCCCGGGGTCTTAAGGTCCGAACAGCTTCACGGCTTTGCCCGAGTCCGGGCTCGTGGTGGTGCCTTCGTAGCGCAGGCCTATTTTCTGCAGGACGGCGATCGATGCATGGTTGTCGACCGCCGTGATGCCGACGATGCGATCCAACCCGTGCGTGCGGCGCCCGTGCTGCATGACGGCGAGCGCCGATTCGGTGGCGTAGCCCTGGCCGGCATATTGCGGCAGGAACGCGAAACCGATGTCAGGATGCTCCAACCAGTCGCGCTGCAGGAGTCCGCAGATCCCGATGGGTATCTCGGGCGCGCGCAGCGGCGTGCGCAGCGCCGTCAAAAAGAGTCCATAGCCATGGCGCTGATAGCTCAGCATCGGTCCCTCGAGGATGTAATCGCCTGCATCGGCGAGATTGCGCACCCCCTTGTCGCCGATCTGGCGGATGAAGCTTTCCTGATTGAGCAGGTCGAGGATGAACTCCGCGTCCCGCAACTCCATGAGCCGCAAGCTCAAGCGGGCGGTCAGGATCGGGCTCATGCGGGCGCCAACTCCGCACCCACGAGTCCCAAGGCCGCCGCGAGCAACGCGTAAGAATGGCGGCGCGCCGCGGGATCGAAGGTCCAGGTGTTGATGAAAATTTCTTCCAGACCGTATTGCTGCGCGAGCGCGACGAGGCGCGCGGCGACCGCAGGCGCAGTGCCGGCAATCGCACGCCGGCGCACACCAAGAATCACGTCGCGCTCGGCCGGGGTGTAGGACTGCGCCTGAACTTGGGCGGGCGAGAACAGGGGCTCGCGCAAGCCCTTGTCGAATCCCACGCGCCAATGTTCGCGCGCCGTCAGCAAGCGCTGCGCCTCGGCATCGGTATCGGCCGCCAGCGCCCAAACACAAATGGTCGCTTGTGCAGAAGGGTGACGCGCGCTCGGCCGGTAATCGCGCCTATAGAGCGCGAGTGCCTCTTCGGCACCTTCGCCGTCACGGAAGAAGTACGCATAGGCATAGGGCAGCCCCAGAAACGCGGCCAGTTGCGCGCCATAATTCGAGCTGCCGAGGATCCACAACTCGGGGCTCGTCGGACCTTGCGGATGGGCCATGATCGCACGATGGGGATGGCCCTCTGGCAGCGCGATGCCCGAGACCCAATGCTGTAATTCCTGGACTTGGCGCGGAAAGTCGTCGGCATTGGAATGCGGATTCAAGGCCATCGCGGTCAGACGATCGGACCCCGGGGCCCGGCCGACGCCGAGATCGATACGCCCCGGCGCGATCGCCTCGAGCACGCGAAATTGCTCGGCGACCTTGAGCGCCGAGTAATGCGGCAACATGACGCCCGCGCTGCCGACGCGGATACGCGGTGTCGTCGCAGCGATGGCCGCGATCAAGATCTCCGGCGCCGACCCCACGATGCTCGCACTGTTGTGATGTTCCGAAACCCAGAATCGCTCGTAGCCCAAAGCATCGCAACAGTGTGCGAGACGCAGGGACTCTCGAATCGCGAGATCCTGGGAGCTGCCCGCCGACGCGGGCGATTGATCGAGCACGGACCATTTCATTTCGAGTTCAGCTCGAACATTGTCGTCGTAAGCGCAGGGTCGCTCCGTGCGGTAAGGAACAGACCGTACCGCCGTAGAGACGATATACGTGGTCTTGCCGCTGCGCAGCAGCGATCAATCGGGCGACCCAGATGTTGGGCCGCCCGACGCAATGAACCTACTGGTTAGTAGGCCGCTGCTTTCAACGCTTCCGCGAAGTGAAGCACGTCGAGCGTGCCGATACCGGCCGCCGGGCTATACCCGTTCCTACCCAGGAAATAGTCGTTGTCGCCGTACTTGATCACGTTGAACGGCGCCGACTTGCCCGTGTATGCCCCCGAGCTTTTTGCGAGCGCGTACAGCGGCACGTTGAGGAGCCCAAAGCGGCCACCGACATATTGACCCATCAGCGCCGTGACGCCGTTCAACTGCGGTGCGACGAAACTGGTGCCACCGTAATAGGTCTCGATCTCGAACCCGTTGCTGCTCGACGTATAGTAGATCACATAGCCGGTATCCGGGTCGGCATTGAATGAGATGTCCGGAACGTTACGGCCGGCATAGTACGCAGGAATCGTCAGCAAGACGGTCGGCGGACGTGGCGTAAACTCGATGAACTGCTGATCCGGTTGAGTTCTCTGAATGCCGGCCAAACCGTTCTGATAGAACGGCAACGGATAAATAAAGCTGATTCCGCCACCACCGCCGACCGGGAAGATTCCGCACGCGAGCGGATCGTAACCAAGATCTTGACAGAGCGGCACGAGGTAATCCCAACTCCAGACGCGCTCGTTCGGAATGTTGACGGTCACGATCTGCCCGGTGGAGGTGATTTGGAAAGTCTGCGTGCCGGGGAGCGTCGTGCCGCCCGCGGCCGTGATGTAGGGATCCGAGGCCGGATCAAGGACGCTCAAGGCCAGGCTGAAATCGGGCGGTAGATTGCCGTCGTTCGCGGCGTAGGCGCCTGAATCGCCGGCGGCGGCGAACATCGTTTGACCTTGAATGGCAGCCTGCAGAAACACTTGCTCGAAGGCCACGAGTTCACTGACGGTCTTGCCGTTGTAGGGGTCCGTCACGGGCGAAAAATTGATGTCGTCGAACCACTCCCATTCGCCCCAACTGACCGAAATCGAATCCGCCTTGTTGTCTTCGACCGCTTGGACGAAGGCATCGAGGAAGGCCTGACTGGTGTTGGGCGCCTGGTAGACGATGATGTCGGCACCGGGAGCGATGCCGCCGGACTGTTCGACGTCGAGCGTCGTTTCGATCGACCCGGATGCATCGCTGGGCGGCCCCGCACCGCCGTCGACCGCGACCACGTTGATACGATTCTGCGCCACGTTGAGGCCGACGGCTGACCAATAGGCATAGGGGTCACTGACCGTGAGATTGGCCAAGGTCACGATGCCGATGGTCCGACCGGTGCCGCTGATGTTTTTCGCGGTCAACGGCGCCACGTCGTAATAGTTCGCGAAGTCGGTCACGGTCCACAGACCGGGTGGATTGCCGCTCGCGCTCGGCTGAGTTTTCGCAGGCTTGCGTGCCGCGCCTTTTTCGAAGGCGGCGACGTTTTGCGGCACGAATTGCGGACGCGTGCTGAGGCCGATCACGCCGGCAACGGTGTCAGCGACTTCGGTAGGCAGGCGCCCGGCAGTCGTCGGTTGCTGGTAGCGATAAGCCGGACTCGCGCCCGTCGCCGCCACCTCGTAAACCTGCAAGCTGACGTGGAACGCGTTTTCGATCGCAGCGGCGCTGCCGGTCACGCTGAGTGTGCTCGCGCCGGACCGGGTCGCCGTCAATCCGTACTTGGCGAGGCTCTTCACGACGGCCGCGACGCTCGCATCGGACTGCCCGAACTTCGATCGGAATTGTTCCGGCGTGAGGAATTGCTGATAGTTGGCGCTGCCCTTCGTGTAGAGGCTTTGCAAGTACGCTTGTGCAGCGGCCTCGTCCGGCATTTTCAGCGTGAGCGTGACGCTGATTCGCTCGGCACCGTAGAAGTCGTCGGCCGCGCCGACCAGTCGCGGTGCCGGTGTCGACTTGTTCGGAAAGGGAACGGCGGCGGAGACCGCCGACGCGGAGGCGGTAACTGCCGATAAACCCAAAGCCCCCATGGCACACGCGCTTGCTAGCCAATGAATAGTCATGGTCATCCTTTGACGTCTGGTATTTGACGCGGTTGAACGAAGCTTGGGAAATCCCACTTATGGTTCGCGAGTGTGAACTCGGTCACACCACTCTAGGGCGCGCGCGCATCGGGCGTCAAGGTTTGTGATGCCATGTGCGCAAATACTGCCCGTATTTACATAATCCAAGCCATTACGAGCGCGACGGGCGGTAGACTTCGTCGGGCGTCATGTTCTTGTCGCTGATCAAGACTCTGCTGAGAGAGTTGGTGCTTCCGCCGGCAGCGCCGCTGTTGCTGGCGCTGTTCGGTCTCGTCATACTCCGGCGCCGCCCGGTCTTGGCGCGGTACTGCCTCGTGATCGGCATCGGTTCCCTCACGCTGCTGTCGATGCCGCTCGTCGCGAGCGCGTTGACGGGTCTCGTCGAGCGCTATCCCGCCTTGAACCTCGCCGCGCCGACCGGCGCACAAGCCATCGTGATCCTCGGCGGCGGCGGTCAGCGCAGCTTCGCCCCGGACTACGGGGGTCCGGCCGCGAAACCCGTTCTGCTCGAGCGGCTCGAATACGGCGCTTACCTCGCGCATCGGACCGCACTGCCGGTCTTGATCACGGGGTTTCACCTCGAAGTGCGAGCGATGCAGGCAACCCTGCAGCGCAGCTTCGCGGTCGTGCCGCGCTGGGTCGACGACCAGTCCTACGACACCTTCGAGAATGCGCGGAATTCGGCGAGGTTGCTGCAGGCCGATGACATACACCGGATCATTCTGGTGACCAGCGCCGCCCATCTCTGGCGTGCCTCGCAGGAGTTTGCGGCAGCCGGTCTCGAGGTCGTGCCCGGGCCGGTCGGCGTTGCGGAGCCGCGCACAGTCGAATCGCTCGGCGTCGTGCCGGACGCGGATGCGCTCGCCAAGTCCCGGACTGCGTTGTACGAATTGCTCGGCGAGAGCGTGCGGCAGTTCTTCTCCGTGACGGGGCTGAGGCGGCAATGAGGCAGGGCCATGCCAGCACCGATCTTCGCGCTGTGGTCAGCGACTACGTTGCGTGTCCGCTACCGAAGCGGACCGCAGCGGACGATGTCGATGGAAGTGGCGGCTCCCGTCGAAGCTTTGTAAACGGCGACGAAGGCGAGGTTCATGGTGAGTTTGATGCCTTCAACCGCCGCATAGCTGCTCTTATAATCCCGATCGTGGCTCAGATCGGTTTCATCGGCGGTCGAGAGCGCGTGACGGTACCAATCCTCGACCGACGTAAGAGAATCCAAGCTTTGCGCGGAGAAGTGCATGCACCATCGGCCAAGATCATCGGTTCTCAGGCGATCCTCCAGCTGCGTGCGAGCGACGTTCGGGTAGACGGGCAATCCGGTGGGATTGGCAACGACGGCAGCCAATGCAAACGGCGCGCGATTCATCAAGGCAAAGGCGTAAATCACGACAGCGGCGCCCCAACTGAAGCGCGTCAGTGGCACGGGATCACGCGGATCAGAATTTGCGACATCCGTCTTAATCGACCGATCGATCAAATTCTTGAGGGATCTCGGATCGCTTCGACAGGCGCTCAGGCAAAAGGCAAAGGCCACCACCGATGCTAGAAGCGCCGTAAGCCCCAGGCTGCCTTCGGGACGAGACGGCTCAATTGACGGCGGACCGGCGCATCGAAGTATTTATCCACCAGCCAGCATCCCGTGATCAGTACGACCAGCAACGGGAGTAGCGAGTACGGCGCGGCGACCCCTGGCTGTGCGGCGACGCCGGACCTGATCGGCAACAGCGAATTCAATACGGCCGAGATGGGACTGTGCAGCACATACACTGCATACGACGTCGTGCCAATGACGAGTGCCGCTCCTTTCAACCATCGCCGCGGGTCGACGAGCGTGCCGCAACACACGATCAACGGAAATACGACGAGTACGCATGTTGCATCCCAAACTGCTCGAAATTCTCCGTGGGGTGATGCGAACAGCGCCACTGCGACGACCGCAGCGATGGCCAGTACCGCGAGATTGCTCTCGGAGCGGCGGGAATTACGTAAGCGGCGCGAGATCAGCACACCGGCGAAGAATCCGAAGGCGGTGCGCACCATTCCGACTGCGAAGCTGGACCAGTCCGTACCGAGATTGATGTTTCCTTGGTGCCAAATCGTCAAAATTATCGCGCATCCAGTCGACAGGCAAACGAGGACCAGTCTGCGGGACGCGAGCAGTGGCCACGCAGCTGCGAACGCGAAATTCACCAGGAGTTCGAAGAACAACGACCAACAGGGAATATTCATGGGAAACAGCTGATCGTTCGGTTTCGCGGGGAAATTCGGCAGAATAAGTAACGCCAGCAATGCCGCCTGTGAAATAGTTTCTGGTTCCCAGTGCAGGCTGTTCCGACCCAACCAGCTCGCCAGAGTCTCAGCGATTCCCAGCAGCGTTCCCAGGAAATACAAGGGATAGAGTCGAATGATCCGGGCTCGCATGAAGGCCAACGTACCCATGCCGGCACGAAATCGGTGCTCATAGGCATGGCTCAGCACGACGCCGCTGATCAAGAAGAAAAGGTCGACGGCGAGATAGCCGCTCGCCGCCGAAATCGGCGCGAACACAGCTTGCATGTGGTAAGTCACGACACCGATCGCTGCAATTCCGCGGAGCAGGTCGAGGCTGTGAAACACGCGGCCTTCCGGCGACTCTTGCGGTCGGCCGATCGGCGTCTCCTGCGGAACAGCGTCGGGGTGAAATCGGAGATCGATGTGCCTGACTCCTCAGAAGCGGGTCTCAAAATCCATTGAGAGACTTGAGGGCTACTATAGGGCTAAATCGCAGACTGGGAAACTGCACTCGTTCCGTGCGCCACGGACGGGCCGCGCACCCGGTTCGCTGGTTGCTTGAATCGACAGTCGATTCCCGCTAGCGTTTCAACGGTTACTGCAGCAAGGTCAAGCAAATCGAATGGTACCTCCGTCGCGTTCCGCAGTGCGAAGAACCGGGCGTCTCGCGCTGGCGCGTAACGGCCTTCTGCTCGTCTTGGGTGTTTGCACGGTGAGTGCGCTCGTCGAGCACGAACTCGAGCGCCGCGACGCGGCTCGCCTGACCGCGAGTGAGACCTTCTACAACGCGCAGGGGCGGCGCATTCGCTATCACCTGACTGGCGCGGGCGCTCCGGGACCCACCCTGGTCCTGCTCGATGGAGGGCACGCGAGCCTCGAGCAGTGGCACGACGTACAGACGGCACTCAGCGCTGTCGCGCCCGTCATTTCCTATGACCGTTGCGGGACCGGGTTCAGCGATCCGGCGGACGCGCATGACGCGGTCGCGAACGCCGCCGAACTCGATCAGCTTCTGCACTCTCCCGGAATCGCGGGGCCGCTGGTGCTTGTTAGCTTCTCGGCGGGCTCGATGACGGCCACCCTGTTCGCCGCCCGACATCTTGATGTGGTCAAAGGGATTGTGCTGGTGGATCCCATCCTTTCGGCAGCCCCCGGCACGCATAGCTGGCGGCGACAGCTATGGCGTGTAAATCTGATGAGTACGGTCGAAGCTTTCTTCGGGTATACGCGTCTGAAACTTTACATCCAGACTCGTCACGTGCCGCCTTCTTCTCCCGAATCGGAGCGATCGCGCGCGATCCTGACGAGAACGAGTCACTGGGTCGCCAGCGCGCGCGAATCTCTGGACTTCGACGAGTCTGCAAGCGAGGCCAACGCGGTCATGGCCACTCGTCCTTTCGCCGACCTACCGTTCGCCGTGCTCAGCAGCGCCGATCCCGCGCAGAGCGCGTACTTCCGCGACATCTTCGATCGGCAGAGCCAACTCGCAGCGAGCTCGCGGCGCGGTGTCGTGCGCACGCTTCACGCCAACCACTCCGAGGTTCTGAACGATCCTGCCGCAGTCGGCGCTGTAATCGATCTGACCCGCACCATTGCCGAGGAAGTGCGGGCATCGGCCAACGCCGAGCGGATGGAGTGACGTACAGCATTTTTGAAATCCGGTGACGAAGCGATCACTGCGAAGAGCGCGCCCGGATCGTAAAGCCGCTCGCCATCCTGACCGTTTTTGGGCAGAATCTGAGGCTGCTTTCGAGTTTGACACGCGGCTTTATCGTTGGCTTCGATCGGGCTTGGAAACTCGCTAGTGCCGCACGGATAAACGCCATGCAGATCGAGCCGACTCGAGTACCAACGGATCGGGCGATGAACGCGCCTGTGTTGCGTACGCTGCTGATCTGCGATTTGGCGGAAAGCACGGCCTTGGTCGAGCAATTGGGTGACCTGCGGGCGGCGGAATTGATGCGCCGCCACGATCGACTCAGCCGCGACCTGCTGCAACGCTGCGGCGGCCGCGAGATCGACAAGACGGACGGCTTCCTGCTGTTGTTCGACCGGCCGCTTCGCGCAGTCGCTTTCGCGCTCGAATACCAGCGCCGGCTCAAGGAGCTCGGGGCGGCCGAGTCGGTCACCTTGCAAGCGCGCATCGGCATCCACGTGGGCGAGATCGTGCTGTGGGAAAATGAGGCCGCCGATACCGCGCAGGGCGCGAAGCCCGTCGAGGTCGAAGGCTTGGTCAAGCCGGTCGCGGCGCGGCTCATGGGCATCGCGCGGCCGGGCCAGATCCTGCTCTCCGGCATCGCCTATACGCTGGCCTTGCGCGCGAGTTCCGAACTCGGGGATGGGTATGACGTGCGCTGGCGCGCACAGGGCAACTACCGGTTCAAGGGCGTGCTGGAGCCGGTTCCGGTTTTCGAGGTCGGCGAAGCGGGTGTCGCGCCGTTCAAAGCGCCGGCATGGTCCGGCAAGGCGCACCGCGAGGTCCCGTGGTGGCGACGCCCGGTGAGTCTCGCGTGCGAAGCTCTGGCAGCTCTTCTTCTGGTTGCGGTGCCGCTCTCTTATTCCCTGCGAAGTTCGCCGACCATCGCGTTCGCCAAGCGCGACTGGGTCGTGGTCGGTGATTTCAAGAATCTGACCGGCGAACCTGTCTCCGACGATTCGCTGCAAACGGCATTTCGGCTCGGCTTGGAAGAATCGCGTCACGTCAATGTGCTGTCGCCGCTGAGAGTACGCGATACGCTGCAGCGCATGCAGCGCGATCCGGACCGGACCAAGATCGACCGCGCGATCGGTGCGGAAGTCGCGATTCGCGAAGGCGTGCGCGCGCTGATCCTCCCGACCGTTGCCAAGGTGGACGGCAACATGCGCATCACGGCCGAAGTGATCGACCCCCATACCCAGACCACGGTCTACACGGAATCCGCGGAGGGCAAGGGCGCCGAGTCCTTGCTCGGGTCGGTGGACCGGGTGAACCAGGAACTGCGTGTGCGCCTCGGCGAAGCGCTGCAGACGGTCTCGAGCGAGTCGCAGCCTTTGGAACAGGTGGCCACCAAGGACCTCGATGCGCTCCGTGCGTATTCGCTCGGATTGCGCGCGTATGCGCATTCTCACCATGCGGACGCGCGAGACCTGTTTCAGCAAGCCGTCAAGCTCGATCCGGATTTTGCGCTGGCCTATATCGGCATCGCGCGCACGTATTACAGCAACGATGACCTCACCACTGCCAAGGTTTACATGGACAAAGCGGCGACTCTCCAAGATCGCTTGTCGGCGCGAGACCGCTTGTATCTGGATGCCTGGTTGGCAGGATTCGGTCCCTCGGGCCCTCTGCTCGCGAAATGGCGGCTGCTGAGCCAGCTCTATCCGGACTATTATCCGGCCTACTACAACACGGCGTTTTTTGGCTGGCAATTGCAAAATCGCGCCGCCGATGGCATTGCGGCGATCCAACCCGCCTTGTCCGAACACAATCCCCAGCGCAGCGACGCCTATTACACGCTCGCGACCCTGCAGGCCGCGGAGAATCAGTTCGATGCGGCGCTCACGAATTACGCCGTGGCGCTGTCACTGGGCGACCCCCAACAAGGAACTGATCGGGCCGCCACGTACGCCGCCCAGCGCCGTTTCGCGGAGGCCGACGAAGTGCTGTCCCAGGCGAAGCCCATGGGCTTCGCCACGATCGATGTGTTTCTGCCGCGAGAAGGGCTCGTACAGCAACTGGATCAGGGGCACTGGGAACACGTGCGTTCGGACATCGACGAGGCCGCCGCCAAGGCCGCCAAAGTGGGCCCCCTCTACGAACGGGCCTACCGCGCGATGGCTTTGAGCCTCGATGACTATACCGAACCCAAGTCGGAGCAGATTCGGGCGTTGCGCGATTTTATCGCCGGCGCACGCGAGGCCGCGCAAGAGGCGCCCGCGGTCGATCATGAGAAAGCGGTGTTTGTGACGGTATTCGGAGCCTACCTGGCGGCGCGCGCCGGCGATAAGTCTCTCGCCCAGTCCACGCTCGCAGCGACTGCACGCGAAACCTCGGGTAGCGGCTACACGAATCTCGAGCATCTGCAAGCCATTGCCGAGGCGGAGGTCCTATGGCGGGACGGCCGCGCGCCGGAAGCCATCGGGCGGCTCGCGCCTACGATCGACGGGACCGAGCTATACCTGACTCACGTCGCGCTGGTGGATGCGTATACGGCCGCGGGGCGCTACGAGGAGGCCCTGCGCGAGGCGCAGTGGCTCATCGCACATCGCGGACGTGCGTATCTCGAGATCAACAGCTTGGCCGTCCTTCAGCCGCGCAATGTGGTCGAGTCCGATATCGCTATGTTGCGCATGGCGGAACTCGCGCATGCACTGGGTCGCGATGCAGAGGCGCAGAAGCAACTGACCGCGTTCGACGCGGTATGGCCGCCGAACGCGCGGCCGCCGTTTGCGGCCGCGCGCGCGGAACGTCTAAGTCAAGCGCTCGCTCCGAGACACTCCGGTGCCATTGCGTCGAGACCCAGAAGCTTCTCTTTGAGCTCGTCACGAGTTCGTCGAATCTCATCCTTGGAGGCCAATCGCTTGACTGGCCAGCAACGGCTGCGCTTGTGATCCGCCACGGCGCCGAGCTTTTCGATCGCGGCTTCGGGATCGTTCTGGAAATCCTCACGAAACTGGTCATCGCTGCTGAGTTTTTCGAGCAGCTTGTCGATTTGCTCCGGCGTGAGTGCCATAAAGCCTCATTTTGATTGTTGTTGCTGGATTGAAGCGGTTTTAGCGTAACGCTAACCTCGAACTCTGTCCATCGCAGGAGGCGTGCATGCGTATTCGCCGTTGCAGCATGTTGTTGATCGAACCGCGCGAGCGAGTCGAATTCGACCTCGATTCCTTGCTCGACGGCGGCAACGGCTTGCGCACCGAGCGCCAATGGATCGCGCTCGCGCCGCATCTCGAGGGGGAGTGTCTCCTGTCGTCCGAAGAGGTGCTTCTGCTCGGTACCGTACCGAGCCATGAATGGACCGATCAGGACGCTCTGCGCGCGCACGACGATCGAGCGCTACTGGATGGACTGGTCGCCAAGGGTTTGTTGATCGGCGATGCCTTGGAATTCACGGACCTACGCGATCGCGATGAAGCCCTGCGCGCGAGCCACTGGTACACCCATGCGGGCGTGGCACATGCGTTCGGGCGCTGGCACGGCGTCGCCGCGGGTGAACGCTTGCGCAATCACGGTATCCGGAATGTCGCCGCACTGGCCGAACGGCTCGGCGCGCCGCCCGCACATTTTCACAGCCGTCGCAAACCGGAAGAGCGCCTAGCCCTTGCGCCGCCCAAGCCGACCGCAATCGACGCGCTGCTGCGGGGTCGAGCGGTCTGTAGAAATTTCGATGCTGCACGCCGCGTTCCCTTTGCCTTTTTTTCACAGATGCTGCATCGAACATTCGGTGCGCAAGCCACGCATGCGGTGAACGCTGAAACGGCGATCGTGAAAAAAAACAGTCCATCCGCCGGCGGCCTGCATCCCACCGAGGCGTACCTATTGATTCAGCATGTGGAGAATGTCGCGCCCGGTCTGTATCACTATCATGTGGGCGACCACGCGCTGGAACCTCTGAAAACCCTACTGCCCGAAGAGGCGCTCGCGCTGGCCGGACACTTCGTGGCCGAGCAGGAATGGTTTGCGGGCGCACACGTCATGGTGGTGCTTGCACCGCGATTCGCGCGCAACTACTGGAAATATCGCAACCACGCCAAGAGTTATCGCGCGGTGACGCTCGATGTCGGTCACCTATCGCAGACGCTGCAGCTCTCGGCGACCGACTTGGGGCTAGGTGCTTTCGTCACCGCGGCGATCAACGAAGTCGATATCGAACAGGCGTTGGGCTTGGAGCCGATGCAGGAAAGCCCGCTCGCCGTCTGCGGATTCGGCTGGCGCGCCGCCGAGCTCACCCGTATGGAATTGGATCCGCTGCACGCCGTGTGGCCGTCGGGCTAGCTCGATCGGCCCGTTCTGAGGACCGATGCAGCGCCGTGCTCATCTTGGCCTCACCGCTTGCGCCAGGACGGTGGCGCTATACGAGAGCTGAGCAATGCGCACGCCAGTGATCTTGGTGTACAAGGTCGAGAGCGATGCAAGGTTCGCGCCTTGAACCGCTGCACCCATGGCTTCGCGCACGCAGCCCTGGTGAGCTTTCACTGAGTCGTTCGGGCAAACCTGGTCGGCCGCCCGCGAGAGCCGGCGATAGAGGGTGTGCACATCCTCGTTGTTCGCAAGGTTCAAATCCGCGTAGCTGACCTTGGTTGAGGCGGCAACGTCACTTGCCTGGCAGTACGAGGAGCTCAACGCGGCGCTCGCCGCGGCAATCGCCAAGAAGGTCGTCGTTAAAGTCTTGTTCAAGTTGACTCCAGTGCTTGTTTTGCCCGACGGCTCGCCGGATCTGCAGGGTAGAGAGTGCGCCGCAACAAAACTGTGCGGCGCGGCTCAAGTCATCGCCGCGCAGCGTGCGCGCGTCACACCTCGAGAGACCGGATCAATGGGATCTATGAAGATAGGAGTGCTGAGGCAGAGGCCGCATGGTGTCCGGCGGAATTCGATCAATTTCGCGGGTACGATCTACACGCATGCGCGGCAGACCCTACGAGTGGGTGTACGAACGATTTCGCTAGTTGACATCTACAAAGGGCGGCGGTCCGATTAAATGCGCAACGCAGGTTTTATCATCTACGATGACTATGGGCCTCATGCTTCACTGACCGCGTTGCCCGTTCTGAATGAACACTTTGCCAACATAGACTATCGCCCATTCGCATCGCTTTCCGTCTTGGCAATGATAAGCGAACTGCCATGCTTCAAACCCAGCGGAGGAGAAGCCGCTGGCCGTGATGCAGACAAGAAATAATGTTCCGGGAAGACTCGTCATGACTACTCAAAGCGAGCCTCAGTTGATATTTGTCGAGGTGGTCAACCTACTCCCCATTCACGCGGCAGCTGATCGCCCCTCCGATTCCATAGATTCGCGCGGACGAATCTTTTGCATGACCGCTTTGCCTATCTTCGTCGTCGCAACTTCTAGATCGTATTGGGACTGAAGGTTTTGCCACACCTGCGCGCTGGTCCCGAAGTACCGCGCGAGCCGCAACGCCATTTCTGCTGTCACCCCACGTCGACGCGCGACGATCTGAGTGATCGTCGGTCGGGACACCCCGAGTTGCTTGGCCAAGCGGTAGGCGGTGAGACCGAGCGGTTCGAGAAAGTCATTTTGCAAAATATCGCCGGGGTGCACAGGTCGAAGTTTCTTGGTTGCCATGGATGAATACTCGTGCCTCTGTCAGTGGTAGTCGACGATTTCCACGTCGTTTACTTCGCCGTCCTTAAACACAAAACACACCCGCCATTGTTGATTGACGCGGATGCTGTGCTGCCCCTTGCGATCGCCCTTGAGTGCCTCAAGCTGGTTGCCGGGCGGCACCGCCAGGTCACCGAGCGTCGCCGCCGCATCGAGGTACTTGAGCTTCTCGCGCGCTCGCTGCTGTATCTTTCCGTCTAGACTCTTGACGAATTCACCGCGGAATATCGCTTCCGCCCGCTTGTCCTTGAACGACCGGATCACTTTCCAATAGTAACGTACCTCGTTCCTATATGTCCAGGTCTCGGTGCGGACTGCCCGCCACCGGCACCGGCACCGCGGTGGCTGCGAGCTCGCCCCTGGGCTGCGAACAGTTGCGTCCGGTAGTGCGCGAACGGAAAGATGATGACTGCTGCTCGGGGTCAAGGCACCGGGAGGTTCCTGCAGGAACTCAATTCAGGGCATGCCATCGGCGCGCACGTCAAAGAGTTGTTGTACCCAATGGGCCCGTATTTCCGGGGATATCGATCGCTCGATCGCCGCGGAGATCTCACGCTCGACCCTCGCGCGCGCTTTCCTCGCGAGGTCGCCAACGACCCGCGGTGCTGGCAAGACGAAGCGCCGCTCATCCAAAATTACTCGGATCTCCGTCAGAAGGTGATCCGCATCGATACCAGCGCGGACCTTGTCGCAGATGGTCTCCAGGACGCGTGGGGCATCGGTCTCCATTTCGAATCGAACGAGGCCCAGCACATCCAGCGCGAGTTGCTGATGTCGATAGAGAATCCTTGGCGAATTCGAGTAGAAAGCGCGTAACGTCGCCAAATCAGGTGGTGAGCCTCCGACTTGCTCGTTCAGATGCTCGAGGACAGCGAAAGGGACCTGCTGGAACTTGTCGAGCGCCCGGCCACACATCTTAAGGAAGCCGATTTGTAATGCGGCACCAACACGCATGTCCACGCCGTATCGGGACAGCACGGCCTGCAGTTCCGCCTGGCGCAACGTGAAGAACTCATTGATCACGAACCCGCTCAACGTCGGGGGCATCTGGGTTCGTCCGAGAAACTGCCGGTGCCGATTCTGCATGGCGGATAGGAATTTCAAACGCCCGTCCGGTTCAAGGCTGCCCACCACACCTGTCGCGCGTATTCGGCCTTATGTTGCGAACCGGCACCCACGAGCCTGCCCGTCAACGCCGACGGCTCCGTGGTGCTCACGGTCGGACCCGCGAGCGCCGTCGTGCTAACGACCCGCTGATACGGTTGTCCCGTTTCACGTAAAGTGCCAGAATCCCTGTCAGCGTGAGTGCCGGCGGGCTCAAGGAAAGACATCATGAATAGGGATACTCATCGATACACTCGCGAACTCATGGGGTTCCTGGCGGCAATTTCGCTTTTCTCGATTGTGCCGGCATACGCTGAATTCGCGTTTTCGGTCGTCGACTACCCGGGAGTGAACTACTCCGAGGGCGGGAGCACGGGGCTTTTCGGGATCAACAACGATGGGTCGGCGGTCGGAATTGCCCGGCTCGACTCGTCGAGTCCCACGTTCTCCTTTCGCTACGACATCAAGGACAAGGTGTTCACGCCACTGCCCAACTACGCCAATTGCGCAACTTGCTACACGCTAGCAAATGCAATCACTAACGGCGACACCATCGTCGGCGGCGAGTCACGGGATGGGCTCAAGACGGAATACGGATTCGTCCTGAAACAGGGCACTTTCGAATTGCTCGCCCGGCCAGGCTCTCTTACGTTCACCGAAGCGCGCGGGATCAATGCCCATGGCCTCATCAGCGGCTATGCTCTCGATGATGCCGACGGCGCCTATTATGGCTTCCTCTACGACCCGGTGAGTAATACGTGGACCAATGTGCTGCCCTCGTACACGACCATCGCCCAGGGCTTGAATGATCGCGATGAACTCGTCGGCAACGTTTACGTGAATGCCGGCATCGTCTGCCCTGCCTGCCAGGCCGGCAATTACGGTTTCCTGCGTGCGCCCAGCGGTGCTGTCGCCATATTCACGGTCAATGGCTATGAGACGAGTGCACGCGGCATTTCGAATGCCGAAATGATTACCGGTTTCTTCACGGTGGAAAATGAAACTGTTGGTTTCGTGAGTCCGGCGCCGACCCACGCCGGGTTTCAGACGCTGAGCGTGCCCGCGCAAGACCTCGTGCGTGTTCCCGGTGCAACGGCAACTTATCCAGAGGGAATTTCCGCCGCTGGAATCGTCTCTGGGGAGTGGCAGGATAAATCCGGTGCAATCCGTGGATTCATCGCTGCGCCGGTATCACGGTAGCTCGGAATATGTTTCGCTCAGAGCCTCGTCACCTTCAGACCAGATAGTAAACCGGCTCCTCGTCCGTCCCGGCGCCCGGCTTGGTTACCTCAGGACCGATGATGGAGGTTTCCGGACCCGCTTTCCCCAATCGCTCCGCGTAGCGGACGGCGCGCAGAGTGGCGGAGAATACCTTTCTCATCGGCCGTCGCCGTGATGCGTGGTGTGGGCGCGATCAGGCAGCCGCCGGCGGCGAGAACTGGTCCAGCGCACTACCGCGCCTCCGGCTTCTGCAAGCTGTCGCGCAGGAAGTCGTCAAAGGCTCGGAGCATTTGCACGCGGATCGCGGCGGGAGACACCCCACCCGAGACGTTGATCAGAGATACCTGCTTACCCGCCGTTCGGAGCGCCTCCTCCATCTTCAGCGATTGCGCGTTGGGAACCACGCTATCCCCCCTTCCATAAACGATCAGGATCGGCGCCTTGATCGATGCGACGGAGTGGATGGGTTACTTTCGATCGAGCGCAGAGTCGCCCGGCGCACCGATGCGCTCCGTCCATGCCGACATCGAGGCTGAATGCATGTCTACCAACGCCGTCGACTGTGGAACCGTCTCCTCGAGCAAGGCACGCAGGTCGGAGATGCCGCTCACGCTGATGGCGCAGGCGTACAGGTCCGGCGTGAACGCGGCGCCCGCGAGGGCGACATATCCGCCATAGCCCCATCCCATGATGCAAACGCGCCGCGGGTCGACGAGCTTCTGATCGATCATGGCACGAACACCGTCGGTGACGTCGTCCTGCATGCGACCTCCCCACTGACGGTATCCGGCCTTTTCAAACGCCTCACCGAATCCCGACGACCCCCGAAACTGAGGTTGCAGCACGGCGTAGCCACGGGACGCGAGAAATTGCACGAGCCAATTGAAAGTCGGGTAGTCGCGCTGGTTAGGTCCTTCATGGGGCAGCACGACGAGCGGCGGGAGCTCCGACGCGGCTTCGGAGGGCACCGTGAGATACGCCGGGATGTCAGTTCCGTCGCGCGCCTTGTAGCTGATTTCCTTGAGCTCGGCC
>Ga0209208_10003518_pt1 | contig 22394 bp, 11 predicted proteins | sample S1TSphfallax_3_FD_187694 | JGI IMG/M metagenome (GOLD analysis project Ga0209208, IMG submission 187694) | Host-associated microbial communities from peat moss isolated from Minnesota, USA - S1T2_Fd - Sphagnum fallax MG (SPAdes) (version 2) | ecosystem: Host-associated > Plants > Peat moss >...
ATTGGGAACAACAAAAATCCAAACCCCTCACAAGTGTGGGGCAATTTAAAGAAATTACAAAGGAGGGAAAAAAAATAAACATTGGTCTCATTATGTTAGAGGGCTAGAGTTAAGGGAACCTACCACAGAGGCTGCCTATATTTATTGCCAGTATTTCATAAATTATTATTTTTACTACTGAAGTGAATTTTGAAAAAATAAAAATAAAAATTCAGCACCCAAGTGCCTAACCTGAAAAGGAGCTAGGGATACAACATACAACCAAATCAAGCTCATCTTTGAAAGGAGCACCCCAATAGTTGTGGTATAGAGAGGAAGATTTCCATCCCAACAGCGCCGGAATACTTGTCTGAGTTATCATCCATCCAGGTAACCTTATTTTGGCAATGAATGAATGAATGAATGAATGAATGGGATTAGTGTCAATGGGATTGTTAGAATGGGAGCCTTGAATTCTTTTGAGGAGATAACTTCAATAAATTGGCACCTAAATTTTGTAACAACCTCATATGCTTGTGCCTAGGTGCAATTTTTAAAAATTTTTGCCAATGAGTTTGTTCAAATCAGTGCTTTGAATTTTGTTTTCAAAGAGTTACTTTAGTGAACTAGTACTTACATGTTGCATGCAAATCACATGCATTTATTGTTGCATGTCAAAAGGTATGCAAGAGCATGCATGCACACATGTCTTTTGAAATGCAAGGGAGTGTGGGCTACATCAAGTCATAAGTTTTTTATACCAAAAATTCATTTTTCATATACACGTCTTTCCTAAACTTAAATTCATTCATGTAATAGTTTGGTCCATAAGTGTTAGTTCTACCCTATAATTAGCTTCATTTGTGAAATTGTGTTTTATCTATGTCATAGTTCATCCATGTAATTCATTTTCCACATATGACCATTTCCATTTGTTTCAGCAATTTCATAAACACACAATTTCATCCATCATAAAAAATTTACCAATATTGTCAATTACATGAAAGAATTTTATTCATGCTCATCATATTACCAAATAGGGTTTAGCACATTCCTTGTGGCCTTTGTCTAAGGTAGCACCAAGTGATGAGCTCACATGTTCCCCCAAAACTATTGAAACTGTAGAAATATGAAGGACAAACTTGTCCAAAACTAAAACCTGTTTCTAAAAATGAAAATATATATATATTAAAATTATTTTCTCTAAATTTCTTGTTTTTTTTTTTTTTTCCAAAGCAGGGAATTCACAATAGTATATTCTCATTTTTCCCTTCTTTTTCCACCAAGTTGCAAAAAAACTCCACTTTTATAACATTATTCTGTTCTAGCCAGTCTTTTCTTTAATTTAAAAAAAAAAATTATGTGACCTCTGGTAAAGTTCTAAGTGTCTTTCTTCACATTTTTGAACCTCCAATTATGCTACTAGTTAGTTAGGTCTTCCAAATGAGAATCAAACCAGATCTACTTCATAAACTAGGTCCGATTCCAACTACCATCTCACCATCTTGAGATTGAAGATTGTGTAGGTCAGACTCTTGTACAACCAATCAAAACAGGGCCACCTAACTACAAAATACAACAATACAACCTACCTGCAACCTCACTTGGGATGGGAGGCATTCCTCCTCTCTTCCACACATTGCAGCCAGTGCACCTCTGTCGTTAGTTGATTTGTGACAGACGATGTGTTTTTAGTCTACGATCTTCTATTTGATTAATGTATTAGTGATGTCCTGATTGTTATGTTCTTTCATGACATGTGTTCTCGTGCTTTTATTTGCCTTGGTACTTCTTGTGGATGGGTTCCCATCCCAATGTTTTTTTATCTACAGAGTTTTTCTTCTTTTGATAAAAATCCCAAAAAAAACTTGTAACTGTTTTAAGAAACCTCCAGAGAAGAGAGAAAGGATGTGCCACAGCAGTTCACAATTTCATTCGATTTCCAGTGGGAGGGTGATTCCAAGGTCTGGTTCTACTTCTGATTCTAACCAAATAAGAAGCTTGGTTCAAGGTTTGGTTCTGATTCACCCAATTAAGTGAAACCTGCAATTTGGGTGTCTTGCAAACCAGACACGAAGAACATGTCTTTTGACCAACCCAAAATCTGGAACTGGGCAACATTACTATGCATCTTGGTATGACTACCCTTCATATATTGTAATGAGGTCTTCCACATTGCAAATTCCTCATTCATGAATTTGGGTGTCATGCAACCATCACATTAAACTATTGCATATCTTGCAAAAGAGGTGATATTGTCACATTATTGGAGTATTTGCATGTTGCCCAATTTCTAGGCATTTCATAGACTAATTAGGTAATATAAAATTCATATATTTGGATGGATACATGTGATGTAGTTCTTCACAAATCACTAGATACTTTGTGATAACTGCCCTCCTCTTATGTAGAGGACATGCTCTAGTACAAAACATTGCATCGATAACTAAAAAATGGCTCATCTCCCAAAAGGCCTTGGTGACAAATCATTGGCGATCCAAGTTGATGTACAATGCATAAAAATCCACAATCTTCATATTTTTGCTACAATGTTGCAATGCAAGGCCAAGTCAAGTTTCCAAATGCATGGTCTCCACCTTTTCGCTAGAACCTTGCAATGCGATGCCAATGACCTCAGCCATCTCATAAGTAATATGAGTACCATATGTACAAGAAATCTGTTGAGGATAGTATGAAAATTCATTGCAAACTTTTGGAAAATCTTTGTATCAAATCCTTCAATGGCCTAACAATTTATTGTAAACTATTATCTCTGTTCATTCCCTTGAGATTTTTACCGCAAGTCAGCCCATCCATAACCAGCTAGTTGCTTGCACTTGGGTAGTGGAGGAGAGTTAGAGCATCTCCATGGGGAACAGTAAACCGACCTGCATAATAATGCACGATACATTTTGGATGAAGTATATTCATTTTATAGCAAAAGATGGGTATTGTCAGTTAAACCCAAAGCAATAACAAACCTTTCTTTTTTTTCTTCTCTTGTTCCCTAGCTGGGTGTTTTTCCTTTATTTATTTATTATTTTTTAAAAGTGATGGGTATTGTCACTTAAACCCGAAGTTTCTCTAGCGTGTTGCAGATTTTATAGTGCAGCTCCTCCCAAAATTTCAACCGTTTCTATGATGATAATGATGTGGAGGTAGAATCAAAAGAGTGTTGTTGAAGGAGCAATAGGTATGCTGAAAGCTGAGGTGGAGCCAAGAGAGATAGATGCATTGTGAAAATAATACATTGGTTTTGGTAGCCACAGTCATTAGGCATCCTTGGTTAGGAGAGTCTATTCCCCAAGGTTTATATCCAAAGTTCTGATTCAATACGTGTATAGATGCAAAAGTGTTAGGTCTTGCAACTTTGAGTTTGGTGTCCTGGAAAACCAAAGAACAAGTCTTTAAATTATCTCATAATTAGAGGGGGGAAGAACAGCCAAACTCTGGACCTCTGGAGCAACCCTTCATCAGGTACTTGGGTTCAAAAAGGACAAATTTCTTCTTGTGGGTTTGGGTAGTTGGACAAAATGATGGCCAGAAATTGACTAGTACATGTGGTCAAGAAACTGCTTTCAAAGTGCCACCACCTACTCTTGGTTTGTTCCAATTACCTCTGTCAGTTTGGGACTGCTGGCACAGTGTAACTGAATAGTTGTGTACATCTACCCTCCCTTCTTCCACCTCACACTACCTACTTCCTTATCCATCTAACTGGGAAAGTTAAGTAGGTAGCTAATGTAATTCTAGTGACGAGTAATTGGAACTGGTATATATATATATATGAGGGATTTTTTGACATCTTTTGTACCATTCTAAAGACAACTATCCCATTTTCAAGCTTAATTATTATTTTTAATTATTTTTTATTAACTTTCTTAATATAATTATCTCCTTCCTTTCCTAATAATTACCTCCATTTTATAATTATCTCTCTCTTTTTCCTTATTCACCAACATGGATATGAAAAAACAAATTCACATGTGTCTTTTCATGTCCTAAGAATATATATATATATATCATTATTTAAATTAAATTTGACATTGACTTAAATAATGATGAATTATTGAAAATCATATGAAAATATAAGAAAATAATAAAATAGTTGATCATCACTGGTAGTGCGCAACAGTGCAGAGCAGAGCCCAAATTAGCAATAAGTGATTCATTCCTATGTGGGTAAGTAAGGCACTTGGTGGTCACTAATAAGGTACATGGGTGGTTGATGCGTATCTAACCATCGAATACACAATGAAAAAGTATTTGATGTCCACATATCATCCATCCTGCATGGTGTTCTGGTGGGTGCTGGTTCATTCCTGGTTCATTCCTGGCCAAGTAAGAATTTTTGACAATGCCACACAAAATGGTAGTTATGGGGGGAAAGGCTTTGTGTAAAACCACCATTTTTGCAATAGAAGGAGAAACAGAAACAAAATGTAAATAAATCAAAGGAACCATGTGGGGACTCTAATTGGGAAAATGCAATCTTTAGTTTATACATTGAAATCCTTTATAGATAAAAACATCTTTGATTTAAGAGAAACTAGTGTAGCCTGTGCTGTTGGCCCAAGTGTGAACACACTACTGATTTTTTCATACAAACTCAATTTTTGCAATTTGTTTGAATTTCCAGCAACAAAATCCACTCAAAAAACAATATCTTCCACACCTTAGCTCGATTTTTTTTGAAATAAACTCATCGAGGGCTTTCCAATAACACCAAGAGCGTCTCAAAATTCCATTTATAGTTTTTTCAGTTTTGATTTTGTTTAGTTTTCATTGAGAAAATGGTTCAATAATCAATAGCTTCCACACTGTAGCTCCAAACAGTCTCAAACCAAGTTAGTGCACCCCTAACGAAGATACCAAGAGTGTGGCATGAAGTGCCATGGTTTGGGAGATCTTTGCTTGACAAAATAAAACAAACTAACTTGCTTCATAGATAGATGTTGTATGGGAGGTGGTTTTTGTTTTGACAATTTTTTTCATTTTTCAAACATTTGAAAAAATTTGAAAATGTTTTTTCTACTATAACTATGACTAATTATGCTAATTATTTGGAAAAATTTGCCAAGTTTTGTTTTATCACAAAATTGTACAAGCTAGTATGAAATTATTATCTATTCATGTTCATATGTACAACCCCCCCCCCAACCCCCCTCTAAACATGTAGGTTCTTCTATAAACCCACCTGATCCATCCATTTCAAGAGGATTTGAACATTCATGCTTGTACACAATGTCCAAATTGAAAAACCATAATATTAATACTTAATTGTTATGTTGAAATGGACATATGCCCAACATTAGAACAAACCCCTAGTGGTTATAAAGGAGGTTTTAGGATTCATAACCATAGTTTTCAAAAAACTCAAAGAGATAATTATGTTATATAATCACGATTCTCAAAAAATGTTGAAAAACTCAAATAACCAACAAAAACATTGTCAATTTCTTCGTACTTCTTTCATAAAATTGTAGAATTTTTTATTTTTTTGAAATAACAAACATTCGCTATTATTTGCTTTTGATTTTTTAAAGAACTAGAAGAGCCAATGGTTTTATGATTTTGGATCAAAATCTAGGATCAATCGTATTTTAAAAATTCAGTTATGCACATGAGCCTGATTGGACCTTTTTATAATGTGTGAATTGACATACCAAACAAGTGTGACGATTTTACATAGGATTTCTTAATGGTCAAACTTATTCAATGAATTGATAATGACCTTTTAAAAAGAAGGAAAAGAATTTTATGACAAATTCCAATGCTTATACATGTCACATAATCATTGAAATTTTGTGTTGTTTCCAAAAGCTTGCATGCTTTTCAATCAATTTAATGAATTTGGTTGCAAATGTGATTATCATTTTGAATAATTTTTTAACATGTGTTGATCTTTCACATTAAATACAATGGCAAATGTTTGAATGTAGCCAAAATGAATTTGGCCTTGATATGTCACATATGGTCAACACTACAATTTAACCATAACTATTTAACAAACTATTCCACAAAAGGAAGTCATATAAAGTTGACAAAATGGCTTTTCACAATTTATTTCCATTTCAAAGTTATTGAACATAGAGATATGCCCATTGCCCATTACCTACTTTGAGATTTTGGTTAGATCAAAGTTTGAACCTTGTTCATCAACAAGATTTTCAACAACTTGGAAGTTGGCAAGTGGGAGATTTGTTTGAATTCAAACATGTTACAACTTAGATTACAAGTTACAACACTATTACAATTCATGGTTTTCTTTATTAAGTTTTTTAGTCAAAAAATACCCAAAATGATAGGTGGAAAAAAACCACCTTGTCAATTTGAACAAGTCAATTTGGACCTACCAGCATGATTGGGTAGTTAATTTGGACTTTGTCATTTTGACTAGTAAAATTATTAACAAAATGATTAACTATTTGATTAGTAGATAGTGGACCATTTTATTAAGTCAAATTTATATTTAGATTATTATTATTTTTTGGATTATTATTTTTTTAATTAATAAATATGTAGGTTGGTAGGTAGTAAATAGGTTTAGGTAGGTCGAAAAAAGGCACTTAAGTAGGTAGTTGCTAGCCTAGCCTACCTAACTTAACCTAACCTAACTTCACTAGGCTACTTTAGTTTAACTTACCTATTGTAGCCCTCTAAGCATGCACATAGGTTGTAAATATAAAGAATTGAACCCCAAACTTTCACAATGATAAACCAAATCTTTACCAATGAACTACACCATCAAAAATGTTTAACTTTAATCAATTTTTTTTATTTCACATCATTAAGCATAATGGTTAAACCTAGGTGACAACTAGTGGTTAAAATTAGGTTAAACATAATGTCTAAATCAAGTGGCTAAAACTAATGGCTAAATTTAGTTACTTAAAGTAATGTCTAAATTTATTGGCTAAACTTAATGACTTAAAGTAATTTCTAAACCTAGTGGCCATAAATTTAGTGACTTAAAGTAATGTCTAAACATAATGGCCCTAAACATAATGATTTAAAGTAGTGTCTAAATTTAATGGCCCTAAACTTAATGATTTAAAATAATAATTAAACTTAATGGCTAAACCTAATGGTTAAACATAATGGTGAAACCTTGGTTAAATCTAGTGATTCAATTTAGTGATTAAACATAGTAGCGAAACTTAATTGATAAACCTAATAACAAAATTTCATGGCTAAATATAATGACTAAATTTAGTTGACAAACCTAATGGCTAAAAATAGTTCATGGCTAAATCTAGTGGTTAAATTTAGTGGTTAAACATAATGATGAAACTTTAGTTAAACATTATGGTAAGGTTAAACATAATGACTAAACCTTGGTTAAACATAATGTTTAACTTTAAGGTTAAACATAATGACTAAACCTTGGTTAAACATAATGCTTAACTTTAAGGTTAAACATAATGACTAAACCTTGGTTAAACATAATGCTTAAATTTAAGGTTAAACATAATGATTAAACCTTGGTTAAACATAATGCTTAAATTTAAGGTTAAACATAATGATTAAACCTTGGTTAAACATAATGCTTAAATTTAAGGTTAAACATAATGACTAAACCTTGGTTAAACATAATGGCTAAACTTGTTAAACATAATGACAAAAATTTGGCTAAATTTAAGCTAAACCTAGTGCTTAAACATAATGGTTACATTTAATGGCTAAAATTAACACTAATATAAATTGGCCAAAATGTAACTACACTATTTGCAACTACATGTGAATATTAGTTATTTGTAACTACATTTTTAATCGCAAACAACTTGCAACTAAAAAAATTATCCCTTATGATTTGGCTTTCATTTTCATCTTGAAAAGTATATAAACAAGGTGTTTTGTCTTTACATTTTCATATTTAAAAACATGGGCATATGGGATCAACCAATAAAAATGATTTAACCCAAAATAAAATATAAATATTCATGTACTTACACCTAATTATCTATTTCCCTAACTTACCTACCTACTTTTCTACCTACCTACTTAAGTAGGTATTTGGCTTAAGTAGGTAAGTAGGTGTTTAGCCTAGATGGGTCGGTAGGTATATAGGTAGGTAAATACATAGTTCAACCTACGTACTTAAATATTGATTTAAATTTAATTTGGACAAATTCAATTAATATGCCATGTGGCAAATTTATGTTACATCATGTGTCACAATCTAACCCATCCAAACATAAAAATAATTAAAAGTTGGGACATGTGGCAACACATAATTTGTTCCCATTGTTCACCAAAAAAGTCACATCCTAGTTGCAAATGACAATGCGTATATGACTAATCAAAAGATGAAAATGTATTTCATATACTTTTTCTTTCATCCAAATTTTGTTGTTGTTTACAACTAGTGTGAATGCAAGTTGTTTAACACAACTATTAATATTTTAGTTGGAAATGTCGCTTGCAACAAAAAATAAGTCACACGGACCAATTGTAAAATGGCCATTTTTCTACTAGTGTAATTAACTAAATGGGTGGATAAGTAAGTAAATAACATATTGGTAGGTGGGTAGGTAAGTAAATAAGTTATATGAAGGTGAAAAAATATAAATAGGTGGGTAAGTACGTAAGTAAATAAATAATAAGTAGGTGGGTGGGTGGGTAATAAATAGGTAAATAGCTAGTTAAGTAAATAAGTGGATGAGTAGATAGGAAGTAGATACATAAGGTAGTAAACCATGTCATATTTAACTAAAGATACTTGGTTATTTTAATTAAATGTTCAACTTCATTAAAGACCAATGGTCATTTTTATTAAAGATCATTGGCCATTTTGATTAAATGTTCAACTTGATTAAAGACCATTGGTCATTCTGACTAAATATCATTAGCCATCTTGATTAACTATTCAACTTGACTAAAAACCATTGGCCATTTTAACTAATGTTGCACAATTTAACTATGTGTATCCAATCAAATAAATCAATATGATCAAGTTGATTAGCCAACAAATACATGTGTCATTCAAGCTCCTAACCTTTAGTCAAAATGTACATGTATATTAATCAAAAATGACAAGTTAATCAATTTGAACCCCTTTAAAAACCATGATTTATAATAGTGCAAGTTCTTACAACAAACTTTAATTCAAGGTACACACTTGCACATCAATGCAAAAGCCTAGGTGGGATTGAATATTTGATCATGGGTGGGAAGGGGACAAATTTAAGTTTTGAAGATCTTGAATTCAAGAATCAAAAGTTGATAACTTATAGTATTAAAAATTTCAAGCTACAACCCAAAGCCTTGTTTACACTTCGAAGCTCATCAATTCCAAAATGTCAACACTTTAAACTTTTAGTTAAATTCAAGCTTTCACCTATTTTTATTCACCCATGTTCATTTTTTTGTCATTTAAAAAAAAATGCATTGTGTAACCAAGTTTTTCTTTGTGAGTTGTGTTACATTTTTTGGATGTTTCTTATTTTATCAATTTGTAAATGTGTCATGGCACCCAAAATCACCCCACCTCCTAATTTCAAGTTCAAGAGATTTTTTGACTATCAACCCATGCTTACACCTATCCCCTTACCTCATGAAACTGAATCAAATAAACAAGGAGAACTTTGAACTAATCTAGTACATGTTCCACCTAGAACTATAGATGATTATAATCATGTTATTCTTGATTATGGTGCCCAAGTTCTCATTCCAAATGCAAATCTATGTCTAGAAACTATTGTTGAAAGTTTTTGGATACTTGCCTCTACTAAGAAGAAACGCAATAAAATGGTCAAGGTAGATGTGATTTGGAAATTCCAAGATGTGTGGTCAATGAAGATGCCACCAGCAAAACATGTGTTTGATGGTGATGGAAATCTTTCAACATTCAAGTGCAAAATGTGCACCAAGATAAAAACACAAGCATAAATAATTAGTCCCAAAGTGGGATTCTCTTAATAAACATGTTCGGAAAAGGAAGAATGAAAAAGGGGTTAGGGTGATGGATTTGGAATGTGCCCATGCAAAAAATGAAACAATGTGTCAAAGAATCGTCCATGTGTTTTGCAGCAGGTCTAAAGTGGGAGTGATCGAAATAATAGAAAGCAAGTGATTCAATTTGCATTAGTTTTTATGCTATTGAACGAAAGGGAACCCATGACAAACCATGAGGATTTTAAATCCTTATATGACTTTCTAAAATTGAAAAACATCCTTAAGAAACATTAGATTCACATAATAGGGTGGGAAATTACTAAGCATCTCCAAAATCAAATCATGGTAGCTAGTAGGGTTGCTATTCATGGGGCTAGGTTTGTTGCATTTACATGTGATGAAGTTATTACTCTTGATAACCAATCTTGGATTTTTGTCCATGGTTATTATGTTCAAGATTGGTGTTGTATCCTAGTTTTGTTTTTAGTCGAGTGCATTGTAGAGGGATCCAATGCCCAAAATTTGACAAAGGGGATCTTGGCTACACTTGTTAATTTTGGGAGCTTGATAGAAGAAATAGCCAATTGGTTATTGTGTTTTGGTGCAAACGGTGTGAATATATTTTAGGGCATGGTTTGAATTGGTGTCGTAGTTTGGATTCAAGACCTACGTGCCCTTTTCTTAACAAACATTCATTATATGGTGCACAAGACAAACCTAATAGTCCAAACCCTCTCTGGTTTGCTTATGGTGGCACAACTAAAGGACTTGTTCCAATCCTTTGGGTTCATTCATGGTTGGGGTTCCAAAAAGGAATGTCCAACTAAAAAAGGACTTTTAAAAGGTAATTTTAGATTTTCATAATGTCTAGTATATTACAACTATGGTGTATTTTTGTGTTCTTACAATTAGAGTATTGAAAAAACAAGTTATAAAAAAAAATCCAACAATTATTAAATGTTGTATAGAATTTCTTTTGAGTCCTTTGATTAATTTATGGTTAAGTGTCCATATTATACTTTTTTGTTAAAAGAATGCAAAGGAATGCATAAAATGATGCAATTGATTTCAAAAAAATTATATAAGAAAAACATGTTTCCCTTCATGTAACTACGTGTTCATTATGTCAATTTGATGAAAACAAATCACATCAAAATTTCAAAGTCTTGAAATTTTGAAACAAAGGGTTGCAAGGGAAATGGTTCCTTTATTAAATATTTTGATTACTTTTTTATATCCATTAAGTTCAAAAAAATTAGCTTTAAATGCACATCACACGTGCAAGAAATAATAATGTGAAAAAACATGTTTAGTTGATTTTAGAAGTTGATTTTTTCATTTTCTATGTTTTTACTTACAAACCAAAATATTCATGCACAATTATGTAAGCATGTGAAAAATCACCACCACCACATGAATTATCTTATTTTGGTCTATTCAATTTTTCTCATTAAATTTTGTTTCATGTAAATGTTATTTGTAAAAAATAGTTCTAAAGAAGTCCTGGAATCCTTTTTCCTTTTTTTGGTACCCCAACCGTGAACGGTCCCCCTTTCTTCTTTCTTCTGCAAGTCTCTTAAACGCCATTTAAAATTTGTCAAATTGGTCCATATTATGGAAAGAAAAAGGAACAAACTATTGCACAACATAAAGATTTGGTGGATAAATATGTTGAGTCCACTGAAACGTGTGCTAGAACATCCTTTATTGATGAAAACGACACTTGATTGCACAATTGTAGCCCAAATAGCAACAAACTTAAATCAGCTCTGTGATGTCCAAGTGATGTTTTGATTGTCTTGCCTAATGCCTATGCTAGTTGTAGTTCATTCCTTCATCAAATTTACACAACTTCGAGATATTTATGTGTGCAATTTCATTGAAATAGTTTCCATATGTAAGGTGGATATCTACCAAATGTATTTTGATTATACATTTGGGTTTAAAGGAGATGCCTTCAAGCATTTCGATCAATTGGTGGATTGCATTCATGAAACCATTTTTATGAAATGGATCACATAATTGAACACTGAATTCGATCATTTGGCATTTGAATTTGGTGGGCAACACATATGGGCAAAATATAAAGACTAGGCCACTAATGTCATTTATTTTATCATTCAAAATATTTATACAATGGCTATATATGTATGGTTGTAGGTGAGAAATTGATTTATGAGCTAAGTAATCACTCCCTTACTTATGAATTAATGGATTCACTTGGGGTTGTTTATCCCCAATTTTGGTTGAGCCTTAATGTTGAAGGCTCTTTTCAACAACATCTTAATGTGATCAAGTCTATTTATTGTGTGTCCAATAAACATGGGCTTTCTGGAAGTGGTCTTTGGATTCCACTAGTGTTGGATCCAACAACATTATATATGCAACATTCTTGTTTGTTTTGACAATGAATAACAATTGCCATGTTGCAATGGTTGAACCTCATAATCATAATCCTTTAATAAGATTATGGAGGTAGTTGATTACATTTCAAATTGTTGTTCGCCAAATGTCAGAGTACTTCAAATTGGTAGAAATTGCAGCTATTTAGGTCCTTGGTTCAATTGAAGGTGAACAATGTTTCAATACATTCAATTTTATGAAGAGTAAGCTTCGAAATAGGTTGACAACTCATCTTGACTTAGTCATTTGTATGTTTGTTCAGAGGTTCTACACACTTGAGAATTTTCCTTACCATCAAGCCATTGAAAAATGGACAGCTTCTTGTAGTTGTTATGCATTTGATGCTTAAATGTTATTATTTTCCATCTTAAGTTTCTTTGGTATGAAGGTCTAAAGTCAAAAACTACCTTAGCCCCTCACCATTTTTCTTTTTATGAATGGTCTTTTTGTCTTTGATTTTGATGAATATTAAATCTAGATTTTGAATTTGGCTTGTTGTGGACCTTGGCTTTGAAATATTTTATATGAACTTTGCTTGTTGTCTAGGGCTTGTTGCCCCATAGCCAACCCCCATTATCAATGATAACACTTGTTCAATGATGCATGGTGCACATTGAATGTTGTTATCCATGGCAAAGTTTTGGGGTGCCCACTAGTCACTATTGAAAGTTTCAAACTCAAGAGCGATGGATTATGAACCTTCCAATATTAATGATTGTTTTTTTTTCCAACTTGATTTTTTTTTGTTTCCATGATCTTGGTCACTTTGCTAACCCTTTTAGAAACTTGGATTTATAGTCATTACAAGTTACAATAAAGCTAAAATAATGTGGTAACTAATCTACTTGTCTTTAAAAATTTGATGAAGTTACTTGTTTATGTAAGCTTGCCATGTTTTAGAGTGGGCAAGACCAATTTGGTCAAGGTTTGATTCCCTCACATGGTTAATTTTTCATAGTATGAAAAAATAAAATCTTAAGTTGCTTATGAATCCAAGAAAATAATAGTTGCCTCCCTAATACACCAACTAAAATAGGTCAATTTGTTAATGTCAAACCAAAAAAAAACTAGCAATTGCCAAAACCTTCTCTACCTAATTTGTAAATCATTAACCTATTTGACAATTTTGGGTTTCATGTAGCCAAATTGCTACCTAGAAAACCCACTAGGTAGCCAATGTGACAACATGGAGAATATGAAAAAAAACATTAAATTGGACCATGTTTATCAACCATGTGAATGGTTTGATAATTATCATCACAAATGGGGTTTTTAGGGCATTGACCATAATTTAGTGGTGGATAAGTTTTTTGACAAACAATCATTTTCAATTGGAAAAATGCCAAAAAATGTGAGGTGGGTCTTGGTATTAAATGCATTTCAAATGATTATTGGATAATTAAGTAAAATCAAACATTAATGAAATAAAGTGAAAAAAAAATGTTATAATGTGTGTACCATAAATATATCCATGCCTCCTTGAATTTATCATTTTTTCCCCTAATAATGTTATGTAATTTTAGCTTTGTGAAAGTTAAAGTATAAATTGCAAACACCAAAAGTGAAACCCAAGATTAAATACACCACATTTGGAAAGGTATATACTATAATATTTATCATGAAAATGCTCTAAATGGTGTAATGCAGTGTGTTTTCACCCATGTATGAACATTAATGAACATTTAATCACAATCAATTTCTTATAAACAAGTCTAAAAACAACACCTCAAGTTTGTAACCAGGATTGTTTAGTTCATATGGGAAATGCATTATTTAATCATATTTTTAAATTGCATTTCAAATTGTCACAATGCTAGCCTTCGACTTGTAACCAAGGCTAAAACAACCTAGGAAAATGTCCCAAAATTCAAACATCCCAACACTCCCGAGTGATTTTCCAACTTTTAGAAATGACATCCCGTAGAGTCTTGTTTGCTTATGACAAAAATGCAAATAATAAATGGTTTTCAAATTGGGCCCCCAATATATCATTGGAAAATTATTGAAATACATATATCAAAAGTAGGCTTGCATTTTTCATTTGGAATTGTAAGTTAGAAGTTATGGTCAAAAGAAAGGTCAAGAGTTAAATTATCACCTCCATTGTGGTTGTTTTGCCTGAATTGTAGTATTCATCACAACATCAATAGCTGCACCATGTAAATTAACATTTGAATTATAGATATGCATTTAAAAATCAAATATAAACCCTAGATTCCATAGGCATCAAAATTTTATTCAAAATAAAAATGATGAACAAAAAAATTCATAATGCATAGAAATAGGCTACGATACATCTAATTATAACATTGTCAAAAAAATTGGTCAAGATAGATTGGCTCATCACATAAGAAATCTCACCAAATGTGATCATGGCCATGTTTTTGATCTTTCAAAATCTTTGCACTATGATCAATCCAACTACCTCCATGTTTGCTTCTCTCCACAAATTGAACGAGAAATGTAAGAGTGAAAACCAAATGTTCATTTTCATTCACTTCAAGTTTAACTTGCATTAAATTAGGGAGGTTCTTTCCCATTGCTCTATAGCTAGAATGAACTCAACATGATGCAAGGAGCACACAACAAGTAAAATTGATATGAGAGATGCACTTAGGCATGCACAAGGTTTATTTCATTACATTGAAAGGAGAAAGATGATGCATGGGATTTTTGGGTTTATTATGCTGCCTCAAAAGGAGAGAGATGATGTGCACACTTAAAGTGATAGGGAAAGGGTGGGGATGGCACAAAATGTTATTGTTACATGGTGAGCCACCTCCTCTATAAATGCTCCCAAAATGCAAATACATGGACAATTGTTTGAGTAACAATGGAAATGCCTTTACAAGTTACAAAATTGTTTAAACTATTTTTCATTTCATTTTGACTAATTGTTAATTGCTTCCCACACCAATGTAATTGACATTTTTAGTTTACTTTAACTTTACATTTGAGGTCAAGTTTATAGTAAAATAATCCACACCCAACTTATTTTCCTTAAACACAATAGTAAGGAGTTGACATTGGAAAATGTCATGGCATGTAACACTGGCACAAAATTTATGTCATAGGTTTTTGTGTGTTTTTGCAAATGACAAATTTGCTTGTGCAATCTTCACATGTAAGACATATGCACAAGAAACATGAATCACCATATATCAATAGAGGACTTGTGGAGGTTTTGTAATTTGTAATTTGGAATTTTGCAATCATCCTCCATGAATTGTATGTATATGGTAAGCTATGGTGGAATCTACACATGCACAAATAAGAAACTATGTGTTTTTAGAACACCATGAATGATATAGAGATTTTTGGACATGGTCCAAGTTCATTTTTTCATACCCACATTAGAAAATGGAAACATTACATTATGAAACCCTCCACTAAGGTGCATATGAATACAAAGGAGCCAAAATCCTCATTAACATGTCAACTTCTCTCCAAATCTTGTTACATATCCCTATGTGATGCCACTTTAATGACATGTTAATGATGAAAATTTATACTTATGGAATAATATGAATATTGAAAAATCTAAAATGAGTCACAAAATCTTCCAATATCAAGGGTTGGTTTGAACAAAAAATGTTTAACAATTTCATTAAATAACATTACTTTCATAAAGGGCCCCTTAATTTCATAATTAAGTCTCTTTGATAATTTTTGTACTAATGGGTAGTATTAGACACATCTAAAAAACAATCAAATTTCATATTTTTTTCAATTTTCTATTCATCACAATTTAAGGTTTATTTAAAGTTCATGATTCCTTTACAACATGTAAATGTGATGCAATGTATATGTTGTTTAAGGAAAAGTTATAGCTTATAATACAAGAAATTAAACTTGAAAATGTTAACATGTTTTTGGTATGATTTGAAATTGTGATAATTTTTCAAAACAAAACAAAAAATCTAACAAAATATGCACACTTAAAATTTTTCATATTTACTCAATTTGTTTAAAATGACATATTGGGACAACTATAAATACGATGAATAGAATATTTTAAAATATTTCATTCAAAATTTCCTCTTTATAGATTTTTTTGGGGCAAAATGACCCCCCAAAAAAATTATAGTCCTAAATGCAAAGTAAACAAATTGGCTTGTTAAATGTCATTTGGACCCCTAAGTTAACTAGATAGCACATGATTTATTTAGATGCCATTTTGATTGAAAATAGTTCACATCAACTTATATTTTTTTGACATTGAATTTTGTCAAATTTGGCAATCATGATTAGTTTTATAATCATAGTTTAAATCATCTATAAAATTCAGTCAAACTACAATGCTGACATCATGTTATAAAAATGATAAAAATGATAAATGCATACATAAAACCCTTTAGTTAATTACAACCACCCACTTTTAATGGAACATCTTAGCCTTACTTTTGTAATTGAAGTGTAAACATAACTTTGAATTTCTTAAACAAATTTTAATGTGTTTGACGCATAATGGACATTCCAACTTCACTTAGTAATGACCTTCTTAAACTTTGGGATCCATCAAGATGCAATTTACATGCAATGTGCTCTTGTAATTCATTACTTGCAATTATTTGAACACATCATATTAAAAGTTGAAATTAGGCAAAAACCTTACATTTTTGATAGACATGAAGCACAAAAGGCCCCAATAGAATTTTGGGATGACCAATCATAAACAAAGTTAAAATGAAATCATTTGCAAAAAGATAAGTAACAAAATGGAATGTAAAAGAAAAACCTATAATATCCCTCTTCAAAATTATTAATGATTTTTTATATAAAAAAACCAAATGCACATTTTATAATGAATTTTTTAAAAGTTGTAAATTAACAAAGAAAATGAAAAATTAAATAACTCAATGACAAGGAAAAAACATACAATAACAAAATAAAAAATATATTTGTGAAATTGTCATGGTAGATCCTAGTTTATTTATACAATAACTCAATGACAAGAAATAAAAGATAATAATAAATATATATTGTTGAAAATGCCATGTTAGATCCACCTTTATTTTTCATATTGTCTTCCAAAGTGTGTCATTGGGTTTTGTACATAAACATTTGATGTCAAAATATTTATGAAATGAAAACTAACATTAAAACCACCAAATCGGTATGATTATAAAAAATGACATTCCAACAACCTATTGTAATTCGCAAGAACAAAGGAAAAAAATTAAAATACTCAATTTGTCCACACTTGCATGACTATTGTTAAAGTGAAAACTACTTTCAGCAATGTAGTTCCAAAATGCCATTGTAGCAAAGCCCTAATTATACTAAAGGTCTTGCTACAATGGGCTTGTTGTATATGTAGCAAGACTTTAGCAAGACCTTAACTTGTTCATTACTACAACCCCAAAACCAAGACAAATGAAAAAGAAAAAAACAAACAAAAACCTCCTAATTTAATCAAAGCAATGATGAAAACTTGAAAACCCCAACAACTAAAAACTAAAAAAATGAGAATGCCACTCATTTGTTAGAATTTGTCCCAAAGAAAACAAATAACAACAAACTAAAATAGTGTCAATCACATGCTAAAGTGTTCATCTTTCAAGAGCTATGGTGAGCAAATCGAGAAATAGCAAATGAAGAAAATCCGAGGCAAATATCAAGGTAAAAGAAACTTACCCTTCATCCATATTAATTCAATTTTAAATTATGGATTTTTGGATGAAGAATCAAGATGTAAGAAATAAAAATATCAATGTCATACATATACAAAAAAATTCTAAAAAAATGTGGTGTCACATGATTCTATTGTTAGTTATTGAATCCAAAGTAGAAGTATGATATAAGTCATTTCCAAGGTTCCAAACCCTATTTGTAGTTAAAGGAAAACATAAATTGAAACAAAAAGAGTCTTAGCCTTAGTATGAAAATCTAATGTGGAAAAGGAACACTTCGCAATCTACCAAAGTCATAATTGTTAAGTAATATATCATGGTCTAATTGAAACTGCTATTTAGTTTGTAGTGGACAACTAGAACCTAACACATTTGATTTATTTTCTGAATGCCCATGACTAGCTTTAGAGGTCCTTAAATGAAGCACAATATCATGCATTCACATTTGTCCAAATATTTTGCCATTTGTTCATAGAGGAAAGCCAAATGACTACAACATGTTCATTTGGTGGGAAATAATTCAGTATTTCTTACCCACACTAAGGTATGAAAATAGTTCAATATTTTAAACATGATTACATTATGTGCCATAACCTTTGGCCATGATGAGACTTCAATTTTGTGTGTGGGATGATGAGACCCTTGTTGGAAAACCACCTATCTTTAATGAAAAACTACTGAATATAAAAATGGAATGATATGGCCCTTGTCACTAAGGTCTTAATAATTAAATAATTAAAATGCCAAAAAAAAAATGGTTAGAATTGTTGAATTATAAGGATAACAATGCAACATATTAGAAAATAAACATTGTTGTAATTGGTCAATTACAAATTTATTGATGCAAATGTATCTGAATTTTTTCTTTTAGTTTAAAACTATTGAGGTTCCACAAATACAAATAAGGGTTGCTGAACCCCATTTCTTGTAGCAATTAAATGTTTTGGCAATAGCTTCGAAGCATGGATAGATGTTGTGGTAATACTAAATTTTTTTCATGAATGTTTGCCTTTTGACATATAGCAAGGACTTTTGATGGGGGGAAAAAATGGTCAAAATTCGTCAGGGGTGACGACGGCTCACGGGTATAGCCCATTCTGCGACCCTGGGTTCAAACCCAATGGAGTGAAACTGGTGAAACTCCTTGTCTTCTTCGGTCCTCTGCCAATGAGCTTGACTTGGGGGTGCCAACGGCTTGTCCGGTCAGGTCTGCCCTTGTGCTTCCCAAAATTTTTTTTAAAAAAATAAAATTTGGGGAATATTCCATATGCTGAACAGATTGGTTCCCTCCACCCTTGGCCTTTCTTTCAATTGCCTTCAAAAATGGAAATTTTTTGTGGTCCAAAAAAAATGATGCCATTATTATTCTCTCTGACTTTTAGTCATGAAAACATTCCAGATGGTTCTAGAGACTTCATACCTTTCTTTCAATTGCCTTATAAAAATGGAAAATTTGTGGTCCAAAAAAATGATGCCATTTTTATTCTCTCTGGACTGGACTTAGTTAGGAAAATCTTCCAGAAGGTTCTGGAGACTCGAGAGTCTAGGGTCTCTGGAAAGACTGGTGCAATTTTGGTCGAAACTCGAAACCCGCATTCTAAAATGGAGAGTAGAATGAGCCCTAATTGGCCTCTACCCGACAAGCTCCATTCCATAATAGTTTTCATTTGGATTTGCAGACTGGTCATGTGGCAGCTTTTGTAGAATGGTCTGGGTCTTGATGGCACAGTTGAACCCACCACCCACACTTATGTTGGTAACTTGGTGGTACCTTTACCTTTTGGAGTGGCCATATGGAGCATTAAACATTGTTAGATTTGAACTCAGAGACCTTGATTTTAGTCTAAGTTTGGGATAGTTCTAATATTTAGAAAGAATTTAAATGGATTTTGTTGGGTGCTGGAAATTAAGATTATTCCCCTGGTCAATTCCCCTTATCCATTTCACAAGAGCCAAAAGGTTTTTAACCCTGGAAAATTGTGGCATGGCAAATTGTGAAATTAAAAGCAATTTTTCTCATTCTTGGTTTTGGCATATACTCTGTGGTTCATCTTCATTAGTTGGGGGGTGCCTCCCAAGTTCAGATTTTTTTTTTTGGGGTGCAATGAGCCATCTTTGATTGGCCTGTCACAAATAAATTTTGAATCTTTGGAGACTCCCACATTATAGAAGTGTCCACTCCAAACATAGAAATTTATTTAAGTCCCAAAATTTTGCCCACATATATAGGTTCCAAGAGGATAATATTGGGCAAGGCATGTGGGACAAAGTGAGGTTCTGTTGGGAACATGTTGTTGAGCACATTGGGAACTTGATGAACATGCTTGGAACTCATTTAGAACTTAATGGGAACACATTGGGAACAAAAAAAAAAATCAATAACCCCCCCCTTCTTCCCCCCACCCCAAAATTTGAGTAGGGAAAATTCCATTGCAATTGTGCCTCTGCACCCAAAAAGAAAAAAAGAAGAGAAAAAACTAAATTAATGGATATTTATTATAAGCTAGTTTAGCCTGAAATGCTGGCGTTCCACATGGATGCTTTTAACAGCCCATTTGCAGAAAGCCGTGCTACAAACCAGTTCAGATATTTGGTCAAAGAACTGGTTTCAAAGTTGTGGTGTCGTCATGAGCGGGGAGTTCCCGTTTGTGTTGGCATCCTCTCCTTGGCCGTGTACAGTGCCCAACAAGTGTAACCCGTCTACCCGGTCCCAGTTGACACCCGGCCCTTGGACGGCCACGGAGGAGTGAAACTCGCAGCGGGTGGTCTCTCAACCCCGGGTCGGTTCGCCCAGTCGAACCAAGGTCGTTTTTCCTCTCCCCCACCGCACCCCCCAAAACTTTGTCAGGTAGGTGGACTGGCCAGGAATTAGCCAAGTTTGGCTACCACGCTAGAGACACACACACACACACACACACACACACACATCTATATAACCCCACTAGGTGGAACTATTCTTGATCATAAGGTATGATAAAAATACACCAGAGAAATGCCATGATATATATATATATTTTTATATTATTACCAAAACATTAAAGTTGCAACTGAACCAAAAGTTGGGCAAGAAGAAATTAGAATGGCACACTAAATAGAATAATAAGTCTATGAAAGAAATGAGGTACAAAATCATTTGCCTCTTCTTCTTTACTCCTAGAGCTATGAGTTATAGCTGTCTTCCTAATCTTTGTAAAATGTGTTGGAAATCACTTTTTTTTGAAATTCCTAAGGTTCAAGCTACCTTTAGCATATCAATGTGTTATAGACTCGAGTAAATGTGTACATGTTTCAAACAAGTGAAATATCTAAATCATTTGTTTTACCGTACTTCTGAAACTAAAAGTTGAATGTAGGTACTTAAAGCACCTCCGAAGTTTGTGAGAAATGTCCTTGCAATGGTAACACGATGGAATTGTCTTTGTTTTGCATGTTTTGCATGCATGATCACCCCCCACTATTACCTCCATCTAGTATAACTACTATCAAGACTAGGAAAAATTGTCTCTTTTGCTTTTACAACACATCAAGGTACAATGATGATATTCGACATTTGTAAAACATTTCATTGATATTTCATGGTACATTCATATGTGTTGAAGATAGGATTCATGGTGACATAAACAGTTGTCAAGATTATTGTAAGCAAGAAAATAGGGAAGAGCGTTGTCCCTGAACAAGAATGCTCATTTCTCCAAGTCTTGCAAGACTTGATTTTAGAGGCAATAGTTAGAAGTGCAACACATTTTGGGAGAGGTTTTGCAAACAATACAACAAAAAATCACCTAGTTTTTTGTGCATATAGATTAGTACGATCTTTGGAGACACAATGGGGAGTAATCCACCATGATCTCTTCAAGATCATAGGGAATTTTGGAGCTATTAAAGCTTTTCAATAAATAAATGCAAATCATGAGAACATTGTGCACAAGGCCTTAAAGTTTTACACAGCAAATTAATATCCAAATAGTTAAAACTAGTGTTGGCTGATTTCAGGTTTTTGGTCAGGTCCAGGTTTGGATTCAGATTTGGGTCTAAGAATTGGACCTAGTGGGTCTGGATGGACTTGAAACTGGCCAAGAACCAGACTCAATCGTATTCACAATGGGCACAAATAACTTTGCTTTTCGAAAAAGCTCAAAAAATACTTCAAGTTACAAACGCAAGAGGAGCTTTCGAAGCTCAAAGAGAGAATACAAATTGTTGATGCAACACTAACTATACCCATCACAACCTTCTACTCTTCTACCTATCCACATAAACAAAACAAAACAACACATGAAATGATCATTATACATAACAATGTAGATTTGGAATTGTTTAGAGTCAATTGATTAGATTGAGTCAATGCAATTGACATCGCATAAGGTTGAACAAGTTTGATGGATGTTCATTTGTTCTAGAACAATGTTTTAAAAAATTGAACACACCATGGCCTTCTTGCTTTTCCATTTACAACATTTGGGCCAAAAAAAAAAAAAAAAC
>Ga0209208_10003519_pt1 | contig 22393 bp, 17 predicted proteins | sample S1TSphfallax_3_FD_187694 | JGI IMG/M metagenome (GOLD analysis project Ga0209208, IMG submission 187694) | Host-associated microbial communities from peat moss isolated from Minnesota, USA - S1T2_Fd - Sphagnum fallax MG (SPAdes) (version 2) | ecosystem: Host-associated > Plants > Peat moss >...
GAACTTTTTATTTTGGGGAGATGGTACTTGGAGAAGTTGATATATGATTTATAAATGTTGAATGTGATTTGAAATAATTGATTTGATGACCATATGTTGGATTTCATTTGTAGAGGCTAAGATGGTTATATGCAAATGTTGAATTGGATTTTGATAAGTTGATTATCATTTGTAATACTTGAAGGTGATTTGAAAAACTTGGATTTCATTTTGAAATGGTGGTTCTCATTTGTAAAGGCTAATATTTGTACATGTTAAACTTCAATTGGAAAGGTTGAATATCATTTATAGTATTTCAATTCAATTTAGAATATTGGGTCTCATTTGGACAAGCTAACTCTAGTTTGTAAATGTTGAATGTCTTAAATGAAGAAGCTAAATGTTACTATTACAAGTACTTGGATTTGGTTTGTAGAGGTTTCCATTTCGTTTGTAGGACCTAAATGACTTTTGAAAAGTCTAAATGTGATTACAAGTATTTGCATTTCCTTTAAAGAGGGTTTTTTTTCAATTACATAACCTAAATGGCTTTCGGAAAGACAAAGTTTCATTTGCAATGTGATTATGGGACCTATAGAGGGTTCGCTTGATTTGCAAATGTTTAATTTTTTGGTTGGAGATGCTAGATTTGATTTCCAATCCCATATGTTATTTGTTTTGAGATGGTAGAGCCAAAATTTGTATGGATGCAAATGTTCATGGTTTTATTCACATGTCTAATTATTTTGTGTGATTTTGTGTGACATATGATATGCTAATGGCAAGAAAGCTTGGGCTTTCTCTTTGGGAGTAGTCACACTAACACGTACCACAACAAGTGTAACTAGTGTTTGATTTTGTGTATATATATTTTTAGAAAAAAATAAAGAACTCCAAATGGATTTGCTTTTACATAATGTTATTTTCAATGTATTGGTGTATATATTAAATTTCTTGAAATAAATCTATTGAACAGAATACCAAAATGCATTTTGAAATCATTGGTTTCAATGTTTTTAAATAGTAAATGGACTTGAATTTTTTTGGAAAATGACGTATGTTTAGCAAAAAATTTATGTAAACCATAACATAATAATGTGATGAAAATTTGAAAGATTTTCAAGATTTAAAAAAAACCTTTGCACAAAATATTCTAAGAATATTCCCAAATAAGCATCCAATAAGCAATCACCCACCTAAGGGGGTGGATGTGGCTCATGTTATCCCATTTGCACCCCTTTGACATACATTTGTTATTGGGATTTGTGTGTGTTTTGTCATTGATGGAAACATGTAGTCCATGTTGAAATTTGTTTAAAGGAAAAATATTATTTATAATTTCATAGTTATAGTGAAGGTTTGCAAAGGTCAATTGTACGGATTGTATTGTGTACACATTTTTTGTGGTGATGAATTATGGTTCTTTCATGTGCCATTACAAGGGAACCGTTAGTAAATTCATATGAAATGGGTGGTGGATGTTGTGCACTATCATATCAAATGCATACAACTATCATTTGTCCATACACATGTAAACCAAATAACACAAACCACCCTAAATGGCACATCACATCCAAATCAAAAGATCTCCTCACTTGCAACAAATAGGAATCCAAGCCCAAAAACACATAGTAAAATTGACGTAACAATGTGAACAAACAAAATTTACATCAAACATAAGAAAACTTACAAAGAAACAACATTATGTATTTTGAAATCTCAAATCACCAAAAATGATTCGAGACCACAACTCTCAAGTTTCATATCCAATTCACCAAATATCCCATACCTAATTCACACCTGAATTGGTTCCAAGCTAAAACACACTTAGTTGCACTAATCTAGCTGAAGACTAACATAATTATGATTTAATTAAGTAGTTAAACAAAAACTCCTAACACTTGTTACAACAAATTCCATTGAACATCTTGGATATGTTGTAAATGGATAAAAGATATTGTTTCATTAAGGTGAGGTCTACCCATCAATAGGTAGTATGTTGCTTATCACAAAAATAGTTTTTACATATGAAATGTTACTAGTCAAAGTAGAATGCAAATGTAAGTGCATGTTTCTTTTTCATTTACACTTGGAAAATTGGATGCATTTGTTGTTTACTTTATGGTAGATTTGGCTTTTGGAAAACATTTGTTGTATGGCAAATTGGAAGTTATATTTCATGGCAAAGCTAGATTTTGGTGTATTTCAATGATTTAATTTTTGAAAAAAAATAATGGAAATCTAGATATGTTTGATTTTTGTTTCTTGAAAAAAAAATGTAATTAAAAGATTGATATAAAAATTCAATGTTTGATTTTATGTGCAATTAATTTTGGATGCAATGGGGATTGTTTACCCTAACATTGGTTGCAAGAAAATATAGATTAAACATTTTTTTCACACTAGGAAATATTGAAGGATTTCTACTGAACCCCATATCTATGTGGAAAAACTAATCCCAAGATTCCTAATGTTGTATCAACATGGGATTCGGGTGCTCAACAAGGATTTTTCAACCTAACAATGAAGTCCAATGCCACATAAGCCATGTCAAAAGTGGTGGCCCTTCTAGTTGATAATGTTAATTCAATCTTTGTAAATCCCTTCGCATGGTTGTGACAAATGATCCATCCATCACAATTTCTAGCACATTATTTATTTGAATACCTTAACCTAGTATAAATTGGTATGGTACACATTCTTGGTTCTATTAATGATGAACAATGTTTTAGTTTAGTTTCTTTCTTGAAAAACAAATTTTGCAACCATTTAAACCATCATTTGCAACTTGTTGTTACTATGTATACACAACAATTATTCAACCTTGAAAACTTTGATTTCCAAACCCAAAAGTTGTTTACCACGTGGTCAAATGAAGGCACTTTAGGTTGTTAAGGCCAATATGCTTGTGCTTAAAGATGAAGTTAGCTTTATGTTGATGATAGGAATATTAAGGGATTGGAGGTGGGAAATTTTTGGAATCATGCCTATTACTATTATTATTCAACAAAAATTCAACACAATGCATTTGTCATTAGATTTTGAAGAGGCAACTAAGCTCTATAGCCAAAATGCAATTAAGATAGAAATTAAGTAGCCAACTCTTATAGATAGAGTTTAATGCATTGTTGTTAGGATGAACTTTTTGTTGTTTTGTTCAATCTCTTGAAGGCATTATGAATATTGTGGTGACAACCACCAATTTTCTTACAATTTTTTGACTTTGTGCCATATGTGTTTTCAACCATTAATTCTTTTGTCACATATATATGTCATGAACCAAAAAAACTATTTTAAAATGGCAATGAATGCTATGACAAATGAATGTTGTTCATGTGACATTAAATGTTAGTATTATAATTATCAAGTAATGATAACATCTAAAAACATGCCTAACATCAACCCTTTATCAATATTTAACACATCTAGTGTGTGATGTTTAATTTCTCCCCCATCATGTAACCCATGAACTTGAAAAGATGGATTGAAGTGTGCATTGTTTAGTTTTTCCACCATCCCTAACCATGAACTTGAAAAGAATGATTGAGCAAAATGAGAGACTATATTTAATTTTCACCATTTGGGCCAATCATTGTAGTTGACCAATGAAAAAAAATCATTTATTGCTAAAATTTTTTCATTTCCTACTATATCTGCTTTTATAAGCATTATGGCCACGTGCATTTTCACCATCCCAAAGAAAATTCATGATTTTTAAAAAAAAAATCTTTGTCCAAATTGTATTATAAAAATCAATCTATTGTTGTCATAAAAAACAAAGTCTAAAATATTTACCAATAATGTTGGCAAATTCTCCAAATTCCCCAACATAAGGAAGCTAGTATGGTGTTGAAATCTTCCTAAACACCTATGCGACAAAGGAGTTCACAAATGGCATAAAACCCATTGGTGCACCAAGAATACAAAAACTTGTGTCAAGTGTAAAAAAAATATAGAGGAAACGCCTAAACACCTAAACACCTAATCACAAATACCTAATGGAGTTGTTTTTTTTTCCTTGAATTCCTTCTTCCTTCCAATTTTTTTTCTTTCCTACCTGCCTACTTGCTTGCCTTGCACACCTACACCCTACATTCACTTACTTTGCTTGCCTCGTGCCCACTTCGCTGTTTGTTGTGTTGTTGCTTTCGCCATCATTGTTTTGCCAATGCCACTTTGCTTTCGCATGCTCCCTCTTACTTTTGCCATCATTGCTTACTCTTGCCTATGTGCTTTTGCCTATTTTTGCCCTCACCATCGGCTCTTGCCTACTTTTGCCATCGCCACTTATTCTCACCATTATCACTTGCTCCTACCTCCCTATTCCCACTTACTTTTGCCATCGCCACCTATTCTCACCATTGTCACTTGCTCCTACCTCCCTATTTTCACTTACTTCTACCATCACCACCTCTTCAAGTACCTCGTTTGCTTGCCTACCTTATTGTTTACTTGTTTGAACTTCAAGCTCACCCCCCTTGCTTAGTATTTCCTCCCTTTTTTATTTGTATAAGAGGTGGAGGGTAAAAGGATGGCAACCACCTCCAATATGGTAATTTTATTTTTTTTAAATCATGTTTTTTTTTTTCCTCTCTTGGATTTGCAACTTAATTTTTAGTTTTTAGTTTTTCATTTTTATCATAGTTAATTATTAATTCCGTGTTGTTTAATTTACAAGTATTTAACACTTGGACTATGCATATTTCCAAACATTAAAACACATAAACCCTAAACCCTAAACTAAACATTAATCAATGTTTTTTTTCATCAACATTTTTTTTTTTCATTTTTCTTACTTTAACCTTTCATTATATTTTCATTTTCATTTTACCTTAAACCCATTTGCTTTGTAAATGTTAACTTGTAAATTATTTCTAAACCTTCAAACCTTTTATTGCATTCTTATATTTAGTTTTTTTATTTGCAATTCTATGCAATATTTTAGATAGATTTAGTAGAATATTGTTGATTACTTTTCTTCTACTAAATTTATTGTGAAAACTACAACATGGAACATTCATCAAAAAATGAAAAAAAACTAAGTGAAACTTGTGACATTTTCATGAATGAAGCTGTTATGGAAAAACATAATGTGGAAGAACAATCTAAAATGAATCCTAGTTTGCAATTTAAAACTAGAGGAAATTTGCAAACTGGTAATGAAGAAGAAATAATGGTAAAGCATTTTAAAAAGTTGCATCGTCAAAGGAAATTTTGAAAACTAGACAGAATAAATGCTTTGTGTTCGTCTTTCTTCTGCATAAATGATAACAAACCTATGAACTTAAAACAACCACAAATAATGAGATGTTTATTGTGTTATAATGCACCTATGAATGTTTCAAACCCAAGAACGTAGGCAAGAAAAATTATAATCTCATATTACAAAAAAATGGTATAACGTCCTTAAAAAAACATGTGGATGTTAATCACTATTTAATCTCCAAAAAGATTGAAGAAGAAGTGTAGAAAGGTAGCCAACAAAAAAAGGTTCAATCCATCTAGATCTTTCATATCAAATTTTTTTATTGTGAAGGATTCATTGAAAAAAGATTATATTTAACAAAAGGAATTTGATGAAGATCTAGGTTTGTTAATTATAAAAAATAATTTTCCAATTCAATTTGTTGATAGTATATGGTTTTAAATATTAACATTACATTTATGTCCAAAACTTAATTTTCCTTCCAAAAGGTAGCTTTCATTATAGCCTTAGCCAAATTTGGTGTAGAAAATTAATCAACTATATGTTCTACCTAGTATTACAAAATGTTATACAATAATTGCAAGCTTTGATTTGTGGATGAGTGAAGGTGCTCATGATGTTTTGATTTGGTTATATTTTTTTAAAGATTTGATTGGCAATCGAAACATATAATTGCTAAACTATTTCAAGTTATAGAAAGTTTTGGATAAGTGTTGGTTCAAAATTTGATAGATTTGCTAGACAAATTTGGTTTGAGAAAAAAAATCATTACATATGTGAAAGATGAGATCTCTAACCTAAATGCAATGACTTTTGTTCTAAAATCTATCGTTAGATGTGAAACATTAAGTTTACATTAAGTTTCAATGGTACATGTTTTGGGCATGCTTTTTCCAAAGCATGTCAATATGCTACTATCAATGAGAAAATACAAATAAATCTAATGTATGTATCTATCAATGCAACTCAAGAAAATTTGTAAAGGTGCATTACTTTGCACAAAACATCTCGAAAGGGTAGGCAAGAATGGACCAAAGCTTGTGTTGAGATTGGGATTCATCCCAAAACACTCAATACCCTAATGAAAACAAGGTAGACACCGAGCTCTTATTTACATTATGAAAAAATTAGTTTTTTGTTGAAAATTGTCAATTTTTTTTGTTTATATCGAAGATTACTAGTCCATTTTGTTTTATTGTTTTGCAAGTTTGTTGACAAAGTCATTATGTGGTTTTGAATTGCTATACTTTTGTGTTATAGTAGACAAATTTTTGTGAAGGTGGCTAACTGAGTACCACCACCTCTTACATGGCACATCTGCCAAATTATTGTTGTTTGCCTTTCTCCTATTGTGATTGCATGTGTTTTGAACCAATCAAGTGGGCACCAATTACTAAGTGATGTTTTGAATTCTACAATATCCATGGTTTAAAAACTGAAGTTCTACCCTCTTTATGAAATTTGATGGAAAAGGAATCAATTGTTGTTGATGAATTAACTTTTTTTGCATTTAACATTAAAAAGGAAGTTTGTGTTGTTTTAGAATCTTTCTTTTTTTTCTTGAAAAAAATTGAAGAAAAGAAAACCCATAATATGTTTTCTTTGATGTTAGATCCTAAGTTTAAAAGTGTTTGTTTTGTGTCTTCATTTATTGGAAGGGAAGAAGGTGTTGCTATTGTTGAAGAATATGATAGCAAATCCTTGTATCCCATGTTGTTAAAGTACCATCACCATTTGCATCCTTTGGAAAAATTTGAAATGTTTTTGCTAACATTAGTGTTGATGAATATTGCAATTTGGATACATTTGAGCTCATTGCCAACACAAGTGAACCAACAAAAGAACTTGTGAACATGGAGCTTTTCATTTTTAAACAATACCCAGTGGATTTGAAGGAAATAAAGTGTCTTTTGCATTGGTGGCAAAAACATGAGTCTATGTTTCCAATTGTGGGATTTCTTGTCATCAAATCTTGGGAATTGTTGAATCCCAAATTGAAGTTGAAAGAATTTTTTCTTTAGCTAAAATCTTTAAAATTTCAAGAAGGTGTAGGTTACAATTAGAAAAAATTGGAAAATTTGATATTTGTTAATAAAAATTGGCCTAAAGATCCTAGAATTGGTCATAAATCACCTTTTAGTTTATTAAAACTCATTGACATAGATGGAGATTTAAAAGAAGAGCTAGAAAAATTTGAAGGTTTTTTTGAGAAGGATGAAGTTGTGGATTTCTGAAATTAGAAAAAATAATTTGTTGGTTGAAAAAATGTTGGAATTTTTTATTATTAAAAAAAACTCAAAAATATTTTTTAGTTGAAAAAATATTTGAAATATTACTTCTATTGTGAATCTAAGTTTTAAATACTAATCTTTAAATAATTCTAAAGATAATTTTAAATTTTGAAATGGAAATTGTAAATGATAACTAGTTCATGAAAATCGGTGTAAATAACTGATTATTTTCACATAGGCAAAAATTGGAAATTTAAAAACCAGGCTTGAGAAAAAAAAATCTAAATTGGAGACTTGGATCCAGCCTTTAAAAAATAATTAAAATTTTATATTAAAATAATTAGCATATATGGTAATTTTTTTCCAATATTCAAACCCAATAAATATTTTTAAAAATTGATACATGCCCAACATTAATCTAATCCAATGTTATGTGTGTAAATGGTTTAGGACTTACATTCCATGTAAATGTAAATCCAATAAATATAAAACATGAACTTGTGTAAATGTAAAACCACTTAAATATATTTTATGCCATGTAAAATAGTGTAAATTCGAATGTAGAAATAAATATATCAATATGGTTTTATGTAATCATGTAAAATAGTGTAAATGTAAAACAAATACACTCATATGATTTTATATACAACAATGTAAAACAATGTAAGTGTAAAAAATGCAATTTTTATTTGGGAAGGGGGGATGTTATAAAAAAATTGGTGATATGCCAACCAAATGGCCCATTGCAAAAAGAAAAATCAAAACACGCACTTGTAACTAATTAATATGGATTTGTAAGAAGGTATGGTCATTAAGGGTATATATAGTAGAATTATCCATAAAGTAAGGGAAAACACAACATTAGAACCTTGAGTTCAATGGTCATAAACATGATGAGATTCCAAAAACAAAAACCTATAACAAAATACATAAACTTTAAAGGGCAGGGGGGTATTAAAAAAAAACCCATCAATTTTTGTGGTAAACTGAGTTTCACTATATTTTTCCTTGCATATATTTTCATTACTCTTACATGTACAACTACTATAATTACTTTTGAACCTTATGCATCAAATGTTGAGTTTCAACATTTCATAATTATATTTAATAAACTTTCTTTATTTTACACATACCATTGAAGCAAGGGTTGGGGGGTGAAAGGGGGCCCAAAGACATGGTGATTTTATAGATAACTTTAACGTGTGTACTTAAATTTACAAATGGCCATGCAAATGTATTTGAAAAATATTTTTATTAACTTCATTTAAATGTGTACACACACACACACACACACAATATAAAGGTAAGTGTAAAAATTTCAAATGTGTAAAGGTAAATCATTTACACTTATATGGGATTTACATGTCATATATATGGTCATTGACACTTACATGCACAACATTAATTTAATCCCAAAGGAAACCAAGCTACACATTTCACTAACTGAGTGGAAAGCCTTGATGTTTTAAATCTTTGCCTATGATTGTAAAAAAATGGTTGTCGCATTTGAAGCATAACCAACAATATGCATATCATCGGCAAATGAAGTAAAAACACAAGTAAGGTGGGCTATTGTGGTAGGGAGGAAAATGCAAAGATGTGTTTATGTGAATAATGATATGCCCAAAAGATCCCTTGTTGTGTATGGACTCAAATGAAATTGTGAGATCCCTATGTTGAAAGGCCTCTGAGAAATATAGTGGGGATGGGCATGCATAAAATTGTCAAACAAATGGGAAAAGCCAATCCAAAGGTATTAGTAGAAAATTGCAACTTTTGAAAAATGTGTGTTTGTGATATAGAATTGAACACATTACAAACATCCACATGTAATAACACTTAATTCAAATGTAATCCAACCTAATGTGAACCACATGGGCCATTGTTTTACATTTGCCTTGTGTTGCCACTTTAAATTGGTCAAGATTAAAAATGCTTCGTAAATGTATCCCTAAATTGAATAGCAAGTGTGTGGGCGACTAGTTGATATGTCACTTCTCCAATCACAATGTGTTAGATATTGCTAGTTTGCTTTTCCAAAGTTAATAATCGTGATGCCACAAACAAATGTGATATGGATGGGGGAACATGACCATGAGCAATGTGCCCACATACCTAAAATAAATATTGAAATCACTTGCGAAGTCATATGGGACAAAACAATTTTGTAATATTTCATACACCATATTTTAAAAACTACTAAATGAAAGATGTGGTGAACATGCCAAAGCATAAATAAACGCCTTTTGATCTAAAATAATTGGTGTCCAGATGGAAATCATAACAAAAGGAGGGAGGTTGACCTTTATCAATGGGTGAAAAGGGTGAAGGGTTGTCATGGTTTCATTGGATGGGATCATCTAAATGTTCATAACCAATGCACACATTATTCGAATGTATTTTCCTACATTTGTAAGTGCATTGTATGCATGATGTAGTCATGCTGATGGATGTGGAAAAGGATATGAAGCCATGTTTGAAAATCTTTGTGAAACTCAAACCATGGTTCTAATCGTATGCTCTTCTTGTAATGTTCCCCAATCGCTTATTATATATTGATAGAGGTGTGCATGAGTTTCTTGTTGGCCTTTCTCATCACCTTGTGAAAGAAAATATAAATGCCAAGAAAGGAAGAACCAAAATGCATGCCAAATTACAATGTTGAATGGGTCGATGGCCATACAAGTCAAAAGAATATGTAAATCACACTGAACATTGACACAAAGAACATATGGAATATGGTGGTATGAATGGGGATGTGGTAAACCCAAAAGAAAAACATTAATGATAAATACAAATGCAATCCATGTCCAAGTAAAAGAAGGTGCAAACTCTGTAATGCCAAAGGCTTCACAACCCCTATAGTCAATGTTTATCTATGAAGGAAACATGTTAATTGATGTTGAACTAATCCTATCCCGATTACATAGAGATGGACACATGTGAGACCAAAAACACAAGGGAGGGCCGTTGTGAACATTAGGTGAAGAATAACTCATGGTTGATGCAGCAAACTTTGGATAGCTCCAAAATAAACATTATAGCTCCTCCTTTTGGGCTAGTTATATAGGTTACAAAGAGTAGAACTTAAGGCAAAGGATATGAGACAAAATGAAATGTTATTGGGAACATGTTGTGTCCAACATAATGGGAACATATTGGGAACAAAATATCAAAAAAATCCCAACACCCTCCTTGCTTCCAAAAGGGGAAGGGAAAAAATGGCCCCTTGGGTACATGCTGTTCACCTCATTGGCTCCCAACAATTTCTATTCCTACCTCTATTCTTTTGCCATTTTTGGAAAGGGGGGGGGCCGGGTCATGAACTGTGGGAACTCTTTTTCTTTTAAGGTGTCTCCTCTGTCGTAAAGACCTCGTCCAGAAATTGGAGGGCAGTACAAACTACAAACCATAATTTTCTGGGGAGGCAAATTCCGCATCAGGAATTACCTGCTGCTCCTTCTTTTACTCATCGATGACAGTCCTCTCGCTTCTCCCACGCTTTTTCCGGGAACTACGAGTTCCCTGCTGCTCGTTCTTTTACTCATCTCTCACGGTCCTCTGACTTCTTCCACGCTTTTCCCGCCTGCCGGTTGAGTACCCTTGAGGGTTCCTTTTTCTTTTTTTTTCTAATTTTTTTTTGAAAATCTATAAATTTTGTGATTTAGCTGAAGTGGCGATCATCCATAAGATGCTTTTAGCCAGATTTGGTTAGATATTAGATATGAAAGTAGAAAAAATTGCAGAATCCTTCTATATTTTTGGCTACATACTGGAACTTATCATAAAAAGATGACGATTTGAAATAAAATTCTTCGAAATCCGGCTAATTTCGATCATTTTTTCCATTAAAAATCCCTTTTGTGTAGGTCGACATCATATTTTTCGGGTCGAAATTTGGCGAAACTTTTCCAGAGAAAAAAAAAATTGGTACCTTATGCTGAACTCGTCCTGCCAGCCCTATTTCCCCCAACCTCCTGCTCCTCCTGTATATAGGCTTAAAGTTTTTGCCTCCGCTCGCTTCTTCTGTCATTCAAGCTCTCTGCCTCAATTTCTCCATCTCTTTCTTTGTTTCTCTTATTTGTCTATTCTGAACAACGTAAGCGATGTTCGGGATGTGAAAATCGGAACCGACGAAGCAGCCAACATAGCTAGCGGGTATCACTTCCAACGTCATAGCTGCTGTATGACTGGCAACCGCAGGAATAGCCGCGCCTTTCCCGGCAGTCTTCGAAGCTAACGTAGTCGTGACTCGTGACTGTGTTGGGCGTCTCCAGTCTCCACGTCTGTTGCGGCAGGTATCACGGCTGCGGCAGCTGCCGTCTCAGGAGGGGTTGAGATTCCCTCCAGCATTGAAGGATGGGCCGCTAGCATGGTCGCTCTCATCCAATGCAAACTGGCCGACGACGGCTGGACTCGCTTCAACTACCTCGCTCCTCCTCTTGCGCACACTACTTCTGATTGATATGCATAACAAGCTGGATCTCATGCTATTTCCAGTGTTGGGCGGTTCTTGACTTTTGTGAAGTGAACCAATTCTCAATAACAAAATTAGAGGGATCTGGGGTTCCAGGTCCGGTTCTTAATCTCAGTTCAAGTTATAAAAATCAGACCCAGTTCTGGTCCAGTTCTAGTCTAGTTCTAGATAACCTGGACCAAAACCAGCGGTTAACTGCCAGTTACACCAATTCTAGTCCTTTTTAAAAAGAGAAACAAGGTTTTTATTAATCCCGAATTCCAATCTGGTTCTTGAAAAAAATCCAAGATCCCGGTTCTGGCTTGGTGGTTCTTTGGAAAAACCAAAATCTTGGCTCCAGTTCCAAACTTGATTCCCAACATGGGTTCAGTTCAGTTATTACTAACCGGAACCGGAACCTGTGGTTCTACAGTTCTAACCCTCCCAAAAGGTACCCACCCAAAACTTCTCAAATGCATACAAATCAAAAGTGTGGACCAATGTTGTGTGGTTCTTCATTTTTGGAGATTCTTCAAGTGTGAGTTAAGCCTGATTCTTCCAATTTTTAGATCCTTTGGTTTCAATTCTGGCACATTTTTTTCAAATTCAAAAACCTTTAGGCCTAATTTAAAAACATGGTCCAGTTTTACGTACACTATACAAACTCCCCAATCTAGAGTATAGGTTTAAAGTTTTACAACAAATTAAAATAGGGGAATGCATAGATACATAGTTCAACATATAATTTAAAATAATACTTAATTATGAAGTTCAGCCTAATTGTATACTTTTCGAAAAAAAAAATTTCCACTTTCCTACCTAAAAACCTAAACATGTGTTGAAGTTTTCTATTTCATGGTTTTGGTTTTGGTTATGGATCTAGCAAAAGGCTAGTTTGATAATATGATTTTTGTGCCAATTCCAACAGAAGGATGACAACTCAGGTCCAGGCAGCAAGAACTTAAACCCTGAACCACTGGATTTAACATGCTGGGAATGCTTGTGAGAAAAATCTAAAGTAGCAATTGGCTGGAACTCTATTGCAAACACATGGGGAACATAATTGGTACACATGCAAATAAATTTGTCAAAACAGCCATCACTTCCATTGGGCCTGATTGGTAGTACTGTGAAAGTCGTAAGGAATATGAGTGGAACATATGGGAACTGTGGGGCACATCTTGAAGAACATCATAGAACATGACCAAAAGAATATGGGAGAAGCAGTTGTTCTATTGAGAACAATTAGAAGACATGGGAACATATGGGAAACACCCCAAGAACATTGTAGGTAGCACATAACATTAACAAGAACATGCAGGAACAACATACGGAACACAGCCCACTTCAGTCCCCTGATTTCTAAAATCTTCAAATTCCCCCAAAAGTCCCCATATCCCAACAAAAAAAAGTTAGGCTCACTTCAATGGACAACTAAATTTTTTGTGCTTGGGTTGCGAGTTCAAGGGTTTAAGGTTTAGGGTATAGCGAAGGCTTAACATAAGGGGTATCAGCCCACAGGTAAAGAGCAAACTGTGTTGCAAGCAAAGTGCAAGCACTCAACAATAAATAAATTGTCACCGGCCTTTCACGTTCTTCCATTATTCCAAGCCAAAGGTTGGCCCAAAGGTCGGTCCAAAGGTTGGTCAGTCCTTTGGCAAAAGGACGCACACAGTCAATCCAGACCCTAAGTATAAAATTTGCGGCCTATTGACCAAGTCAATCTACTAGAACCTGGTGGTCAATCTACTAGAACTCAGTGGTTGGGGACAAAAAGCTCAGGACTAATCCAAGGTTATATAACCCTAGTGTCAACTCAAAAATATAAAGTTTGTGGCACGGCAACCAAGTCAATCTAACAAACCCAATAAAAGGATTAACCCTGTCCAGGTTCACTAACCTGTAGGCTGCATTTTGGCTATTTGGTTGCCTTGGGTAAGATGCCGGAAAGTAGGCTAGTGGAACAAATGTGCAACAAGTCTCATCAGTAATCTGTTACAAGACTGTAACAACCTTGGCTGACTATGTTAGTGCAATTTGGGGGCACCTCATACGGCCTAATTTCCTGCTCTATTTCAAATAAGATTGGGGGAGCACGGTGTAAGAGTGCGGGAAGGCCCTTCTGTCAGTGCCTCCCACCCAGGACCTCGGGCTCCGTCTTTGGTTCACGGGGCAGAAGCCGATGACAGCAGTGCCTTCCCTCATACTGTACTCACTGTAAAATTCAGCAAGTAAAGCTTGCCAGAGTAAGGAAAGCAGTTGATTATATAGCTTGCAAGCTGGCTCCTGTGAAACCCTAAAGCAATGACAAATGGGAACTAACCTGTCAATTGTCAGAAGCTTCACACCCGCAAGGTTCATGGGTTGAGGTTTAAACCATTGGATATAGTGCAATGGGTTTTGCCACTCAGGGGAGGTGGTTTGGTGTCCAAATTTGGCTTGAAGTTGGCTTCTTGTCCCTCTGCACCCCCCACATGGAACTGTTTTGGGCAGATACTTTTGTGCATAATAAAAGACAACCAGCTTTCCGCCTGCAAAGCATTAGCAATCCTATGCTCTTTCTGTTATGAACTCATCAAAACCCTTTCATGAAATTCCACTAAGATACAGTAGATTGAGCTAATGTGTTTGCAGCTGTAAGGTCTACCAAACTTAGTGATTCTCCTTCTGTCTCATCTTGGGCAAATCCTGTTGCTACAATTTTCAAGCTACCCTAGTACCTAGGCTGGTTAGGCACAAATTAATTACTTTTTGCAATTGCCAAAAATTCTGAAAAATAAGTGCATGGCATGCCAGAAATCTGAATGAAACTATCAAGCACAATAGGTTCATTATTTAGTATAATCCGGATTGAAAAATATTATACTTTTACTGCCAAACATAATTGACACAAATACATTCTTGCTGCTGAACCAGCCAAGGTAATACAGTAATGATCAAATCTCAGACAAGATGACTTTGATTGCATGTTCTTGAACATGCACAGTTTGTCCTTAGTGTTGAGTGGGAGTGATAAAATACCTGCATCACACCATGTTGACTCAAGATGGCTGCATTTGCATGTCCCATGTGACCAATTGGCACTATGTTCTGTGTCTGAGTTCAAGGATAATTTCAGAGCCACGTAGTGACCAATTGCCACCCTTGCAGATTGCACAAAGCACAAATCTTAGTACTCAATTCTTCAGCACAAACAAACCATCACATCTTTGGTTGATGCATAAGTAGTCAACAGATCAAATCTGTTAGCACTCAGGTGTTTCTTTCCAGATGCAGCAAATTTGAAACATGCATTTTCAACAACCAGAGTCAGACACTTGACGTGATGTGGGGGAATTCAAACATATTCCTTTGATTGTGTTATCATCATTGTACACTGGATCTTGTCCTACACCCTGAAGATGTACCTGTTTTGCCCTACATCTCAATCATTCTGCAGATCTCTGCCCTCCCAGCACACAGCATCTTCACCATTATCTGGCTTCTGACAATGACTCTGAAGAGTGCCGGGCTGTAGGGGACCTCATTTGTTACTGCATAACTTAATTGCAGCAACCTGTACTCATCCCCTTGAGGACTGGCTCTGCCACCACCTGAGCTAAAAGAACACCCAGAGGCTGAAGAGATCGTTTGCAAATTCTCCCTTCTTCTTCTTCTTCTTCTTCTTCTGTATGCACTAGGTTTGTATTTACAACAAGGTCATAATATGGTACACAGTGGAGTGTTGGTCGTCTCATCCTCCATTTACAGCAGCAGCAGTCTTGCCAGGGGGCTTTAGCTTCTTGTACACAGCTTGAGACCCTATTTCTTTCTTAACCAAGACTTCTGGTGAGGCGATGATGTCGTCTCTTTGGTGGATCTGAAGGAAAGTGTGAGTGCTGTAGCATGGACCACATCACATGCACATCCTCGTAGCCACAGGAGCGCACATCATTGTAGAGCTTTGAAATCCCATTTGCTGCAAATTCCAAATTCACACATTTTTCAAGCAGCTTCACTTATGTCATCACACTACCCATTGAACAGAAACCAGACTTCTTTGGCCCTATGCTTCAAACCTTTTGCTTCTTGGTTCCGAATTCCAATACCCAATTGCAGCAGTGCACTGGGTAAGATCTCCAAAGTTTTCTTTCTCTTTCAAATTCAAATGGAATGATCTATAACTCTCTACAACAACAAGACGAACTCTCTGTTGGTTCTTCTCCACGGCAGAAAAGCGATATGCAGCACAACAGCACTCTGCTGCAAAATTGTTGTCGTTTCTTCTGCCGAGAGAGATGAGATGCAAATTGGCGATGGTTGTGTTATGAGCTTCTTAGCAAATTCTTTCAACGAACCGACCGACTCCTCTGCTCCCTCATCTTAGACTTCTGTTGAAGCTCACTTCTACCGCAACAAAGCTAATCAAGGAGTCTGTGGTGGTGCAGCAGCAGTATAACTATAGCCTTGAGAAACGAAGAAATTTGAGCTTACCACGCTTGTGCCTGCGGCCCGGAAGCAGCCTGGACATCATAGCATCCCAGATTCTCCTGAATGGAGTGGTGACCTTGCGCAGCCACGATGTCGATCCCATGTTGCCCCTCCGCCACCCTGACTTCTGCTCGCGTCCTTTCGTTCCAATCCCCGAAGCTTGCAAAACAGAGAAGAAGAAAAGAAAGCTCAGGCAAGAACGAAACTCCGACGAGATGGAAATCCGATCGGAATCTCCGCCCGCGTTCAAGCAAATTGGTGATTCTTCACCGAACGCTCAGAAAAATACGCGGCATCGAAAGACGACGAAACCGAAGAAGCCTCTTTCTTTGTCGCAAAAGTCTCTCCGCTAAATGGAAAAGAAAATTCCTCAAAACCAAAAAACCTGCGAACTGTATTAGCCCTACTCAGTCCTCCTCCTCCTCACAAGAAGAATGAATACAGTCCTTCTCCTGCCTGCCTCTGAGAGAATAGCTGCTACAAAAATACAGAAAACCACAAAAAGATTTACCAAGAAGATTGCACGCCACGAGTAAATCTCTTGGTAGTCTTTAGACTATGTTTTGCGGGCGGAATTCTATTGCGGCGCTTAAGAATTCTACGACAAAGAAACGATACGGATCTTGGCCGTCTAGAGTCTCTGGGTGTGTGGGTGTGTGTATGACTGACTCTCTTTCTCTCTCTCTCGCTCTCGTTCTTCTTGCGCAATTCGCTGATCCTCAAACTGCGAGTTCAATTGTTTTTCTCTATGTCTCTGTCTCTCGCTCTGTCTCTCGCTCTTCTTGCGCAATTCGCAGATCCTGCAAACTGTGACCTCAATTGCTTAATACAAGAATGCTACAAAACGACTTGCACTATGGAACATAGCAATATTACTACATATTACAGAGATCATTTCTTCTCTCAATTTGGCTGGTGAGGACTCCTCATCCTCCTCCGAGGTGGTTGTTGTTGCTCCAAAACGTTCCAAAAGAATGAAACCGTTTTGTTTTGTCTCTTGTACCGCTTTCCAACGCTCCTTCCGCATCCCCTAATAAAATCAAAATCTATCTCTCTCGCTTCCGTCCTTCCTTCCTTGCTTACTTTCTTTTTTTCTTTTCTCCAAACTTTCAATGAGAAAAGAACTCGGCAATCGAAACGGAAATGGCAACTTGCTCTTAATACGACGTTGAGATAACAACAAAACAAGGGGTAAAGCACGTACAAGCCCTTGTTGGTGGCTACTAGTGTGGGGTATGCTTCAGGCCTGACTCTTCGCAAATGACGACGCTGGTGACGCAAGCGCCCGTGTCAACACTGCGGCAACAGAATCAGAGAGAAAACGCACCCCGCAACCACGACACAATTGCAGCAGCGAACAACGGGCGTCGTCCTCTTTTTGTTCTCTCTCTCTCTCTCCCCTCTGTGCTCTCTACCGTCTTCACGCCCAGGCCTAAAACCCATCCTCACTTGGCTAAACGTATCTGTAAACTTGCATTAAAAAACGCATCCAAATTGTGGCTAAACTTATCTGTAAACGTGCATAAAAAACGCATCCAAATTGTGGCTAAACTTATCTGTAAACGTGCATCAAAACCGTGTCCAAATTGTGGCTAAACCCTATAGAACAAAAAGATCCGAACATAATCCAACTATTCCTTGTTGGTAGGTTCGTTGTTGGTGTATCCCTGAACCAAACCACACACACGGACCGAGCCTTTTTACTTGATGCTGGACCTATATTGACAATACCCAAACCTATGATGCATTGTGCCTAGTGGCATAAAGACCTACTGAAAATTTTACAAGGATCTTTGGATGGCACATTACAAGAGGAATTTGACCTCCAAGAAATGCCAAGAGCCTTTCAAGAAGGCCTTCTTCCGTTGTTTGGGACATATCTGTTGTTTTCTTTGTAGGGATCATCCATTTCTTTTAACATTGTAGATGATTCGCCTTGTCAGTTCTTCGATAATCTCATCCATCAAAAACTTTCAGCAAGTCTTTACATTCGATAAGGCCTCTCAATTGAGGGTATTACCCAAAGCAGCCTTAAGTGAGGCAAGCCCTTGGCCTTGGGCCTTACCCTACAAAAGCCAAATTCTTTGAGAATTTCTTTCTCATCTAGGATGGAGTTAGTGGGTATCCACTTTTTTCTTTTCTTCCTTTGCAGGGAAGGAACATGTAGACAACAACGAAACGTTTTCACATTTTCGAGTTTATTGAAGTGGGGGTGGCCATAGGGAGCTTTACATCACACAGGACACGAGCATAAGGAAGAATGCATACATCACTTCATCGGTACAGGTGGGGTACCAAGGACTGCGCAATGCGCTTGAATTCGTCCACGCAGCCGTGAAAAGGAGCTCTGACAGCCGGGCTTCCGCTCTGCTCTGAGGCCGAAGTCAGAGCGAACTTGCATATCCCCTCTGCCCAGACAGTTCACTCAGCTCTCCACAACATACTGACCTGCACAAAACATTAGATACCAGCCCGACAGCCCGCTGTCGCACCCTGTGCAAAAAACCACTCACCAGTCCAGTGTCCCAGGGGCTTCACAACCCAACAAAAAAAATAACCTAACGAGACCCCCTTCCTCCACGCTCTTGCTAGGGGCCCGACAACCCAAATAAAAGTATTGAAAAAAACTTATTTGATTAAATGAACTAAATTTCCATAATGTTATATAATGAAATGGTGTAGCCCATATTCTTATAGTAGTTTGTATTTTTCAAAATGGCACAATCATCTCCCAACTCTTCATCTCCTTCAAAAGAATTTTCATGCATGAGTCTTCTTCTCCAATCTCCTGGGTGTCCATCTCAAACCCAAAAATAAGAAAGTGGCACTCTTGACCTATGGTAAGAATTATTGACCATATCTTCAATGCAATGTACCCCAAAAAAAAAACACACTACCCTAAACCCAATGGGAAGGCTCATCATGCACTCAAAGTGCTTTGATTTTTTTCTCTTTTTTCTTTGTTCCCAACAGGTTCCTTTCAGGTTTTTAATATGTTCTCTAGGTTCTCAATGTGTTCCACAAGGGTGTTCCCAATAGCACCTCTCTTTAATCCCATATGTTTTGCCCAAAGTCCTCCCATTCTCACCTATATAGCTGGACCAAAGGGGCAGGCACTCCATTTTTCCATAGAATCTTCTATTTTTTTGGTAGCGTCCATGGGTTCAACTTTTCTTTTTGCAATGGGCCAATCAAGTTGGCTCACTGCAAATAAAATAGAGTTGGGACTTATGAGACACCCTCAACTAATTAATATGAAACAGACTAAGTACCCTAACTAAATAATATACAAGAACTCCATATAATAATTGCCCATATCTTCAATGCAATGAACCCAAAAATTAAAAAGACATGGCCCCAAACCCAAAAATAAAAGGGGGCACTGTTGACCCATGGTACTATCGTCAATGCCATGTACCCAAAAAAACTGGGTGGCTGAGCGGCTGAAGACAAGGACTGACGATGCCCGTCAGCCCTGTCGCTCATCCACCACGTCATTCATTTGCCGGCAAGAAAATCGGCACCGCTCAGCTCAGCCTCTAACATGTGCGCAGGCTTAGTGGAGTGCAGAACTCAAGGCCTGTGTCCCGGTTACCCCATTTGAGTTGTTGCTTGATATTTTCCTGGCCGTATTTGAGATCTTTTTTTTTTAATCCATGGAATATACTTACAATGTGCAGGGTGCACTAAGTTGTTGGAAAATAAAAGTTGGGAGCCACCTTTAATGAAGCCATATCTTATGATCAAGTTCCTTATTTCAGGTAAAAAGGAGCTTTGGCTTCATACGGCGGTAGTAGGCAAGAGGCTCTCAATAACCTGGGAATCTTAGCTGTTAAAGAAAAAAAAAATCATTTGAGGAGGATCCAAACTAAGAGTTCTTCAGTTTATGTCCAAAAAAATATAAACATGACATGGTTATTTATGAAAGAAAGTTGTTTCTTTGTTTTGTTTAATTTTTCACATCGAGATCTCCAAAACCATGGTGCCTTTCATCTCATTCCTATTGGAAAGCCCTTGATCAGTAGGGGTGCACTGAGTTGGTTTCATAATTTTTGGACTTATGATCAGGAAGTTATTGAATGTTGAGCAATTTTAAAATCAGAAATTCATTTTTTTTATAAAAATCATAGTGAAATTTGGGCATGCTCTTGTTATTCTTGGAAACCCTATAGTGAGTAGGATTAATGAAGATTATTTGGGAAAAAAATTCAACGTTCCACAAAATAGGGTTGTCTATAGACATAAACACTTTTTTTAAAGTCGGGCCAATGGGATTGCTGGATTTGGCTGTCTGAAATTGTTTTCTTAGTTATCTTCAGCGAACTGACAGTTGAATAGAGTTATTGGTAGGGTCACCCTGTCTTCACCCTATCTTTGGGCCTCTTTTTACCCCCCTATCCCATCTTTCAGTGGTATCCGCAAAAAAAAGGAAATTTTTATTAAATCTCTGAGAATAATTATAGTAATTGTATAGGTAAGTGCAGTGAAAATATATGTAGCACCAATGGAAAGACAGGATAAAACTCAGTTTACCACCAAAATTGATGGTTTTCTGAGTTTTACCCCACCTGATTGCTAATGTACTTTTTTGCAATGTTTTTTTTTTAATCTCACCCCAAACTCAGGGTTCTGGTGCTGTGTTTTCATTACTTTATGGATAACTCTATTTTGTAATAGGTAATTATGTACAGACCGAGGTCTTGCAAATTGCTTGACACCCCCCCTCTCCCCCAACTGAACGACCATGAAGTTGCCATGTCAACATGCTATATGAATAAGGAAGCTTCTTTTGAAAAGGTTTGCAAGTCCATAGTCTATACCGACTTTTTAGTTTTTTAGACTTTTTCACAACTAGAGATGAGACTGTTGATTCCTATGCATCAACATATCACAAATGGGTTAAATTGCTTTGATGAGGTTCACAAGTCCACATGAAATCTTTCTTTTGTTGGACCCAACCTAGATCCAATTAAAAAATTTGGGTCGACATGCTATGAGTTAAGGTAGCTTCTTTTGATGAGGTTTGTAAGTCTATTGCAAAGGTATATTTCACTAGACTTTTTATGAAACCCCCGAGATAAACGTGGACCATGTTGTTTGTGCCAATCAGAAATGGGTACTAGACATGTAGCAGATACACCTCCAAAGGCTCTTTTTCTCAACCCATGGTCTAAATGGATCTGTACTGCAAAGCTCAAAAACCTCTAACCTAAAACTGAGGATTGAAACTCATAACCATAACAATCGCCATGTGCTCAAGGCGTCAACAACAGCACCACATACCTATGTAAGTAAAAGGGAGAATCAAAATACCATCGAAATAGGCTAGCCACTACATTCAACCAGCATGTGCGTGTGTATCACAAAGCAAATGGGAAAAAATACCATCATTCTCTTCTTGTACTCCGAAGCATCACGCAAGAAGGGAATATGGCGTCTATCTTGGAGCAGACACCATGTTGTTTTCAGTATATTAGAGTTATCCGTAACGTCACCCTCTGTTTCACCCCCTCGTTCCTCTGCTTTCGCCCCCTATCCCCTCTTTCAGCGGTATCCACAAAGTATGGAAATTTTATTAAATCTGGGTATGAAATGCTGAAACTCAGCATTTAATGCTCAAGGTTTCAGAGTAATTATAGAAGTTGTAGAGGTAGGAGCGGTGAAAATTTATATGTAGCAGCAGTGCAGGCGCTCATAATTCAATATTGGACCAGGGAAAGGGTTAGGGTTTACACGATACTCTGGGACCTAGCAAGCCCCTAGGTGAGCCCATTAAGGGAATTAATGTACTATGGAATAGTGAGGGTGGATGACATTCTGCTCAATTTAGTGGCCATGAGTGAACTGGCCAGATAGAAAATACGAAAGAATGTCACTTTCCTGGACCATTCCATCATGTAATATGTTTATGGTAGTAACTCCGGGTATGTAATTTGGGCAGCCGGATTTAGAAAGTGGTAGGTGCTTCACTTCCGTGTTTCATGTCCAATAAGACACCCAAAAAGTGTTAGAAGCTGCTACCATAGTAACTTGACCAGTCCAACACTAATT
>Ga0209208_10003521_pt1 | contig 22389 bp, 24 predicted proteins | sample S1TSphfallax_3_FD_187694 | JGI IMG/M metagenome (GOLD analysis project Ga0209208, IMG submission 187694) | Host-associated microbial communities from peat moss isolated from Minnesota, USA - S1T2_Fd - Sphagnum fallax MG (SPAdes) (version 2) | ecosystem: Host-associated > Plants > Peat moss >...
CTGCATATATTTTGTTTCTTTTGTTTTTTTGGGTATAAATAAACTTCCTTTTTTTTTCCTGCGACTATTACGGTCAATGAGATGATGGCGCGTGTCAGAAAAGACGCAACCCGTGCCCGTTTTTTTTCTTTTTTTCTTTTTTTTTTTTCCCCTCTGGCGTAAAACTAGCATATTCTGAACCAGTTCTGGTACTTTCCCCTGCCGATTCTGAAACCAGAATGATCAGTCCAAGTCCGATTCTGCAAAATAAATGCCCGATCTGAAAGTCTGCCCTCCCCCCCTCCCCAGAAAAAAGGTACCAAATATGTTAGTACTACTTTTTTTTTTAATTTTACCTTTTTATTACTGTGGGTAATTTAATTATTAATTACTACGTGCACCTGCAGCTTTTACTTCTATCCTAAGGCATAGTAGAAAAATAAATAAATAAATAAAATCCCCCAGTATTGTACCTTTTTTTACCCTTTATCTACCTACTCTGGTCTAGAGTAGCTTAGTACTTTAACACGGTAGGTAAAGGTTTGGTAGGTAAGATGTAGGTAAGAAGGTAGTAGTAGGGTAGGTAAGATCTAGGGTGTGAGTAGGTTAAGTAGGGTAGTAGGTGAAGGCTATTGGGGGGAGGCGGGTGGTAGGTGTACATCCACCTACTACTCTACTACCCTACTCACCTACCCTCTTCTGGTAGCTGCCAGTTAACCTGACAACTGCTGATTCCGTACTGCAGAACGGGCTGTGGACGGCTGATTCTGCCAGGTAAGCCCTCATTGGACTCCAGGTGAAAAGTCCGCAGGACAACACATTGTGGATGTAAATAGTAATTAAATAGTCCTTTGTGGATGTAAATTAGTAATTAAATAGTCCTTTGTGGATGTAAATTAGTAATTAATAGTCAATTAACTTGGAATAGCATGCGTCACTGACTGGAAGCTGATGGATGAACAATTTTTTACAAAACATTTTGAATATCGATTACATCCACGTTATGAAAGTGAGTGATGTAATAGTACTTTTGAATGGCACTTTGTAAGGTGATGGATGAATGTTTTTTTGGAAACATGGATTATAGATTACATCCACATTTTGAAAGCGAGTGATGTAATACTTTTGAATGGCAATTCGAAGGTGATGGATGAAAAATTTGTGAAACATCAATAATAGAATACATCTGCATTGTGAAAAGTGATGTAAGACTTTTGAATCGCACTTTGTAAGGTGATGGATGAATTTTATTTTTTAAACACGGATAATAGATCACATCCACATTTTGAAAGTAATGTAATACTTTTGAATGGCACTTTGTAAGGTGATGGATGAATTCTTTTTTTTAACCATGGATAATAGATCACATCCGCATTTCGAAAGTGATGCAATACTTTTGAATGGCACTTTTGTAAGGTAATGGATGAATTATTTTTTTTAAACATGGATAATAGATCACATCCGCATTTTGAAAGTGATGTAATACTTTTGAATGGTACTTTGCAAGGTGATGGATGAATTGTTTTTTAAAAACATGGATAATAGATCACATCCACATTTTCAAAGTGATGTAAACCCTTTTGAATGGCACTTTGTACGGTGATGGATGAATTGTTTTTTTAAAACCATGGATAAATAGATCACATCCACATTTTGAAAGTGATGTAATACTTTTGAATGGCACTTTGTAGGATGATGAATGAACAATTTTTTTTTTAAAAACATGAAAGATAGATGTACATCCACATCATAAAAAGTGATGTAATCCTTGGAATGGCACTTGCGATTGTATGTGTGATGGATGAAAGTTTTGTTGAAACATGGAAGATAGATTACATACACATCATGAAAGTGATGTAATACTTGGAATTGTACTTGGGATGACCGTAAGGTGATGGATGAACAAATTTTTTTTTTAACATGGGAGATAGATGTTACATACGCATCATGGAAGTGATGTAATACTTTGAATGGCACTTGTGACGTTAAGGTAATGGATGAAAAATAATAATTAATTAATTAATTAACATGGAAAATGGGCTTCAACCCAAATGCTTACTAATATGGAAGGTTGTGTTTGCTTGTTTTCTAGCAATAAAAAATCTCCAGAACTACGGGGCCGTCATAGCTATGTTCTCCGTACAAGCTCGAGTGCCATTAATGAGTAGGTGTGCACCGAGGTGGGTTTCGTAATGTTTAGAATTCAAAGCTTTAAACCTACAATGCAAGAGTGGTCGAATTTGGAGTATTACTACCATGGCTAAAATTTTGAATAAAAAAATAATTTAAGAAAAAATTTAGCAAACATTTTTAGGGGTGCATTCTTGATTAAATTTGGATCATTTTTCCATTGCTAAAAATTCAATAGAATCCTTATTTTTGAAAATTTTAACCAAATTTGGACCATGTTTCCATTGCTAGAAATTCAATAGAATCTTTATTTTTGCAATTTTTAACAAAATTTGGACCATCTTTCCATCCCTAAAAATTCCAAAAAACATTTTTTTTATTTTTATTTTTGCAAAATTTGAGGGTGCATTCTTAGTGGCATTGGGAGGCCTTTCTATTCATCATCTACATGTGTGCATTGATGTGGTTTCATAATTTTCAGAGGAGTTTTTTTTTTTTTTTTTTTTTTTTTTTTTTTTTCAATTTTTTGATTTCCACAAATAAATTATTCTTTGAAGATTCAATATTTTGCTTCACAATTTGATTTTTTCTTCATTTCAAAAAAAAACATTTTTCAAAAATTTCAACATTTCTGGAAACAATATAATTATTAGTGTGGAAGCTGTGCTAAGGTTGTAGTAGGGTATAAACAATCATGTATGTAATGGGATTGACACTTAGCCATCGAGTAGTGTAGTGTAATGTTCAATGTAATGAATGAGGCAGAAATACCCAAAGAACTGACAAGGGTGGCACGAATAAATAACCAGGACACAAGTACAACCCCTCCTCCCATGATCAACCCCACCACATACATGAATCTTCGTACAAAAGTAATCTTCCTTGGATTAGCATCAGATCAGAAATTCCAGCTACAAAAAGGGTCATTGTTGGTGTATGGTGAACTGCTTTAAAAATTTGGACCAACCCAATGGCTCCAATACTAGACATTGACCAGGCAGCCCGCATACCTTGGCAAACTGGCAATCCACTTTTTGTTCAACTTTTTCGCAACTTCCCTTTGTTTCTATTCTCACATGGAAGAGATGGTTATTACAAGTCTTAGTTTGAATGCATCCCCCCTCACTGTAGCAGCAGCAATTCTGGTGTGAATGGCTGTTGTTGCACATTCCCACAAACAATATCCTTTGAAATCAATTTATTGACGTATAGTAAGAGTATATACAACAGAGGAACTACTGTTTACAGATCATGAAAACTTGTGGGAACCCAACATAAAATGCTCAACAGTTTTGCAAAGGACAAGATTTTGTAAGCTTACCTGTGGCATCAAGACAGAAACCCGCTTTTTTAGCCGAAGTAGAAACTCAAGGTGAACCTGGTAGGGTTAAATCCTGCCAAAACCGCTGACATGATTGCCAACACCACCAATTTCAGCTCTTGATAGACAATTTTTGTGCAACCCCAATAACATAAATTGTTGGTTTTCTTTTTGTGCAATGAACAATTCCATGTTACGAAGCAGCATCATTTCAACTACAAAAAACTGAAACCTATCTATCTATCTTGCACAAGAGACAAGAAGGACAGCTGCTTGTTTTGCATCACCGAGAGACATGCATTTAGGTCATCTAAGTAGATGAAAGACAAATTCAGACACAAAAATACTCAATTACTCCAAAATCAACAAACTTGCTACATTTTGTTCACAAAATTTAACTTTGTTTCCTGAAGCACACATGATCATGAATCAAAAACATAGCCAAAGCAATGATAGATAGATACTCACATATTGGGAAAAGGATCACCAGCAATCCAATAGGGTACAGAAAGAATGTCGTCCTTTCCAGGAATGGCAGCACTGCACCAAATAGGCAAGTTGTATCACCAGAAAGCTTATTGACACACAATAACAAATACCGAGGATCATTCTGCTGGGGCAAATATCAACAATGTGTATGGGTGCAGAGTGCAGATCTCCCACTGTCAAAGTCTCGACAGCAAGAACTTTGAACTGCAAAGGTCCAAATTGATATTGATCTGCATGCTTTCATGCCTGAACAAATAAGCTTTACTACAGTATTTCAGGTCAGTTTTATTCAAACATAGTTGCTCAGTCTAAGATTAGGTGTGCTCTGAGTGCACAGGGATCCTCTTGGGGTTGACTAGCTAGGGCCAATACCTAGCTTACACAACCAAAACCTTTGAGCTTAAAACCTAACATGCTCATGTCATGTTAAAAAAAGAGTGAGGAATGTACCATCATAACCAAGAAAATTGAGATAGTGGTAGTAGGAAAATGCGATGACGAATAATGCATTTGACATCAGTGTTGCAACAAACCCATGTGAAAGGAGGAGTGGAGAAAGAAAGTACTGCAGCACTGCATCAAAATAATCACAGCATTTTTCATCAACATCAAAAATGAAGTTTCCAGAAAACATCATTTTGCTCTCCCTGTTGACTGAAGCAAACGTTTACACATTTCAAGCAAAGATTGCAACTTGTCGGTTAACAATACACAAGAAACTGTTGATGTATATACACTTGAACCACCCACAAGCATTGTCTGCAGGGTTGAGTGGGGTCAGAATCCCGTGGTGTACCATAGAGCACAACAAAGACAGGGAAGTAAGAATTGCAGTGAATGTCAAACGCATAGAGCCTGTCCATCCCATCATAGCCAATCCAACCCAAGCCTTATTATAATCCAGTCATCAATTTACACTGCCAAGACTTGTGGAAAAAGTTTTCCATGCACCACCACAACTGGATTGCAATTCTCTTAAACAAATGACTAAAAGGTAAGACCCAGGGGCAGGAAGCAGAGGTGAAGTTTAAGCATACCATTCAACTCGTTGCTCTACAACGTGTGTATGTACTGCCATTTCCTCCCTGAGATAATGATTCGACAAAAACCTGCAAGAAGTTCTCTCTGCATCCTATTACATCTCTTTGGAAACTTTGCAAGAAGCCAAAAAACATAGAGTACAGCTTTGCTAAATTGTAATTCTTCTAGGCTGAATCTGAAGGTACAAAACCTCACCAACAAAGCTAATTAGAATTCTTCAGTCTTTCCTGATTCTTACAGTTTCCTAGATTGGCAGTCTGGGAATTTAGAATGCAGAGAACCACCATGAAGGAAGGGAATCAAGAGAGAATGCAGAAAGAAGCTCACCAACATATGGTAGCCAGTGAGATGCCAACAAGCAAAAAATGCACACAAACTACTGACACTACAATGAGCACCGCTTTAGCCACATTGTCTCCATACCTGCAAAAAAAAACTCCACATATCACAAACACACCACATTAGACTCTGACACAACACTATAAAAACATAATGTGTCAAATCAACAGCCAACAGAATCAACAACAAGCAAAAAAAATTGCAGAGTGGAAGCTGCAAAACAGGCACAAAAACTAACGCTGCACAGAAGGCTGAAGCTGCAACTGCCAACAAGAAGCTGCAAACAACTACAAATGCAGGATCATCACGGGCCCACTGATTTTTGGTCTCTGTCAAATCCCTCCTCAATCCCACAAGACAATGTCAGGATCAAGAAAAACCAACGTAGAAATGATTTCTGGACCAAAAGTTGTAGAAATGATATACTATCATACTGGAAATGATAACCGGACACAAAGGATACATTTAGGGATCAAGAGAGTAGGAAAATTGCAGCTTACGCTTGTGGTACTTGGTGTGCTGGTAGCTGCATTTCCAGAAACAGCAAAACAGCAAGAAACATGGGAAGGTCATCAGCTCATATACTAGAATCGAGAAATATGTGTAAACACCCATTGAGCTGGTTTGTTGCAATGGGAAGAAACACTTTTTGTTTCCATTTATGACACAGATTATGTTTGTTGCAAACCCTAGGAAAAACATTGCATAAAAATTTCATTCCAAGGTAGGTTTTTGTGCTAATTGTAGTATCTTGGGGGGGATAAAACTCACACAACTTTTGGTGATGTGCATAGATAAAGCATTTGCCAAAAAGTATACTCCAAATCCATTTGTTGGTACTGCAAATCAAAGCGCAACCCTGATCAGTTCCACCAGTCACTGATGGTGTCGCCCCCCACAACTGTCACTTCTTCATTGTCTTCTTCTTCTTCTTCTTCTTCTTCTTCTCCATGACTGTCTTTCTTCATTTTCCTCATCCTCCTCCTTCTTCATTATCATCATCATCATCATCATCTTCTTCTTCTTCTTCTGTTCCTATGCACCACAACTGTCGTATCAATTTCTTGCAAAAACAAAACACATAAGTACCTTGATGATTCTTCGAAGATACTGAGGTAGAACAGAATTGCTGCGGTAGCCAGCCGATGGCCGGCTCCTGTTCACAGTAGGCAACATCCTTTCCAAGCTCTTGATTTTCTCCCAAAACTCAAAACCCTAAAAAAAAAACCCCCCCTTGGCCTCACTGCAAACTTCTCCACGCAATCATCCTCAATTCGAAGCCACCATTTTTCGCAACACTACACCGGAAGCCAGAAAATAAGATCATGATCTTTGTTCTCCCCCACCGCCCATTCTTCAAACTTCAAGCTTACGAACACTCCATCTTCTTCCAAGCTCTGAAACCATCACCTGTTTGCAAGCAAATAGCAGGCACCAAAACCCATCAAAACCAAAGGAACAAATCATTTGAAGTCCTAACGCACGAAGATGCGAATTCCTTCCACAGATCAAAGCTCGGAAATCACGTACCCACAACACGAAAATGCGATTTTAGACGAGGGATTCGGTGCCGCTGTTCTCGCGAGCCAGGGCGAGAGTGATTGCGACAGGAGCACGCACTAGGGTTGGGAGTGGAGAGGGCGATGCACGTATTTCCGGGCGAGGGTGGAGGGGTGACCCGTTATTTAGCCGGGCCGCTCCACCTCATTGAAATAATATAACAAATACTATCATTAATTAATATTATAAATATCAACCAGCGTTTTTTTTATTCGAAAAAATGAGGAAAATCAAAATGAAAAGGGAATCTTGACAGACAGAATTTTTTTTAAATTTCTGGAAAAAATTGCCAAATTTTTTTTAATGGAAATGTTTTTGCCACATTTTTGGACTATAATTTTAGTTTGGTAAAATTGTTTTGACTAGTTTTGTTTACTATTTAGAAATGTTCTCAAAACATGTTGTTGTCTAATGTTAAATTCTTATTGGCATGTTTGCCAATGACACAACACCAAAATTTTGAAAAGAATATTATCGCTATTTATGAGCCCTTTTTTTATTGAAATTTCACGAAATTTTTAATTAAATTTATTTGAAATTTAAGTAATTTTTTTCAATTGCCAAAAATTTTGATACTTGGATTTCAACGTGCCACCAAAATATAGAACAATGATTAAAATTTTCATATTCCATATTTGGTTTATAGTCATTTTTTTAGACATCCTCCTAAAATTCCTATGGATGATAGCTATTTTGGCTACAAACAAAAATTCCTTTGAAAAACATTGTTATCAACCTACCAACCTACCTAAGATGGGAAACTCTTTTTATATTTTCAATTGAAATAAAAATCAAACCATGGAATATGTAAAATATCTCAACTCAAAAAAATTATAATCTATCAATTTTTTTCTCCTTTTAGTCATGTATTTAGTTGGAAGTGTAATCCAAATCCAAATGTTTGAATTTTATGAATAATTAATCCAAAAGACAACATTTTATATTCAAATATTTTCGCCAAAAAAATTTCAATGAGATTTAATAATTCCAATGACGACACTTCATTTAAGTTGGTTTAAACAAGACAACTTTAAATTTCATAAGTTGTAGATCATAGGTTGTCGTTTGGACAATTCCAAGTTAGAATCTAACTAAGTCATTCTAAGGTAAAGAGGCATGAAAATGTGTCTTTTTGTATATGTGTTTTTTTTCTTAAAGTATTTTTTACAAGTAGGTTTTTAATACCTTCCACCAATATGCATCCCACTTTTTTCAATTCAATTGAATCTTGATCCAATTGTTGAATTGAATTGGCTTTACTTCAATTCAACTCAAATCAAATCAAATTCAATGAAATTTCAATTCATTCGATTCAATATGAATTCAAGTTGAATGCAATATTTCCATTCAAATGGAACATCATTCTGTAAAATCAATTCACATTCTTCACCCATTCACTAGTCGATCATATTGATACTATCTAACAATGTGGAGTGTAAGTGTGTTAAATAATACAATATTTATGTTACATTGGATTATGGGGTCAATGATTTCAATTATGTTCTTAATATCATGTTTTCAAGTTGACATTTATTTATTTTTTGTAAGGTAAAATTCTAGGACCAATCTTTACACCCTTAGGGTCCCTTATTTCCATAAAGCCCTAATCCATGGGTTTTACATAACATAAAAACCATTGGGGTTTTTTTCAAAGTTAATGTGATACCAAAGAAGTATCCCCAAGGTACCTACTAGGTATCATGGGGAAAATAAAAATTAAGCTAATGGGTTTTTTTATAAACAAAACACCCGCCTACATGGGCATTAAGCTTTTGAAAAGCTTGTCGATTTTTCACTTTATAAGTTCTCCTTTTGATACACCAGAAAAAACTGGGTACTAGGATTCTAGGTACATCAAAAAATGACAATTGACAATCGTAAAGCATCATCATCTTTTTTCATTGTATTTTCAAGACTTTCATTGGCCTTAAAATGGCATGAATTTCACAACAACCTAGCAAAGTAACTTCCACCTATGAAACTATCACTATTTTTTTTCTTTCCTTTTTTTTTCTTTTTTTTAAATATTTTTTTCAGGTTCTAATTTCTTTTGGGAAAAAAAATCAATATTCAAAACAATAAAGAAAATATAATTCCTTTATTCTTAAAAATGGCTATAATTACATAATTACATAAACTCCAAGTTCAAAAAATGAAAAAGTAATCCTATTGTTTTCTTAATTAGTCTTAAGCTTGCACATAAAATATTCATATGGAAAAATTGTAGATTATAACATTTAATGATCTCTTTGTCTAGATTCCACTCCACATAATCCCTAAAACCCAAAACTCCCCATTGATTATAAATCATGCCCAAACCAATGCTCCTAAAAAACCATCACCCAAATCAATGCTCTCAAATAACCTCTCAAAAAACCATTGCCTGACCCCAATGCTCTTAGAAAACATCCCAAAAACCATCACCAAAAACATATTCATGAAGCTCCAAACTTTGAATTCAAGTTATAATTTTATTTGCATTATCCTTTAGTTACATTTATGTAAGTGTTCCAAGAACCAAAAATAATAAATATTCCAAAAATGTTTTCACATCAAATCAATTATTTTTTAAAAAATTATTGTTACTTATTAAGTGTGTTTGTTGGTAATAATCCAAGAATAGATTTTGGATCAACCACATAATCAATAGTAAAGTCATTCTAAAAATGGTTAAATATGTGGCAAGACTTTTTTGTTGATGTTGGTAATTTTGAATTGAAAGGGTGAAAATGAATTGTTTGTAATTTGTCCTTGTACTTTGAAAACTCCATTTCAAACAAGCCATTCTAAAAACAAATGTCAAGGACAATGTCAAAAGCATGCAACTCGAATGTGTGTATGATGTGTTTTCTTAGTTTGTGAAAACAACAATAGAAAAATAAAATGTGGTCCTAAAAATGTTTCAATTAATAAAAACAACAACAAAAGTAAAACATTAAAAAGAACACCACCTTCAACATCACCAATTGCACAAATATCTTGAGACGACAAGATAACATTGGCAAAACTATCATGATTAGAATTAATAAGCATTCCAATGGAACCAAAGACCACTACAACAACAATAACATATTTTACAACATCAAAACTCTACAATAGAAACCTTCAATCATTAAAACGAAAGAAAAACAAACCTACAAAAATTGAAAAACATATCCATAACAATGTAAATAAATTATCTTGGTTTTTTTTAATGCAACCCTTCTTTTCATTAAATACTAGAACAAACGATTGTCCTTTAATTCCCCACTTACAATCCATTGCATTTACCTATCATGTAGATGTTTATCAATATGGTTATACATACACATACAACAAATTAAAAACAATGGTTCAAATTTCAAAAAGCCAAAGGTAAACTAGCAAATCAAAATAGCAACAAAAGAACAAAACACAAATCAAATCAAAACATGATAAAAATATTCAAACAAAACAACCAACAATTCAAAAAACCTTAAATATAAAATTGGTTTGTATTAACTTCCCAATTAATGTTTAAGGCTATTTTGAAAACTTTTTGTGAACAACAAAAGCCCAAAAACCTAAATCATTTTTGCATACAACAAAAAACAAAAGATAATTCAATAATTTGAAAAGAAAACATACATTGTTGGAAGGGTACATGTTGCCATTTTTTCACAACTCGCAATATAAATGAAGAAAGAATGTCGACCAAATCCTTAACATAATTTCTAGTTTTAAACATATCTACAATGGATTTTTTTTATTAAAATTAAACCATAAAACACATGTCACTCATCAAACACACCATACTTCAACATCTTTGCTTATTTTTCAACATTATTTGTTCACATTGTCCAACTTTTTTTATCAAGATCTAGAAATTGAGATATCGTCATTACCCCCTTAATAAGTTATTCACATTTACCCCTTTCAACAACCTTAAACATGTAGGAATAATAGGTTCACTACTATTATGATCACCATAACCAAGATTAATAATAACTTCATGACAATTAGAATCATCAAAAGAATAAAATGCAAAAGGAGCGAAATTGCCATCAAAATTTCCAAGACTTGAAAGGACAAGGTAAAAAAATGCATACATGTATATGCCTATGTTTTAGGATTCAACTTTAGAAAATTATAAGCAAATTTGATAGCAAATTCATGCAAGTAATCCACAAACTACACATAAATTTTAATTCCATCACCGAGCCACAACATATGATTGTCACCAAGATTACTGGTGAAGGTTGATGTAAGTAGTTCAACAAGACAAGACCCAAAAGGCTTAAGGTTTAATGAGTAATTAGGTGGGGTAACTAATGTAGTTAATATGTCTTTCAACATTTCACAAACACAATCTACAAAACCTTCATTACAGGTTTTTTTGCCAATAAGTCATTGTAAAGATTCAAAAGCAAAGATAAATTACCAAAGAGAAAAAAGAAATTCACAAAAGGCCTTTTTAAAAAAAAAACAAACAAACATTAACAAACAAACCAAGTTCATGATTATTGTCTACAACTATTTTTCAATTGCACATATCCATTCACCGTACATATTTCAATCGCTTTTGCAACTACATAACAATTATTTATACGACTAGTTTGATAACAAATCATGTGCTACCACATAACAACACATTTGTGATCTTGCCAACCAATGATTGCGCACACCAAAAAATGCCACGTGCATCAATGATCATCATCTATAGGTTATTCCACATGGCACCTACACTTAGTTTATGCCATGTGGCACATAAATTAATCCTAGGCTTAAATTATGTGACACCTAGGTTAAACCTAAACTCAAGGGCTATTAATTAAAATAATTGTCTTTCTACATATTGGTGGAAAGATCAAAATGATTAATCACGTAATGGAAAAGCCACTTGATGATGTTGATTGTTGTTTTGATCATTGATGTTCCAATGTAATAGTCATTTCTAGTGGATGTAATCTCTTGTTATGGAACATGGATGATTTATCATTTTTCTCCCCCTCCCATTTTGTTTCATGTTCATATGGGCATAATTTGATGTCAAAATGAATGTAGAAATACTATTATTCTCTAAAGATAAACCAATTGCATCATGTTGTAATGTTAGGTTTGGCCAAACCAAAGTGAACACAATAACAGACCAAATTGTTTTTGGTGTTAGGGAGTTCAAGTCAAATACATGCACACAACAAAAAAACATCCACTTTCCACCAAAAATCACACAAATCTTGTTGTCAATTATGGCCAAACCAAAATGTGCAGAACTTGTTAATTTTGTCTTTCAAGGTAGAAACATTGTGATGCATCCAAAAATAGGCCAAAGTTTGGTATCCTTACATTTTAAAGTCATGTGGAGTCCATTATAAAAACATCACTGATTTGTGGTAGAGGATGCCCTTTTAACATTAGGTCTTCTACTTCATTACTACTATTTTGATTGTTTTGGTTTTCCTTTTGTGTGTTTTGGTTCTACATTTGCTTTGACATGCCTTATACTTTTTGTGGATGGATTTGCATCCTTGTTTATATATGTACATTTTTTTTTTAGATGTCATTTAAAGGGCATAATTATTATGTGACCACCTGCTTGTTTTATTTGTGTGAGATCAAACCCAAACAAACAACACCAATAAAAAAACCCATTTCAAGTTATAGCCAAACCAAAATGAATATCCATGACAACAACAAACCAAGTTTGTTGTTGTCTGTCAAGTTTTGACAAATTCAACAACAAAACAACAAAACAAAAACCACAAGTCGCCAAACGAATGTTGCGTCAATTGTGTTGTGTTTGAAAAAAACTTCAAGAAGTTGTTATTTTTGAAGTGGTTTTCATTTCCTTTTTTGTTATATTAATTTTGAACTAATGTTGAGTGTTTATTTTTTAAAATAATCATTGTTGTTGTATCCATGTAATTGTAGGCAAAAATTTGGCATTGGTCTCAGATGAGGATGAGATGATGTAATAATTTATTTTTTCATGTGATAGGCAATGCTATAACATATATTTCCACTAGTTGTTTTGTCAAGGTTGAAGTTGTCAATGCATCTCTTTTCATTTATTTATCTATGTATTTATTTACCCAATGCAAGTTTATTTACAAAACAAAAAATTTTTTTGCTCCTTTGATTTGGTGAAACAACTTATTGGTTTGGTGCAAACAAGCAGCTTGGTGATGTGGTGAATATGGCAATTTGATTTGGTGAATAGTTGTTTGTTGTAAATTTTTCAAGCATTGATAAAAACATAAATACCAAATGGGTAGGCACATGTTTTGCTAAACTTTGGATGTTGATCACACCTTTAACTCTGTACCTCAAATGCATTTAAAAAGAAGTTTTTCCAAAGTGGTAAAAACAGTGCAAGAATTCAAAGTTCTTTTATCAAGAATTTTGAACCAATAGTTCCTTTTCTTCTTCTTCTTCCACTTGGTTATGTACATGTATGTAAAGACATTCTTCAATTCAATGCCAAAACATTATTAGAAAAATCATAATTTTACATCAAATTTGTGTGTTGCATTTTGTTGATTTTAAAACAAATTGTTTGTTATGCTTGTTGATTTTACATCAATGTGTGTTGTTTTCTTAAATTGAACTATTTTCTTGTGTTGGAATAGGTTAAGAATTTTTGAAAAAATATGTCAATTCTTTCATAATGAAGTAAATGTATGCAAAGGAATTTGTGTTTGTATTCTCCTTTTCATTTTGTGGCATGCCCAATTTATGCAAATCATTTTTTTATCAAGTAGAAAGGACTTCTTCCATAGTGGACAAAACATGTTAAACCTTTGTTTAAAGAATTGGTAAAATTTGTTTAGTGTATATGAAGTGTGCCTTACCCTTCCCTAAGATTTCCTCTTCAAGAGAAGATAACACCTTACTCTTAAGGTTCCTCAAATGAGTTTTGAAGAACCTTATGATGCAGAAATTGCCTTTCCTCCTTCATAAACAAATTCAAAGTTGTCAAAATTGTACCAGATCTTCTTTGTGCCCTTAAAGGTCTTTGAGTGGGGATGTTGTGGGAATTTGGGTCCTGCATTTGGTTCCCACCTTGCATGGGGTCCACATTCCTAGAACATCCCCACTCTCGGTCCTTACCTTACACATTGAATTTTAGAACTCTCCATGGTTCTAATTTGTGTTTTTGTTAGAAGAGAAACATTCACATTCTTCAAGCAAATGTGTTACAGAATTGGGTAAGGGAACTACTTCTATTTCTGAAAATCATCAAGCAAATATATTTCAATTTTGTTGGAAATTAAGTAACTTGCAATACACATAAAAACCTTATTGGTGGCAGAAGAAAAACCTTTAGAGAACTTTGTTGTGTTATTGACAATTGCAGAATCACAAGGAGTATATATATATATATATATACAGGATTTGAATTAGCCATCACCAATTGTTGTCCATGCATATGCCCAAATCAGCAAGGAACCACCTCTTCAATAGAACATACAATGGGCACACTAACTTCCAGTATGCACTTGAAGCAACCAAAGTTCTCTCCCCTCTGTTATGATTTATGTGGTCAGTTTGCTTGTCATGATAAATTGTAATTATCTATAACCAAAGTTCTAATCACCATACAAAGGAATTTGGCAAAACAAAAAACCCATTGCAAGACAAGACACTAATCAAAATGAAACAACTTTGCATCCTTGAACAATTCAATTAATTAATTACACTCCCAAAAGTAGTCTAATAATGATAATATGGCCATTATGCCTATGTGTGCCACCTTTGAATCAATCAATCCATCCATCCATCCATCCATTGATTTGCAAACTTTCAAATTCCACCAAATGCACCAAATTTTGGTTGCACACAATCTAAAGACCATTTTAGATATTGGACTAAAAAACTCCTCTCAAATTGGAAATGTGGTTGAATGTTGGAGACTATGTGAGGGGATCACTCCAGAGTGCACTGGCCTTTGTAGCAACACACTGTAGATTGGACTAGCCAGAAAATCAACAAGTTGGGCCAAGCCAAGCCAATCCTATAACACTAAAGAGTCCGGGAGTCAAAAAAAAAGGGTCGAATCAACATGTTAGAACCTAGTTGTTGGGTCTGACTTAAAATTATATATTTAGGTTGTTTCTAGAACCTAGGGTTTTTTTTTGGTGTGAACCCTAAACCCTAAACCTTGAAACATACTAAGCAAGATTTACTCAAATTTAAATACTCTGGTGAGACCAATACTTTAGGATAGAAGATTGAAGTTGGGAGGGGTAAGGTATAATTGTTAGTAGGGTATGGCATCTCTTGGGTCTACTTAAAAAAAGATCATGCAATTTGTAACCGAAACATTGATAAATGGAGGTGGAACAACTTTTCAAAAAATTCAACATGACTATTGTAATGTGGGTTCTTTGGGTTCTTTAGGGTACTTGTGTGTCAATAATTTCTCTTTTTGTTATTCATGTGAAGATTGACTACACATGTATTGTAAATTTATGCAAAGGTATGTTGTGGAATGTTTTGAAATTTCAACATTTTAATACCCAACATTTATAGATATATCCCTAGTATGTCAAGTTGATTTTTTGATATTACTCATTTATTGTGTGAGAAGGTTGGTTGTTTGTCATGGTCATGACATCAAAAATTGTCTACTATCTTGTTGTATTTAGTCGTTCATAGAAAAGCTTCTTGGGGGAGAAAGCTTTGTTGTTGATGATAAGTTTGTTTGTAAGAATGTCTGAAAGTTTTAGAGATGAGTATAATGAATTTTTTTTTAATAACTAGTTTAAAGTGATAATCAATCATGTGGTATTGAAGTTTCAAAAATCTAATAACCTACTTGGATGGGAGGACTCAATTCTCATCCAGTTAGGTTATTAATCTTTTAAACAACAACACTATTACAAAATATTTTGTAAAATAAATAATAATAATAATAATAATGAAAATTATTTCTATTCCTATTTGTTACAAACCTTATTATGACTGGGGTAATTAATAACCAACAGGATTTATGGGTGGTGGTCATCAATCAGTTTATCACCTAACCCAAATGCATAATCAAATCAATGGTTATTACCCAATTTTTGTTGATAACCAAAAAAAATTTGATACTGATATTGATATTGATAACCTGTGTGCTCCGGAAAAAATAAAAAAATAAAAAATTCCAAAAACATAACCTATCCGCATCCAATGGTGCACCGTTTGCTCCAATTTAAGTTTGACACTATTTTGAGGCCAAAACACCAAACAAAAAGAACCCCAAATAATTGCTCCTATTTTTATTAATGGTTTTTGGTAGCCGTTAGGCCGAAGAAAAAACACACTACAACCTGCCTGGGCTGTTGAAACTTGGGTGCATAGCCGTGACAAAAGGACAAAAACACTACTGAGAGCAGCTGATAGGGCTAGTTACATGATTTCTGTTGCAGAGTTTGATTGTTTTGACCTTGTGTATATGTTAAAGGAAAATTTTTAATTCACACCTTTTTTTGGTTAAATTCACACCCTTTCTTCGCTTCGTGGTCAAGAAACGCGGCAGACCTGCAGACTCTAAAGAACAAGACAAGCACGACCAGGGTGTGAATTTAACCAAAAAAGGTGTGAATTAAAAAAAAATTCCATGTTAAATAATATAAAAAATTGCTCCTTCTCAAGGGTTTCAAATGTATCTGCAAATAGTAATATTATATAGTGTGATTTCATATTAATTATACTTCATGGATGGCTCACATTTCATTGGGAAGTGGCCATATTGATTGGCCCATCCTTTTTTTTTCAATTTTGAAACATTAGGCACATTTTACACCCCCAACCCTCCCCCCCCCAATAGAAGCACTTCTTTGGACCTTGTTTTCTCAAAATAGAATCAAATGCCCTTCACAATAGAAATGGACCTTTTCAATTTACACACATGGGAGTTGAACTTTGGGCAAACCATATGGGATAAAATTGAGGTGCTGTTAGGAATAAATAGGGAACTTGGGGAAACCTGATGAGAACATCATGGGAACATATTCCTCTTTTCCTATTTTGACCTGTTGTTGCTGGTTTGAACTTGCCCATAAGGTGTAAAGCCATTTATCACCTCATGAACTGCTTTGTTGGATTGAAAATCACTAGAAAGGTTTAGGGTTTAGGGTTTTTTTTACCACAAGCTAAACCCTAAACCCTTTTATATCCTGTCACAAGGTTAAAGTATTTTAGTCTTTTTTGAAACTATTTACTAGTCAACCTTTCAGGAAAAAAAATTAGGGGTTATTAAATTTGTGGAAAAAATGAAAAGCATCTACTTAGACTAGTATAAGACATTTTTGCTAACATGTCATGATGCAAAGATGGATTTTTTTTCTAAAATTTTAAAGCACCGTTTTTTTCATTGGAATCCAAATTCAAAGGAATTTTTTTATTTTTGTCACATGTATTTTCCATATATCAAATCCCATAAAAATATTCAAAAAATAATTAATGGTAATTGTTTTCAACTTGATGAGTCATCAAATTTCTCCTTTCTAGAAAAATGAAAAGTTGTTACATGCAAGATATCCACAAAAGTACTTCAATGAAGGTTGAAAGAGATAATAACAAAGGTTAAAAACTTTGACCAAGTTGTACTTTTTTGCCATTATGATATATTCTAAACAATATTTGATGCATGAAACTCTAGCTTGGGGTAAGAAGTTTAAACAAAACCTAATTTTTCTTAAACCAATTTTCCATGGCATATGATAAAAGTGACTTGGCCACTCCTATTCCAATACATGCATAAAATAAACATTTCATAAACTTTTCTTCAAGGTGTATAAAATGTTTTTCATGGATGCAAAAATTGTATTTGTTGTTAGTGGTGGTTCCTTATCTTGAGGGGAGTTAGACAAGGTTGCCCATTGTAACCTTACCTATTTCTTATAGTAATAGAGGCACTAAACTAGGTTGTTAAGCATGACATGCAAGTAGGCAACATCCAAGGCATATCTTTGCCATGGGGACATAACACACATTTAATCTTTCAATACATATGAAACATGCTTCATGGTGAAGTGTGAAAAACAATTGGTTTTGAAGCTTGTCGACCTTTCCATAAAGTTTTGGGTGATCTTGGAGTTGGAGATTGAATGGAATAAAAGAATGGCATATTGATGGGTAGGTGGTGTTCACCACTACATTGGTTAACTTCATGCAAGTAGCAATGTACAAAAGAACATGAATTAACAAAGTTATTTGACATAACTTTTGGTCTATGTTTAGAAACACAAGATGTGAAATGTTCTTTAATAGGTTAAGTGAAAAAAAAAACTTATTGGTTCTCATCACACTTGTCACTAGTTGGTAGAATAATAACCATTAATCAAGTTTTCATGTTCATTCTTTTGTATTTCATAGCAATCTTGAATGGGTTTTGACCAATTTCGCTTGGTTCATAGGTTATAAAAAATTGTTGAATTTGATTCCTAATTTTTTTGCAAAAACAAAAAAAACATCAATTTCAATTCTTTTGAAATTAAAAATAAATAAAAACCTATTGGTTCTAACTACATGTTTACGTAAACATTAATTGCAGATAACGAAATGGCAAAATGAATGCAATATTTTCATTTTATCACAACTATAAATTATAATTGAAAATGGCAAATGGCCAAGGTGGTGCAATACCTTTCGTAATTTACAAATAAAAATATATATTATATTTTTAGAATGGCAAAGGAAATGTAATACCATCATTTTTTGTTGCAAGCTTTAATGTAACAAAATAAAGCCATTTAGGATACACTCGTTGAATATATTAATTTCATAATAATTTCATAGGATCAATCACAAATACCTTCATTTGTATATAATCTTGTATTTCATGTTGGGAAAATGAATGCATTAGTATTATCATTTGAAATACAAAAAAAAAATTCTTTCATTATATGAAAACAAATGTTAACCTACACATAAATGAGATAATACAAAAGTGTTTTGGAATTCACAAAACCCCTTAATTAATTAATTTTTTAAAAATGATGGTACATGTTATTTTACCTTGGGTGGAGATCCCTATTTTAATTATGTTCATCATTGTTAATGTCAAATGCAACATGGTAGGTGATTGCAAATTGAGTTGCCTCAATTCATATTAATGCATGAAAAGTTGATGCCCCATCAATGCAATTTGGACCACCTTTACAATGACTCCTTGGTGGTGTCACAAAACATGTTCTCTACACGCAAATATTAAAAATTAAATAATAAACATATAGGCCTAAAATTGAACATAAGAAAAATAATAAACTTAATTATATTTAAATATATCACCATAATGAATTACATGCACCTTATTTGTATTTAAATAATTTACTATTTATATATATTTTCAATTAACTACACCTTTTTTTTTTTTACACATTTGAAATCAAATGGAAATGATTTCCCCAAGGTTGTGTTATGTTGACAAGCACTTGGTGGTTTTCATCTAGTATTATGGCCAATGGTATTAACTTAAATTCTTTAGTTGTGCATGGATGGTCAACTTGCATTTAGAATTTGGGCCTTAACTACAATTGCAACTTTTCTTCACTTAGTGCTTTTGTTGTGTGACCTTAGTCTTGGGTTTACAACCAAGCTAAGGCATGACAAAGGGAATGAAATGAGATAATGTTATAAGGTTCAAGTATGTTCTCACAAGTGTGAAAGAATGAGTTTCAACATTCCCAAGTGGATTCTCACTTTAGAATTGAAATATTTCAACTATATTCCAACTTTTTGAAACAATATTTGGGGCACCAAACCTTGTATAAATTGATCATCTTTTAAACCATTGAAAAGTTTTTGAAATATATATATTTAAAGTGGGATCACATTCTTCATTTGAAAAATTAAAACATGAGTTATAATAATGGTCACAAATCAAATCGGTAGCTTGATTCCTAACCATTTAAACATCTCCTCTAGAGTCTAAAGTAATTATGTCATTCCAATTGGAATGTGAAATATGTTGTTGAAAAGTTCTTTTTAAAGACATAAACTTCGCCTTTGAAAACCTCTGAATTGTAGTCCATATAATGAAATTGTGAATCACCAAAAAAATAAAATTGATAACTTGAGAATTTCGAGACTTGCATTTGGGAGACCCATGAATATATGTCACATCAATGTAGTCTTTTTGGCCATTTACAAAGTATACTACAAGGAGAGTCATGATTCATATCAAGTTTGAGTAGTGATGAATCACATTAATGTGAGTTTGAACATGGCCCTTCAATCGACAAAAAACTTGCCAATTTGAACATGAACATTATGAAAATATTGAATTCATAGTAGTGGTAATAACACATAACACTATGAAAATATTATAGTCATGAACATGATATTAAACCAATATGAGGGTATTTCATTTATGAACATAATTTATTTTTTAAAAAACCTATTCTATTTAGGTATTGTAGAGAAAAATTGGGCCAAAAAAACCCTACCCTCCTTTGACATGGTAAAAGAGGGTGATGTCAAACATGATTAATCTCAAGCATGCAAGTGTGGCAAGGAAAAAATAAATTACATATAATAATATCATGATTATAGTTGAAACATGAAGACAAAAATGTTCACTTTGATGGAATGAAATATAATGTTGTTGTCCTTCATTTAAAATAGGAAAAGTACTTAAGTCATTATAATTCATTGTAAAAAATGTAGTTAAAATGCAAAAATATTGAATGATTATGTTTTGCACATCATATTGGTCATATGTGGTATTCATACCACTTGTAATACTTGTCATGGTAGGCATAATAAGCTAAACATCAATGACAATTGGTGACAATACATCCCTATTAGTAGTGTGAGCATCTACACTTTGCCCTTGTGCATCTCCTAGAACATCTATAAGCTCATAAACTTGTTCATTTATGGTTTCATCTATTGGAGCATGAAACACATGCTTGTCCACAGTTGCATTTATTGCAATTGGCATTTGTTAGTCTATGGCCTCATTTGTTAAAACATAAATCACCTATTCATGTATGAAAACATATATTACAACAAACATTTGTTCATCTATGGCATCATCTATTAGATAAAACAGATGTTGTGTTTAGCATGTGTTTCTTTATAGTTGTATATATTAGAACAAACATTAATTCATTTGTAAGAGCAAACATTTATTCATTTATGCAAAAATGTGTGTATTGGTTTGCACTTTCTTTTCGATGGCATTTACAACAGTATCAATAAAACAAACAAGGTCTGTTATACACAATGGCCCTACCATTAATTTGATATCAACAATTGATATTGTACGATAAATTGGTCATGGCTAGGGGAATTTAAAAAAAAATCTATTTCAATGTACATCATCATGTTGTTGTAAAAGAAAATTATCATGATTAATTTTTTCATTTTTTAACATCACATTAGTTGTGAAGAACCCAAAAAGGATCTCAAATTAAATGATGACATGTTCTAGGAACCTATCTAAACATTTTGAATATTTTTACCAAACCAAAACCAATATGAAATGTTGCAACCTTATGTTCACTTTTTTGGATTTTTTTTTCCTTTAACAAAATGATTGAATATTCCCTTTTCATTTTTATTTTTCACATTTGTGCAAAATTTCAAACCAAAAAAAAAAAGAATTGTCATGACACATGTATTTGAATGTTTTCAATCACATTGTCACATTTTGAAAAAATTACATGATTTTTTTGTGTATGATGGGTGCCATAATCATTTTGGGAAAAAATAGTTTCAAATTTAGTTTTGCGGGTTATGGATTGTTGACAAAGTCACTTGGGCTTGGGTGCACATTTGAGGAGGTGGCACAAAAAAATAAAAATAAAAAAATGTCAAAAGATGAATATGAATATTTTTACAACCAAATTAGGATGAATAATCTCACCCTAGTTTCTAAGGGCCAAAATTCCTTGAAGTTACTATATAGTCTGCAATGATTTTTAACACAATACTATAGTACCTGAACAATTTCAGCAACACAATGTCGAATAATTAATTAAATTTTAAATCTTAACTTGCACACTTGGTTTTTTAATTCTGAAAATTTTGACAAGTAATGGGAATATAAAATTATAAATAGTTGTGGAATAGTTTGGCGTGTTCAAACTATTTCAGCCTTAAATCTCAGTACTCAAAGGTTTACCAGTTGCAATGGAACTCCAAAATGTGCAATAAACTTGAAGCACACAATGATGACTAAAACCTTGTGACGAAAAGGGAAAAAACTCTGAATTAATAAAAAATTATATATAATGTAAATTCAAAAAATAAAAATAAAAATAATAATCATACTTTCTTTATAATATCCAAATTTTCTTTACTTTTCAAATTTTAGAATACAATCTCTTCTTCTTTCTCTTCTTTTGTATTTTCTTCATATATGTTCTCATACATGCAATTCCCAAATAGTTCATCATTATTTATGTCGATCTTAAATTGGATTTTTATTAAATAACATGGACATGAAAAGGCACATGTTATGTATATGTTATGTTAAATGTTCCTTTTCATGTCCATGTAGGTGAGTGGGGGATTGCCCAACCCAATTGAGGTTCATCTAACTTATCCCAAAATCGGATTTGGGGGGTGGGGGGCGG
>Ga0209208_10003522_pt1 | contig 22383 bp, 17 predicted proteins | sample S1TSphfallax_3_FD_187694 | JGI IMG/M metagenome (GOLD analysis project Ga0209208, IMG submission 187694) | Host-associated microbial communities from peat moss isolated from Minnesota, USA - S1T2_Fd - Sphagnum fallax MG (SPAdes) (version 2) | ecosystem: Host-associated > Plants > Peat moss >...
TAAAATCCACTCTAAAGTTCATATTTGACAAAGTTTGGTACAATTGCATCAATTTGGACAAGAACTACCTACCCGCAAAATCAACATACAACAACACCTACTCCCACTAATACCTAACGGACACGTCTATCCACAATAATTCATCCAAATTTGAGATGTTTGACCATATTTTCTTTCAATTTGGAAAGGGGATTAATAAGACTAAAAAGTTCATTGCACTTGAATTTAAGGAAAACATTTCTTGCGATCAGTTTTGCCAACACAATTTCCAACCATTCCACCTCCACTTTGGCCCATTTAATGCATAATGTATGGTTAGCAATTTTTTAAAAAAAATTAAAATGAAAAGAAGGATTTTTTTTAATTAACTTTTTGGAGGGAATTTTTATGACTTTTGTAAGTATTAAGTTGTTTAATGGTTTGCAAGGTTAGGGTTTGTAGTCAAGTGAGGATAATGCATGTTGTTTATCATTAGTATGCAAAATAATGAGTGTTATGCATTTTTGCTTGTTTTGGAGCTTTAAGATTAAGTAATAGTATTTACATTAGATTCATAATGATTCTCTTAGACTCACTAAGAAAGGCCAAGTATTACACTTGCAGTTTGAAGAAGCAAATTGAAGATTGGATTTTTCTTGAAAGAGAGCAAAGACAACTTTGTGAAAATGGAGTTGATTTTCCATCAATTCAAAAAGATCTTTTTGAAAGATAGGCAAACATCAAATATTTTTGCCACCAAGTCTTCAGAGCAAGTTGGATTACAATGTCCTTCAACATGTGTGGCAATTCCTTTATTTATAGATTGAATTCTAGAAATTTTTGACACCAATTTCTAAGTGTAGACTCTCCTCTTCATCTTTCATATTGCTTGAATTGTGTAAAGTTTGGCAAGCATTTTTTGGTCAATTTTGTGTCATAAAATTAAAAAAATTACAAAATGTCATTGGGTTAAACAAATGTTGTGAGTAGAATTGATGTTGCAAGTGAGGTTATTGCCCTTGGTTTTGGTAGATGCACATGACCATAACCTAGAGATCTTGTGACAACAAAATTTGACATGGGATGATTTGTTCATTAATGTTCGTTATCTCATAAGGATTACCATAACAATCACATGAATAGATAGTTGTTTTTGGAAATGATAATTAAATTTGACATGTAAAGATGTATTTGGAATCTTCATAGTTTTACATGATGTTTCATAAATCTATATGTAACAAACATCACATGTCAATTAACAATCATTGTGTCTTTTAACATCTAGCTATTCAAAATGCAATTATTAATGGTTTTGGCAATAATGACATAAGTGGAGGTCCCATGTTGTTGATAAACAAAAGTGAAAAAAAATCATGAAATATTGGATATCAATATTTATTAAATAGATATTGAAATAGTAAATATCAATAGTTCCATTTAAATAAACTAATATGATTTAAGGTTTATGGGTTATGGTTTAGGGATTAGGTTTTTGATTTCAAGGTATAAGGTTTAATGCCTTTTGGGTTTTTGGTTCATTGTTCAAGGTTTAATGGATGTTATGTTTATATGGTTTAGGGTTTAGGGTTTAATGGGTTTAAGCTTTAAATTAATTTGGTGGATATATGATGAGGAATGTAGGAAACATGAAGAGGAGCAAATTCGAGTGAATAGGATACGAGTTGAATTTGAAAACTAGTGGCAAATGGATACTTCAATAGCTGGTACACCAGTCCAATTTCCGGTTGAATTCACAGAAGTCTTGAACTTGAATAATTGGATTCGAAATGCAATTCGAATTCACATTGCAAACGACGACACAATTGAAGACAAGGATGTAATGAATTTGTCAATGAAACCAAAGCCAATTGCTTGAAGGTACACAAAAATGACGGTGTATGGAAATCATTACAGGGTCAATGAAGGTGGTGCAAAAACCACAATGGCAACATATGATTTTGGGGTTGCGTCCATATTCCAACAACCACAAGCAACACATGAAGGCACTACACTTAGCTCTATCCAGTATGTGGGGGTACTAAAGGACATAATCTTGCTAGATTATGGACCTGTATCCCAACCAATGGTGTTTTTCAAATGTGAGTGGGTTACACATGGGTCTAATAGATGCGGTAATCCAACTAATAAACGAGATGAAGATGGTTTTTTATTGGCAAATTTTTGCCACTTGAAGGCAAACATAAATGAACCATATGTGTTTCCAATGCAAGTGCAACAAGTTTTCTATGCGCATGACCCTAGCACACCATGGTGGAAAATAATTTTTCACAAGGAGCCAAGGTCTAAGCGGGTGGTAGTAGAAAATAATGAAAAGATAAATATCCATGTTAATAATGTAATTGATACAAAGGCGCCACTCCAAATTCCAAAGGCACCAAGTGACACTACACTTGTAGGTGCCATTGAACTAACTAGGGCTAATGTAATTCTAGTTGTTGAAAGGCTTAAGAGGCCCTCTAATGATGATGAAGAAGAGGCATGGGTTGAAGTCCCAGTTTTAATCTAGGGTTGGTAGTTAGACACAAGCCACAATAATTTTCAATCATGGACAACATAAGCATCAAGCATGTGGTGCATCAATTTTGGCATCACCGACATCATTGTTGTACTTAGGGCCACAAGGTGATGGGATGCATCTGCCAATGTGGAAAGGTTTGGAAATTCAAGAATTCCATTAAAGGTTTCATTTTGATTTCTATATCTACTTTTCATATAAAGTAAATGCAATTAAAACAACATAAAATGGGGGTAGATGATTTTGAAATGTTAACCATAATAACTTCAAATTACTGACTAGACATTTTTTGAACTACTACTAAGTGTAAGACTAGCTTACCTAAAAGTATACTAAAAGTTATGTGCATGGAGATATTTCATTACAACTGATATACACTCAAAGTTGACTTGAAACCCAAGTTTGTCATGTTTACAAAGTCTTGGGGCCTTCTGATGGGAAGGAGGGATGTCGTATGATTTGTCATTTGTGCACTAATGTTTAGTGACTTTGATGACCATAAGCATCTCCTACCTGGCTTGAAGGAAAATAGAAATGTTCACACCCAATTGCTAAACGTGTTCAAAGAATTCAAGATCCTTCAAAGGGTTCTTTCAAGGTAGACTCACCTAGCCATTCATGTGATGCCTTTTTTGATCAGTATTGGATTTATGAGAAGATACAACAATGTAAGCTCCCTTACAAACAACATTGTTGTACAAACTAAGAATAAGATGACGAACAAGCAATGCTACACATGTGACACCGTCTCTTCCCTATTCATGCCCTCTGTGTGTGTGTGTGTGTGTGTGTGTGTTTAGCAATGATTTTTGAAAGTACTTTCCATTGACTAGTATTTTTTGAAAGATGTACCTCCTCACTTTGATATATTTGTTATTCAAGTGAGAACCTGAATAGAATTGAAATAAAGATTTCAAATTCAACAACATAATTTCATTTGGAAACAAGCTTTTATTGTGTTCAACATGTTGCTTGTTTGCCATGTTTAAGATACCAAGGCTTTGGCAATAAGGGTGGGTAATAGATGTAGGTAGTAGATTTATTGCCTACCTTTACTACCTACACTTTCAACTAAATTAAGGAAAGGTCTTATTATTGTTGTGCTTGGGCAAATTTCTTGAGACTCTTGAAGACAAAAGATCTATCAAATTTTGATAAGAGATATGGGACAAAGATTTTATTGGTGGTGGTATTTATTAATCGTTCTTTAATCTTAACCATATTTTTAGTGGTTTCTTTTGCAATTTTTGGATTTTGCATCATCTTAAATGCAAAGGGTTTAAAAATTGGCAAGTTTAACACTATTAGCCAAAATATGCGGGTGTGAATTTGACTTGTATCCATCTCTTGGATTCCAGTTAGTCAAGTTGTTCCAAATTGTTGATATTGTTCAACAAAGCCAAACAATTCAACATGGAGTTTCTTCACATCCAAGAATTCAACTTAACCAACACAGAGAAGAATTATAAAGTAAGTAATTATTAGCATGCTATTTATTAAGTCATGCAGTGTTCCACCATCATATAAATTACACATGAAGCCATACATTGGAAGAATGGGATAGTTTCACAACCCCTTCTGAACTATAAGCTTTTTTACAACTAAAACAACGCCCATCATCAGACGCAATCCTATGATAACAAAAAAGACAAAGCTGAAATCCTTAGTTATAAGGGATATATGATGAGTCTGTCATATCTAGCTCTTCAGTATAAATAGGACAATAGGAAGGACTAGGAAGGCCCCACACATTCCCATGTATAAAGCCCCACCCATGATTAGTCTATTTGTTTTGCTGGTTAGGGTGCATGTGTTGTATTGCTAGCCTTGGTAACACAAGTGGCCTTGAAATGTCATTTGGTCTCCAAGCCCTACCACTGTTTGCTTTTCTGCCCCCTACTTGTGACCATGGTGTTGGAAAAATAAAATTCTAAATGAACATAAATCCAAAAAGAGACCTTCCATTCCTCTTTACTTGGAATTATCTAAAATTTTCCAATTTGGAATTGTCTTCCAAAGGATGACTTATAAAACCTAAAGTTGTTTACCTAAATGTATTTAGGCCTTGTGTTACTTTGCACTACCGATGATGATCATTTTTTTAAAAATTCAACACAATTAACACATAACTATTTATAACATCAACATTCAAGTGTGGCATTTACAAGGTTTTTTTTTTGGAGCTAGTATTCCATTGAGTCTTAATCAATGTTTCTTTTTGGGTGAACTTTTGCCAAATTTTGACCTAAAAAAACTATTTTTGAATTATGAACAAGATTTTTCATGAAAAAATGCCCCAAATTTGTTATATTTCGAAAAAAAATCCAAATCATAAATTATATATTATAAGTTCTACTATGTAGCCAAGTATATATTTTTTATAAAAAAATTCTTACTTTCATATTTACCATGTAACCAAGTATGGCTAAATCACCTTATGGATGATTGCAACTTCAATTACATCACAAAACTAAAAAAGAAAACCATGTTTTTAATCATATTTTGTAGATATATATTTGTGTACATTGATTTAACCTATGTGTTGTATTGTTGTCAAGGATTGTATTTCAATTGCATAATCATTTATGAGATATCAATCTCCATTCATTCAAATCATGTGAATAATTATTTTTGGGAATAGTTGTTGAATTATAATTTCATCTAGTAAGGACCCAATATGTGAGACAACCATCAAAAAATGGCACATGAAAAATTTGAAATAAGAAAATGACAAGTGAACAAATTTTGGGAACTAAAAGAAAACACTTTTGAAGGAATCTTATTTTCTAAAACGTTTAGATTTTTTTTTTTGGGTTTGTTGTCCATGTTCATTTTTAAATGTTTTAGAAAGGAAGAATATTTATTTTAAAGTCTTAATTGTTGCACAAAATATTTTGTTGTTTTAAGATATTCTTCACCACCATGAACAACAACACATCGAATCATTTTAGAGACTTGCAAAGGAGTTGTAGTAGTGCATGAATTGCAATTATGGAATAGTTATAGATGTAGAAGAATTACAATTGCAGAGGAGTTGTCACTATGACAATGTTGTAGTTGTGAAAGTGATAGTTAGGAAGGTGTTAGAACTTTGGAAATCTCAGGTGTGAAGGTGTTGCAATTGCGGAGGTGTCAACTATGGAGGTGTTGTAAATATAAAAATGTCGCAACTATAGAAGTGTCAATTGCGAAGGCGTTACAATTATGAAAGTGTCATAATTACAAAAGTGTCAATTTGCAAAAGTGTTGTAGTTATAGAAGTGTCACAACTATAAAAATGTCAACTACAAAGGTGTTGCATCAAATGTCATGGGCTTGCGATGGCATTATTGCAATGTTCATCATTCATTTGATTAAGAGATGATAGATAACATTTTGAGCTTAAGAAGCTTTGTTCTTCCTAGGAGCAATCATTGAGTTTTTGAGGTACAAACATTAAGTCTATGTAGGAGGTAACAAGAAAACACTAAGAGAGTTCAAGCATCTTCTTCACGCCCCACCTCTTGCATGTTTGCTTCCTTGTTATTTTGGTATTGATTATTATTGCAAGTCTTCAACCACCAAACTTTGATTCAAATCCTATTATTGTTTCAAATGTTTTTCCCTAGTTTTTTCAGATATTGTTGTTCGTTACAAGTCTTTCTTTTGGTTCTTTTAAAGCCTATTGCTTGTCATTCTTTCTCCTAGTTTTTTCAAATCATGTTGTTGTTTGGAAGTTTTACTTTTAATTTTTTTCGGATCATGTTGTTAGTCATAGAATTTTCTTCCAATTCTTTCAAATGTTGCATTTTTCCAAGTATTTTAAAATATGGGGATGCAAGTGGGGATTGACTATCCAAGGCATTCATTAATTCATTTATAACTGTTGGTAAAATGTTCTTCCACAATAACACATGATGATTTTTGGATGTTTCCATGGTACAATGTAAACAAAAATTAGTCACAGTTTGACATTTTTCATTGCAACACATTTTTTTTGTGTCTCTATAAATATTTGGAAAAGGTTATTTCATGGAAATGTGCAATTAAAGGTGGATAAGATACTAAATTGTTATAACATTTGAAATAATTGGTGCACCTAACAATAATTCAATAGTCAATTGGACTACATTTTTAATTTGTAATTATGTGTCACAAACATTATAATGTGAGAAAAGGATAGAAAAATATCATTTTTTATGGAAATTTGTCCATGAAACTTTGCACATACAAAGAAACCACCAAAATGAATAATCTTCCAAATCAAAATTTTCAATTTGTCATAAAATCAAGAAGTTTACATTATATGTTACAAAATATTTGCTAGTACATTATGTTATTAATAGTTTTGATGATTATGATTTTTTAAGTGATAAAATGTTCTTCCACTAAAGATGTAATTGGGTTGAGTATTGTTTTTATCATTTTACAAAAATAAAATGGAAATTTAAAATTAATGAAAAATGGTACTCTTATGTCAAATAAGGTGTTTTAAATATTATTTATAAAATTATTGGTATACACTTGCATAAAGAGACAATTATGAGTCAATTTCATCTTCATGATTTATATAATTGGTCTTATTTTAAAATCCGAAATCAATTAAATGTGAATTTAAAAAGAATTCAAAGTGAGTGAAATTTTATGTGTTACTACTTTTGATACTATATGTACTTCTAATTTTGACATAATATGTACATCATATCATGGAAACACCTTTCTTCTCTATGGCCTTTGATGCGTGTTTAAGTGCTATTCATCTTCACACACGTAGCAGGTGTTACATGTTCTTCTTTCTTTTAAGCTTATACTTGTGAAAGTGGGAACAAGGGGCAATGTTAGAAATTAGGTAGTAATCGGGAAACCAAACAAAACCACAACATGGTTTCAAGTAGTGAAGAAGGCTTTCAGGTCACCATCAAAAGAAAAGTATGACAACAAAGATTTGGATATGATGAAAATTAGTAGTCCCATGCATTATTATTCAAATTTTTGTACCAATTTGAATGTGACAAAATTAACTAGACTTGAACAGTAGATCAAGATGTAGATAATGAAATCTTATTGTTGTTGCCTATGTTTTTTATGTTTGGAATTTTTGTTTCTCAAGCATTTTAAAACAAATTGTTAGCAGTTTTGTATGGTGCAATGTCAACATGTGGTATAGGAAGGGAAAGAAGAGGAAAATGATGATTGTTCTGAATTTGTGATTGTTTCATTTGTGTGTTGCAAAAAATCCATACTAATGAAAAATTTGATATTAACATTATGACCTCAACTATGACTTTTCTCAAAGAGCTAACACCTCTTCCACTTCCTTCTTTTGGAAAAACGAACCTTGATGAAGTTAAGCAACAATAACAAAGACAAAGTAATAATAAGAAGTAACCACCCATTATAGGTAGTAATGTTGTCATAAAAGCAATAGTAACAGCCGCAGATGCACTTGTGATAGTTGATAACTACTTTTAGGAGAAGGAACACAAATGGGAATTGTCACCACCATAGGTAGTAACCAAAGATGTGGAAAATATTATTACTAATGGAAGCAATCATGCGAAGCAATCTACATTAGAATTGGTGCTACATCAAAATCAAGATGAAAGTTCATCACATTATTAGAAAAAATGATTTTTTTTATCATCAAGCATGGACCATTTGACTAGTCATTTTGATTGGTCAATTTTTTGTTCATATCAAAAAAGAAAATTTATGGCAAATAGGTAGGTAGGTAGGTTGTAAAAATGCAAGTAAGGTGGTAGCCTAGCCTAGCCTAACTTACCTTATCTTATTTGACCTACCCTAACCTAACCTAATATATTATATTTAACCTACCCTAGCTACTTACTTTAGCCCCTTAAGCATGTACATAGGCTATAATGTTAGGAATTGAACCTTTGACTTCCCCAATGATAAATCAAATCTTTAACCAATGGACCACATCATCAAAAGGTGCACCTTTTGTCAAATTTTTTATGTCACATGTTTATTTGGATACATCAATACAAGATTATGAGGTATGAAGGTAGGTAGGTGGTGGGTGAATAGGTAAATAGGTAGGTGGGTGGGTGGGTAAATAGATACACAAGTGGATGGGTAGGTAATACATGTATGTAAGTAGGTGTGTGGGTAAGTAGGTAGGTAGTACATCCATGTAAGTGGGTGGGTAGTTAGGTAGGTAGTTAATATGTAAATAGGTTATAAATGGGTGGATATATAGGTAGGTAATACATTTGGGTGGTTGTTGCAACCCTAGCCTTGGGCTCGTGACCAAAGCAGGGGCTTGCAAGGTTGTGGGCCAAGAGAGGAAGCCCGAGAATGAAAGAAAGTGTGAGGGAATGAACCTTCACATTCCCAAGGGAGCTTCCACTTTGAAAGTTGGAGTCCCGATGGACTTTTTAATGTTTAGAAAGCAATTACAGGGGTCAAAACCCAATGGATTGAGGAGTTATTTATACCATTGAAAAGTTACTGAAACATAAATGTCTAAAATGGACTCGCATGACCCATTTGGACATTTAAAACACAAGTTATGACCAAAAGAAGGGCCAGGAGTCAAATTGATAATTTCACTCCGACCACTAAAAGTCAGGAATAACCTCATTTCCTTATGTGCAGGTGGCCTGCAACATATTGTTGAAAAGCTATCGACAAGGGCTATAACTTTGCTCTAGACCTCATTTTAATCGAAGCTCTGCACACAAAATTATGTGGCCCCAAAGTCACAGGAGTCCCAACTTTGGTAATTTCGGGACTCCCATTTGGGAATCCTGGGAAAAATGCCATTTGGATGTGGGCCCTATGGTGAGGCACAAAGTATACTATAAGGGGGAAAGTGGTAGCTTCCCCCAAGTTCGGGCCATGGTGAGTCTTGTGAGTTCAAGGTTTTTTGTGATTCGTCCTAGCATCAAAAGTGTTTTAACTATGCACTAACCAACCTGTTGTTGAGTTTTGTGTAGGTTTGTCGCAACCCTACTTTGGCCAAGTGTGGGGGTGAAGCCCAACACTTCCAAAGTTGGGGATTTGGAGTCCTCCGGGACTCTCGAATGTTTAGGGTTCGACAGCAAGGCTCAAAACACCTCGCATTGAGGTGTTCTTAATGTCATTGGAAAGGTCTTGAAGCGTAGATATCGAAAATGGCCTCGCATTGGTCATTTGGACATCTATCGCCCAAGTTATGGGCAAAAGAAGGGCCGGGAGTTAAATTGGCAGTTTGACTCCCGACCACTAAAAGTCGGGAATCGACCTCTTCCCGACCTCCGAATTGAGAGTGCGATATGTCGTTGGAAAGATCTCGACGAGGGCTACAAGTTTGGTTCAGACCTCGTTGCAATCAGACTTTGCAGTCAGGAGTTATGAACGTTCAAAGTCCCGAGACTCCAACGAAGACAGTTTCGGGACAATTTCGGGACTCCAACTTGGGAGTCCTGGGAAAAAGAGCCATTTGGATATAGTCCCCGAAATGTGGCGCAGAGAATACTATATGGGGGAAGGTGGTGGCTTCCCCTGAGTCCGGGCCGTGGTGTGTCTCGTGGTCCAAAGTGCCCGTGGCTTGTCCCAACACCCAAGGGTGTCCCGGAATGTGAACTAACCACGTGGGTAGTTTGTTTTGATGTAGATTCATGCTTGATATACTAAACCTTCTTCCTAGTCTAATCCCTGGGCTCCCAACTCGACCCTCTACCCCTTTTTAGAGTCGGAAGCCGGGAGCGCCTTCCGAGTCCCAACTTTCCGCAACTACACTTTGGTGAACCCTCAAGTGGGTTCACCCTGGGACTTGGGAGAGATTTGCAAGATTTGGAAGAGATGAAAATTACCTTTTCATCTCTTCCAAATCTTGCACAAGACATTCAAATGATTTCAAGAATACAAAATGAAACAATAATAAACAAATTATTTTGATTCATAACTTTCCAAATGTTTGTTGATCTTATTAAGAAAAAACTATAATTGCTTATTGATCTTGACAAAGTTAAGCATGCAATTAGATACACATACATCCACTAAGTAGGTTGTTTTAATATGTACATCCAACATGTGACAAATATTAAAAAAAGTCTAGTTTGAAATGGATGAAAAAATAATAATTTCATTTATTCTAAAATGAAATAGTTAAAAAAAGAAAGTAATTATTTGTTTTTATAGTGACAAAATTGACTATAGGCTATGGTATTTATGGATACAAGGTGCCCTCCAAATAATCTAGGAAAATTTTCAAAGTGTTTTATGTATTAAAAATCTTAACATTTGAATTTGCTAAAATTGCAATCTCATGGAGTGAGCTAGAACTTTGTAAAAATTCCAACATTTTCTCGTTAGGAGTTGCAGTTTTATTTAACCATAAGTTAATAGACATATCCTTAAAGTACGCAAAACATAGAAATTCTCTTTTGGGGTAAAAGTAGCAACCATGCACAGACAGACGTACAAAATTCGGTGATCTTCCTTAGGAAGATTTAGCCAAATTTGGCTATAAATCAAATATGAAATAAAATTTAATCATCCTTCTATAAATTTGGCTACACACTGGAAATCAAATATAAGGGATTTGACGATTTTTTTATTTAGTTTATTCTCACTTCGGATGAATGAAAACCTTCAAATTTACAGTGTTGTCTTTTTGGCAAAATTTCGCCAACTGGCGACCCAAAAACGAAACCCAGTGCGACCTCTACAATGGATTTTGATTTAAAAACTTTCAAAAAATTCGCCATATTTCTTTGACAAAAAAGAAAGAATTCGCCAGATTTAAACAGTGAGTCTGTGTAGCTCACCTAAATTTAGGCAGGGTTTAAAAAAAAAACTGTACTGTCCGCCTAGGACAGTCTCCATTTAATGCGAATTAAAGCTGGGGATCCACGCCAGTGCACGTACCTGAGGAATTTGAAAAAAAAAATCCGTGCTTGAAAAACACTTCATTTTCAAATCTTTTTGGAACCCTGTTATATTCTGGCAAAATCCTAGAAGTTATGATCTAAATCTAGCGAATTGGTTTTATTATTATTATTATTATTATTATTAAATTTCCTCCTCCAAATATGACGACTTTGTGCCATTTTTTCAAAAGAAAAGTCCTTTGTAGGATTCGCAGCCCCCGTTTTTAAAAAAAAAGTTTCGCTACGTGGCGACATTTCGGCCCAAAGAAGAAAATAACCCACGTTGCCATTGTCCTTTTTAGGTTAAGAAGCTGATGATTTGGAATAATAGCTGAGTACGGGACACGAGAATAGCAGAGCAGATTGTGATCTTAGATTTGCATTTGGTGCGTCAAAGAATTCTAGTAGACTAGATATTGTTACCCACAATCTCGGATCTAGGCACAAGCTTTCGCCATCACAAGAATCCGCAACTTGGAAAGGTCAAGAACTCAAACATTGATATATTGTGATCTTATATATTTGCATTGGGTGTGTCAAAGAATTCTAGTAGATTAGATATCGATACCCACAATCTCGGATCTAGGCAATCTTTCGGCATCATAAGAACCCACAACTTGGAAAGGTCATGAACTCAAATTATTTACATGGCATTATTTCTCCATATGTTGGTACATGTAGATCAAGTTTTTGTTTTCAACTAGCAGTAGCATAGTGGAATCTGAGGGCTGGCACACTTTGATCCAACAATACCCAAGTTTCTTGTTTTCAAGAGTGCTTCCAGGTTCTCTTCAAAATCCTTGTCACCAGATCACATCCGGCTGCAGGTGTAACTTGAATATTTTTCTGTACTGAAAGTTCACACTTTGATGCTGGTTTCTGTTTCTTTGGGAAAAGTTAGTAGTTAATTTTTTGTCCGCTCTAGCATGTCCAGAAATTAGCTGCCAGATGTATTCGTTTGTGGACATGGGTGTGATACTGTTAAGCTGAAGAAAAAAATGTGATAAACTAGCAGTTTAGGGTTTAGGGTTTTAGGGTACCAATATTGTAGTAGCAGCTCCTGCAACCTTTTCTACCCTGTAACCTTAAGGCATGGCACTTCAGCAGTAATGTCTTTTTATCGCTTTAACTCAATAGGACTGTGGTTTTAGAAAATCCCAGGGAAGCAAGTGATGCATGGGTATTTACAGGTCCTAATTCTGCTTTTACTACATACTAATTTTGGGGTTTCTCTTTGTGGATTATTTTCTTGCAGAATTCATTTGAATGAGGAGTGTCTAGGGAGTCGACATGACCTATATCATCACTGAGTGTTCATTCTACAATCATGATCTTTTGGAGTCAAGCATTTGATTCAGCACAAAACCCAAGGACCTAACAAGTTGTTAAACATTTGTACTGCAGCATATCTTGAATGTGATATCATGTGTCTAGTTGGCCTTTCTGTCTCATAAGAGCTCTGCAAAAGGTCCATACTTTACAAAACAACAAGATGTTGTATTCTTCAAGAGTAAGATTCCCAGCTTCATTTGGCATTCGTTTCTCAGTAGCACAGCTTTGAGATGAATTTCTGTTGTAATTACTCTGGGGAACTTGAACAACATGTCAGCATTATTTGCCTTCCATATTTGTCTTCACTTCACATGGTTGTTGGGTCAGATGCAGGTCATACCATGGATGATGAAATTTTGATCAGGTTAAAAAAAAGTAGATGAAATATTTGTTTGCTTTGACCACCTCTCTCATTCAGCACTTGTGCTCTTGTCATGCAGACAAAGATACTATGCGGGATGTCACTATCACTGCTGCTTATAAATTTAGCTGCTGTATTGGAGAGGGCAGATGAGACTTTGCTGCCAGCAGTGTACAAAGAAGTCTCACAAGCATTCAAAGCAAGCCCATCAGACCTTGGATCACTCACATTTATACGAACTGTCGTACAAGCATTGTGTTCCCCTCTGGCTGGAATGCTAGCAATGCAATACTACCGACCATCGATAATAGGCCTTGGTACCCTATTCTGGGCACTTTCCACGGCTGCTGTGGCCTTTTCCCTGACCTTCACACAATGTGCCCTTTCTCGGGCTGTTAATGGCATTGGGCTTGCAATTGTTGTGCCTGCTCTTCAGTCTTTTATTGCTGATAGTTATACAGAGAGTGGCCGAGGGGTTGCTTTTGGGTGGTTAAACCTAGTAGGGTCAGTTGGAGCCATTGCTGGTAGCACGTCAGCTACTGTCATGGCTGGCTACAATTTTTGGGGTATTCCTGGGTGGCGCTTGGCATTTTTCTTGATGGCTTGTGTAAGTTCTCTCATTGGCTGGCTGGTTCATACATTTGTGGTTGACCCTCGAGACAGGATTTCTAAGAGCGGCATAAGTAGCGACAGGGTCACAAACGGGTATGCCATTTTGTTTCTCTGCTATTTTTTCTTCTCCCTGGCCCATGGTGTGCAATTAGCTAAGCACACTTAATGAAGAAGATAGGCTGTCAGGTTAGATCAAGTGTTTCAAATGGGCCTTGTGGAGCATGTCACGCAGCAATGTGTAATACAACTTTGAACTGCCAGACATACCTGGCAGAAGCAAGGGAACCAAAATCCCTGGCAGGAAACTGGGCAGCGGAAGTTACCCAACTGGCAAGACATGCAACTTAGTTTTGAGTTCAATATCTCAGATGCATTCCAGAATCAAATGCTTTTGATCTTTTCCTTGTTGAAATAGATGTTGCACTGAACTCAAGCACTGGATGTTCTGTTTTGTTGACAATTATGGGCAGAAACAAAAAGGAAAAGAGTCTTCACAGCATGTGGCTGGATTCTTGGGTGGCTGTTAATTCCGTCATTAGGGTGAGAACATTCCAGATTATCGTAATGCAAGGGCTTGTTGGGTCACTGCCATGGATGGCCATGGTGTTCTTTACTATGTGGCTGGAGCTCATAGGCAAGTTGATCTACTAACTCTTCCAATTTGTAGCTGTTGACATTTTTGTGAGAGTGTGTACAATCCATACTTTGGTACCTTTTACAGTCTTTAGTATCAATGCATTCAATTGCCTGCATTTTATCTATGGAGTATGCCTACAAATTGCTTATGTTTAATAACCCTCTATCACTTGACCTTTGTATCAGGATTTGGGCACAATGGTGCAGCAAGCTTAATGGTCATATTTTCGAGCAGTTGTGGCATTGGAGCTTTGTTTGGGGGCTGGTGCGGTGATCGGTTTGAGCAAAGATTTCCAGGGAAAGGCCGGATAATGTGTGCTCAATTCTCATCATTCATGGGGATTCCATTTTGTTGGCTGTTGCTGTATGTCCTTCCACAAGACTCTGAAAGATGGGGTCTTTTCGCAATGACACTTTTGTGTATGGGATTGACGATTAGTTGGTGTCAAGCATGTGCAAATAACCCCATGTTTGCAGACATTGTCCCTGAGCAGAATCGCACTGTCATCTATTCTTTTGATCGTGCTTTTGAGGGAGGATTTGGAGCTATAGCAGCACCCATGGTGGGGTTGTTGGCTGAGAGAGTCTATGGTTATAGGACCAACACTGTGATTCCTGAATTGGGCTCCCCAGCTGAGGCACTGGCCCTCTCTCGTGGCCTTTTTACTGTGATGGCCATTCCATTTGGTCTTTGCTGCATGTGTTACACTCCCTTGTACTTCACTTACCAGAGGGATCGTGATGATGCTCGCCTCTATAATGCAAGGCATGTATACAATAACATGAGTGATGAGGAGTTTGACACCCAACTTTCCATGGAGAAATTGTGATGTGTCTTGATCTATTTTTCACAACAAGATGGATCCTGAACAAGTTTTGACAACTTGGGGCGCACAGGTTTGTGTGAGGCATGGTCCAATGGAGATATCAACATACACTGCTTCTTCTAACCCATTGGATTTTCTATGTAGATGTAAGATATCTTTGTGAATTTTAGCTTGAAAATGGGAATTGGAGATTTGATGCCACAAGAGATGTAACTCTGTTCTTCAATACAATTGCAACCATTTAAAGTTTTATTGTCTTGTGCTCAGCCTAACAAGAATGATCACAACAGGAGAAAATATCTGGAAGTAAATTTTAACCATTTCAACTACCTATATGTGGCACAGGTGGTGCCCCTTATTGAAGACAAATGGTAATAGGTTTTGCTGGCAAAATGTTGCTTCTGAACCAAATCTTGACATGTGAGAATACATTTTTCTCAATGGACCTAGAGAAAAATATAAATAGTGAAGATCTGCATTGAGAATACTAATCATCTAAATGCTGGCATGTGTGATAGCCCTGTGGGTTGCCCTTGTGTGACAAGGGATGCTGGAAGAGAATGTGGATTATCTCACTTTTTGTGAGAGAAAATCCACATTCTCTTGCACTCAATCATTCCTAGTTGGTAGACTGAAAGTTCCCCATTTTTTACAGGTAATATTTTGGTCATCTAGTGAAATATCTATGAAAGATAGTGTTTTGTTAAACATAAGGTTCCAGAATAGACAATCTTAATTCTATCATATGACCCAGATTTTGTTACATTTTGAATGCATTACAACATGGATATTCTACATTTCGAATATTCATCTACACAACTTTCCACACATGATTTAAATATTGACAAACAAACTGATTCTGGGAAAACATGATAGAAGATTTAGCTCAAAATTAATTTAGCTCAAAATTAATCCAAGCTATATTCTTGAAGAATGAAGAAATAAGATGGAAAACAAGCCATACCTCTTCTTCCATACGATTTACAAATGGCCTTTACAGATTGAGATTAGTAAAATCCCAATGCTTATGTCTTCACCCTTAATGTGCTGAAGAAACAAATCAAGAATTAACCACCACCATGATGCTAATGTCTTAGAATAGTGCAATTTTAAATTTCCAATCTATGTATTATGCTCTTATAACCACTAGTAGTAAGTATTACATGTGGTAGATATGGACATGATCTTGGCATGCATTGCAATCTTGTGGTCAGTGCACAAAACCAAGAGTCATATATTTCACACCATTGTAAATTCCAAATCTTTAAGTGCCAATACATGTGAAATCTTCCACTTTCAACCATTTTAAAAATACTGGCTTATCGTCCACTTTGGTTGATTTGATATGGGCATAAAACATAAGATATGCAAAGTTTGAAATAAGCCAGGTGTAAGAAGGCCTCAATTTGTTGTACTAACCTTTAGCAAACTGACTATATTACTATTAAAACACATGTCTAGAATTTATTTTGAAAGTGGAACAAGTTCCAAGAATAGTGCAAATTGTACATTTATCAATACTTATAGACAATGTTCAAATACGAGGTATAGTATTAATCTTCCAAGAACGTTATTCCAAATTTTAGGGTTGGTAAAATTTAATGTCAAAGCAATTGTGTAAGGAAGCTAAACACTTTAAATAAGAATAGAATGCAACCACAGGGAAGAAATCAAGTCCAATAAGAGATGTGGCTGTGGTGAATAGTGCAAACAAAAGTTGACAACAATTTACTAGCTACCTTTCCTAAGTAAGAGAACTCAAAGTAGGATGGTAGACAACAATTTAACCAACATGCCTTTTATGACCAAGAAACCTCAATGGCTGACTTGTGATTCATGATGTTGCATATCTATGTTTGTTGATTTGCACATATTGTAGGCATCATAGGTAAATGGTGTGTACAAAGGGGCGAAACATATACTTTTATACAATGGAATTTTTTCATGAATCAATGTCACAAATTATCTATTGTGGGATTGTTTGTCATTATATCATTGTCATTCCCAGTGCATTACATGACCACAACACTTCTTTCTATGTTACTCACTTTAGTGTATTTTGATTTGTTCATTTTTTGGGGGGACAAAATTGTCATTTTTTTAACAAGAAAAACTACGAAATATTAAAATATTTGTTTCTCTATTGTAAATTTGAATAATTTTCCTTTTTCTTCACAATATCACAAAATTGAAAAAAAAGAAAAAAAACCCTGCTCAATTCTACTGTTTCCATTTCTTTACAACTTACATATCAAAACATTTAGTTGTCTTAAATTCCACAAGCTCTTTCATAAATTATACTTAAATTGAATTACCCATGAGATCAAATGAAACAAATGAGATCTACCCTACATTTTGGGAGTTCATTGCTTATACGGCAAGCAAGTGAAATTAATTTTTAAAAATGACTAATTTTTCTAATTTTCTGGAAAAATTCGCAAATTTTTTGGATACCAAATAATGGAAAAAAAAAACCCTCCTCACAACCAAATCGATTGTGCCATTAAAATCCAAAGGCAGAGTGTAGAAGAAAAATTAGTGGGAAATGTTATGGTGCTTTATTCCACTGTAAGTTGAAAAGAGTTCATCAGCTACAAAAGTCTTGCACCATCCAATAACTTGTAAAACAAAACATTAAGAGATGCGCTGCAATGCAATTTATATCATAGAAACACGTAAGGTCGCTGTAATCCATTTCAAACGGAGGCACTAGTGTGTGTATATAGAACTCAAGAGGGCATTTAGTTGTGATCTTGTGTTCGAGAACCTTTCCCACGATCATTCATTCAACTTTCACCACTTTTGCCTCATGCTCTGGTTTCTTGGGGATTTTAGGTATGGTAACTGTGAGCACACCGTTCTGAACCTTGGCGTTGATGGCCTCGACGTTCGCGTTCTCTGGTAAGCGGAAACGCCGCAAGAACTTTCCGTGGGAACGCTCGACACGGTGCCATGTATCTGTGTTCTTCTCCTCCTCACGGGTACGCTCGCCGCTTATTTCCAGCGTTCGATCCCCTACTAGTGTCACTTTCACATCATCCTTTTCCAGACCTGCACAACTTCCAAAACCTCACTTCCCGAAGTTAGCACCAAAAGGAGCAGCAGCAGTAACTCGACTTATAATCCTTGTAGCAAGAAACAAGGACCCTATGTCAATGGCTTTCCATTATCTAGGATGCTGTGACCACAACACACCAGCCTTTTTTTTCTCTTTTGGCGGCGAACTGGTGCAAAAATTGCACCCAAAAAAGCTTTAAAAGCCAAATTTGATCAAACCCCAAAAAAGAGTTGGCCAGATTTTGACAGGTTCCTAGAGTTAAGTCAGGTTTTCTACGGTTTTGAGAGTTTTCTAATAACTTGTCGTCACCACCAATGCTAAATCCTTTTTGGGGATGATCGCCACTAGTGCTCCAAAATGAAAACAAAGGGCCGCAGCACACTGTGCCCACTGCTTGACTGTGATCACAACAACCTACATAATGAAAAGAGACCCTAAACAGCTCGCGACAAACGGTTTGTGACAAGAACTGTTCAACTCATGAAGGCAGTATCGAGAGTAATGCCGATGCATCGTGAAATACTCACAGTCGTAGAACCTATCCGCAACGTAGCACACTAATATATGTTCCCAATTCTTCCTCAGTGTTCGGAACCTGTGAATATTTTCGAGGTCCTTTTCTGCATGTCACACCACAGGGTGGAAGAAATGGTTCATGAGGGCAGCGTCGTACATACCCGGCAAATCGGCAGTGAGGACGTGAGTTTCGGGAGTTTCGACCCAATCCACGCGCGTGTTGGCAACTGCCTCCACATCTTTTCCCGCATTCTTCCCTAGGAAAGCATTTGGCCAGTGATCCACCGGGTCGAAGACTCCGAGTTCGAAAAGATCGAGAAAGTTGTTACGTCCTCTGCCGCCGAAGAAAGGTGTCACCGCCATGGCGAGTAATAATATCCTTTTTTCTGACAATGTAAACAGAAGTCGCAAGGAGCAGAACTAATTTCGCAATATCGGAACAAACAAACAAACGCAAACTAACTTCGCACTATTGGAACAACAGCAGAACAAAATTTAGGAGTCAAGCAACAACAGTAATATCTCCTTGGAAATAGAAACTCAAACTGCTACTAGTGCAAATGGAAACAGGAAAGAGGAGAATGGGATTGATGCGATTGGGGAATTGGAAGTGAAGCGGGAATTTATAGCGCTCTTGCTCTTGTGACGATGAACGAACGAATGATGTTGGCAGTGCCTTGTATCTTCTAGATGACTCCAGTGTGATCGTCCTGAACACTGCGAACTCTCTTGAACGTTCCATAGAGAATGTATGGTTCCATGTAACCATACAAGTCACATGATGGAACATATTATCATCAGCCTTTTTTTTTTTCATCATTTTTGTGAGGTACCCAGGGTAGGCCAGCTTATAATCAATTGCTTGCTTATGATCGAACACTCATTTTTATCTTCATCATATGTGCTTCATCTTGAGTGATTTAAAATGTTATGGGAGTGCTACCTCAAGCTCTAAAAATCATCTTTGAAATGCAAAAGAAAAAACGAGTAATGAAAAAATAACAAGAAGAAAAATAAGCTTTTCAAATTATAAAACATTTTTTGTTTTTCTTTCTTCTCTTTGCCCTCTTACTTTCATACCTCATAACTTTCTTATTTCTTATTCATTTTAAACAATTTAAAAATAAGCTTTTCAACTTATAAAACTTTTTTTTCTTTTTTCTTCTCCTATTATTTTCAAAGCTCATAACTTTCTTATTTTTATTTTATTTTAAATGATTTAAAGTGCTATAGGAGCAGCACCTAAAGTTCTACAAATCATCTTAAAACTCTAATAGTTTGAGAGCAACATAAAAAGACCGTATTGAGTGTTCCAGAACTGGCTTTGGTAGCATTCAGTGGTTTGTTTTTTCGAGTTCTTAAACCCTTTGGGAGGCTGTAACTTTCTCATTTTTAATTCGTTTTTTTATGATTGTTAATGTGTCAAATGTAAGAGTAAAGTGTTCAAGTTTTGTTTGGACACCAGAAACGACAGATACTCCCCTTGGATCTGGCCTGCCCTGAGCACTTAAATGTTCAGTCACCAACCGGTTTACCCTGGCACTAGTGGTGATCATCCAAACAAGGATTTCACATTGAAGGTGACAAGATATTGGAAAACTCTCAAAACAGCAGAAAACCTGGCAGAAAAACCTGACTTAACAATAGGAATCTGTCTAAATCTGGCAAAACTCTTTGTTGGGGTGTGATGAAATTTCATGAAATTTGCAAGAATCTGAAAAAGAATATTCCTCTTAGAAAAAAATTGGGTGCAATTTTGCGCCAGTTTGCCAGGGAAAAAATAAAATATAAAAGGCTGGGTGCCGGTTCGCCGACAAATGGATGTTAGAATTTCATCACATCAACTAATGACTACCATCTAATTTCTCACTTCAGGTTATAGGCTACAGATAGTGCACTAGTAGGCTAGCTCTATCCATCAGATGATGGTGCAAGGAGGAGCAGGAAACATGGCACGCATGGAGGCACAACAAGTGGCAGAAGGACGATGCAACGTATTTAGACAAAAATTCGTGAACACCTAACAATTTGGTAAAAGGAATGTAAACTTGCAAAGGGTACGTGGTCATCACCTTGGGCGAGTCAGCACCTACACTGGTACCATGTGGGTAAAGCACCCAAAATCCCTTCTAAGTATTGTAAACATTTCCTGCTTAGACTAAATCATCAGGGTCTCTGACTCCACAAATCCAGGGTAGCTTCATCCATCACCAAACACAGGCTGGTGACCACTTAGGGCAAAAAGTTTAAACCTAGGCCAGCCAAAGGTCCTTGCTTAAATTGGCCAGCTTGCGTTTTGCACCTTATGATCAAACCTCTGGTGACAAACAAATAAATGTGTTTAAGTTTTTTTATTACTCACACTCAAGCAGAATGTTTTATATTTGGCCATAATAATAAAAACATTTGGGTGCTGTTTGCATCCTGATTAAAATTAATATCATGTTTGGTGATGGGAGTGGTTCCTTGCACTTCTACAAAATAAACATTGCCCAACCTAGCAACCCAAGTGTTTGGCCATAGGTGTAAAGTAGTGCAATAAAGAAAAAAAAAAATCCAAATCACTTCACCAAAAAAAAGAAGGTTTGATAATGGGGAAAATATCACTCTTCCAAAATTATGCCAATGGATACAACTCAGGTATTTGGTATAGGGTGTAAACTAGCACAATACTTCAATCCATTCCATGCAAAACATTGGTTTCCTAATTGGATTGCTTATAGAAAGTAGGAACCTGCAAGGCAGTTTGGAGAGCAAATGTTCACACTTGTGAGCATTCCATTTTTTGAAATGCCTTGTGTTGTTTTTCCTTGTGATACTCAATCGGTACTTTTCAGATATCACAAGGAATTTAAATTTTATTCCATTTAAATCATCAATTTTTACACCTTGTAACACCCTCAGCCAAAAGCATTATTAGAATTGGGTCCACCTGGTGTGGGTCCTTATTCCGGCCATGCCTGTGATTTGATGTTGTTACCGTATGCATAATGTCCTCAATGGGGTGCCTTACCCAATACGAATTGTATTTCTTGATTACTAATCAATTGCAAATGTATTGGAATTGATGACATTATGTTGTGAAGACCTAGCCTGATTTTTTAGTGTAATTGGAGGGCATGTGACCCAACACATTTTCCCGTTTGTTATCTGGGGTGCCTCTGGATTTGTTGGAAAATGTTGGGTGTTCCAATTTTTGAAATTCCCTCCCCACTTTTAAAAATAAAACCATGAACATGATTAGGTCCACTGTTCTGATTGTTCAGCTGGTGAACCTAAGAGCATCGCAGCAGTGCTGAGGTTGCGATCCTGAATAGTAAAATTGGATGAAGAAATGACAACCCATGCCGGTTTGGCCCAGGAACATGGTTGTTTATGCATATGTGTAGAATTTGTTGAGCCTGGTAAAGGGCGCAGCAACGTGGTACACTTGGTACGAAAGAGTGTACTAAATGTGATCTGTGTTTCTCATTGGCAATCATAATTATTGGTCCAAGTGATTTGCTATTAGTAGCTTCACACCTATTTGCATTGCCTGCTCACGTACTAAGCACCGCTGGAGATGCTGAGTATGTGACCCTGCAAAAATATGTGTCACATTATGTACTTTTTTGCCACCTCACCCATAAAACTAAACTCGGGACAGCAAATGGGTGGGGGGTTATTAATAG
>Ga0209208_10003523_pt1 | contig 22380 bp, 19 predicted proteins | sample S1TSphfallax_3_FD_187694 | JGI IMG/M metagenome (GOLD analysis project Ga0209208, IMG submission 187694) | Host-associated microbial communities from peat moss isolated from Minnesota, USA - S1T2_Fd - Sphagnum fallax MG (SPAdes) (version 2) | ecosystem: Host-associated > Plants > Peat moss >...
CTAGGAGAGCAAGGATTTGTACACCTAAAAATCCCTCCCTCTCTTAAGGAGTAGGCCTATTCTCAAGGCCTATGCTTACATAGGTCACTAGGCATAGGAGAGTGAGGATTCCTACACCTAAAAAGATCCCTCCCTCTCTTAAGGAGTACTCAGTAGGCCAACTATCCAAAGATTATTTGCCTATTATTACTACTGCTACTACAACTACTACTACTTATACCCACTTAATTTTGGCAACTTTGAGTTTTTATTTTTGGCCAATGCCAATTTTTTTTTGTAGAATGCCAAATTTTATGAGGCCTGGGTTACTACCTATTTGTATTTCAACACTTTTTCGTTGTATAGGTGTCCAATTTTTATTTAATCCAGGGAAGTTTTGTATATATAATGAATATTTTTATTTTTGTTTTACTTCAAATTTGAGGGTTTTGAAAGTTTATTTGTATGAATGATTTTTAAAACACTTTTGTATGATCTTCAAAAAACTCATCTGCACCATTTATAAGGTCATACATGATGTCACATAATTCCCTCCACATAATTCCACTAGCAAATTGTTTTTTAGTAATAATTCAAAATGCAATTTAGTTGTTTGGCTTGGTATCATTAGTAATCTAAAATGAGAAGGACATGCGTTAGAATGATGCCTTGTGCTAAGAATGTGAATGTTTGACCATTTGTTTTTTCAAATTTATTTCTATTATGTTGATGTTTTAACATTTGTGTAAAACAAGTGTGGTTAAGTATTGTTTGTTGGTGGTAATTTGAGACAAATCTTATTAATAAATTCAACATGTTTAGAATTTTGTGATAATGTTGGCAATTTATTCAAATATTAATGAATTCAAGATCATTTTGTTGCATAAATTGTTTCAATTCATAACATTTTACATCACAATGCCAAGACGTGGCATTTACGACTAGAAAACTAATTGTAATCACCATCTGCGATTGGTTGAGACTACATGACTTTGTAGTCCAAATGACCACGTTGTAAATGCCACTAGTCACTAAGATGGTCATAGTTGTAACCACCATTGTGACTGCACCTATGATTACAAAATATTATTTATATAATATATTTGTGTATATAATAAAACTATGTATATTTATTTTTTAAAATTATATTACTATTTAAATATATTTTCGAATATTGATTTTAAATAATAATTATTTAATTATTTTTTACTATTTATATATTGTATACATATGGTTTGTACACGAATTGTATAACCTTATATATAACCATATAAAAAATTATTTTATTATACATCATTATACATACCATTGGTTAATGTAATCAACATATGTCATTATGATACCAATGGTCAAAGTTGACTATAGTCAATGTGGTCAAATTGGTCAACATGGTGGGAACAAGTTTTGATTCTTGGACCTCCTTGAATTGGTCCAAGGCCTTTGACATTAACCTACCACATCACATGTGACACAGTGTTGTCACATAAAAACTTATCATGTTCTTATGTTTGAATGTATAATAATATAAAGTTTAAAATTTATTTATTTTAATATTTAATCAAATGAACATATGAATATGAATTATTAAACTTTGGAGCATGATCTACATATGTGGACCAACTAAAAACTCAAATAACAAATTTTGTACATATTTGTTATGTTTCAATACATGATAAAATTTAATAAATATATGTATAATTTGAATATAAAGAATTGAATATTTAAATTTATTTTGTAATTCTGAAATATGAATATAATATGATATTATTCATACATTATATGTATATATTATCTATCATATGTATATAATATGCACGTATTATAATATATGTATACATATATACATATATTGAATATTTATTTAATTCTCATTATATCATTCATATTTATTTTCAGTATATTGTAAGCTAATTCATAAAATTATCTAGAAAAAAATACTTACCAATGAGTTTTATTATATTTATTATAATCCAACCACTTAACATAACAATATAATTGCACTAGTTTATCATTATTTCAAATTTTCATGACTTTAAATTTACTAAAATCTACATTTTAAATACAATATATACACATACATATGCAATGTTATATGTATACAAATATTTACTGAAATATGTTTCACATGTATACATAATACACAAAATATTTAAAATATGTAAATTATATTTACTTAATCATAATTTTTAAATTTTCATTATATATAAAAATTTAATATGTTTTAAAATTATGAATATTAAACCCATAGATAATTTTGGTAAAACTTTGCTAAATTTGGTTTAAATAGCATGAAATTGCTTGAATTATGTTATTTTTGTTATTAAATTAGAATATCTAGATTAAACTTGTTTAGACTAAAGCTAAAGTTCATTAATTTTGTTTATATTTGGTTAAAGTAATATAAACGAAGCTAAATTAGGTTATTTTAGTTAAAATAGGATACATTTTCTTATATTTTGATAAACTTGGCTAAACTTGGTTGAGCTTGGTTAAATGAAGATAAAACTTTTTGAACTAAATGATTTTGGCTAAATTTGGTTAGACTTAGAAAACAATTATTTACATTTAATTTTTTTTAATTGAATAAAATTGGCTAAACCTAAAAAGAAAAAAATTGGTTATGTTTTTGGCTAAATTTTCATAAATTAGACTAAATTTGGATAAATTAAAACATTTAGGTTAAACGTTGATACTAAAGTTAAATTTTGTTAAAATTGGTGAAATCAAGTTACATGAAAGCACATAGGTTAAACACGGTCAATTAAACTTGGCTAAATTTGATTTTTTTTGGCAAATAAAAATTTTAAGTGTATTTTGTTGGAGTTGAGGCCAACTAGGCTAAATTGAGTTAATTAATCTAAATTTGGCTAAACTTTGAATTTTAAAAAAGTTATTAAAGTTGGTTACATTTGGTTAAACTAAACTAAATTAGCTTAGATATGTTAAAATATGTTACATTAAGTTAAAATATATTAAACTAGGAATTATTTAAATTATATTAAATTCAGGTAATTAAACTAAGTTAAGCTTCTAATACAAATTTGACCACGTTGATATGTATTCTAGTTTTTTTTTAAAAACTTGTTGAAACAAGGTCAAGTAATTACTTTAATATGGTTACATTAGTTGTATAGTCATATTTGTAATCATAATTACCTCTAGTTGTAATCATATTCATATTTGTAGTTGCGAATTCATAATTATGACTATAGTCGTCAAAATGATTATGACTCAAGTACACTCATAACTACATGACTATTTTGGGCAATAGTCGCAACATGTTCTAATTGTAGAAACCACATTTTGGCATAATGCATTTTGGAACCAAAAAATTGTCATTAAAACATTAAATCCATTAATTTTAGATTTGAAGATCCATGAATATCAAATTGGATTAGCTTGATAAAAGTTGCATGCCATTATAATATCATGACCACCCATAAATTATGTATGAAATTATTTTATAACACATAATCTACAAGCAATGAATGTTAACATTCTATTACCAACTATGGATATTTCATCTATTACCAATAATTGTAATTAATCATAAGATTTAATTTAAATGTTTCATTTTTCATCATTTTAGTGTTTTAAGTTCATTATTTTCTTGTTTAATGGGATTCCAAGTGTTAAATGTATTGTTGTGCCATTTATATATTTAAAAAAATTCATGTGTATGTTAATTTCATAACTTTTGGCTTTAATGGGTTAACATCTATCGTTTCTTTTATGTAATGTTGTAACATACATTTGTATAATGCAAATTAATGTGAATTTTTTTCTTGTCCTTGCACCTTTTGGTAAAAAGAAGGGTAAAAGTCTTGATGGGTTTTCTTTATATATAAAATATCATCCACAATTTTTTTTGTCCCTCATTTAGTTTTTCATTTGTAAAAAAAAAAGTTCATATGGAATGTGCCCATCATGTTTTCAAATGCATTATGAATTGGTTTTCCATTTTTCATATATTTATTTATTAGTTAATACATGGTTTTCATATGCTAAATCATATTTTTCAACATCATTAACATTAATAACTAGGCAATTTTTACATGGACTACTTGCCTCAACAATTATTTCATCTTGAATAAGATTTTCCCATCCATCAATTTTGTGCATTTCTGCATTTTTTAAAACTTTGATTGTAAATTATCCCATTCATCATCATATTTAGTATTAATATTAAAATTACTTACATATATTTTCTTTAACTTTTCAATATTTTTTCATGTAAATATGCATCCTTCCAAAGAGTATCAAAATTTTCCAATTTTTTTAAAGATTCACAAAAGGTTTGAATTATAATAATAATTTTCTATAGTGGGTTTCAGTTTCTTTATGAACATTAAAACAAACCCAACATATAAATTTGCTTTGTTTATAACGTTTGCATTTTTTGGTATCATAATTCACTACAAATTCAACAAGGCAAAAAAAATCTAACACAACAATTTGTTTTATAAATCTTTTGTTTAAAGATTGACAATGAATATTTCTTGAAGTTGGTGGTAAATTTTATCATATTTTTTGTGGTGACAACACAAAAGCTTTATTAGATTCTTCACGTGTATTAGTAAATTGAAATGATCTTGTTGAATGATAAAATGGGACCATTAATGACATATGCACTACTTATTTGAATAGGAATTTATTATGCATTCAAAAATGCATTTCCTATTTTTTTCATTCAAATGCTTCAATTTGTTCAAATTTGCGTTTATCTAATATATGTTGCATTTCATGTGTAATATTTTAATCTACTTTTTAAAGTAAAAAATGTAATAAACAACATTAGCATATGGATCTATAATAAATTGTGCATCTATATTTGTTTCCCATAAAGGTCATGCATGTATGTTAAATACATTTGTGCATATGTCACATGGTTTACATTAAAAAATGAATGTCAATTTACATAACATACAATGTAATGCAAGTAAATAAATGGTTTCATCTATTTGTAATTTTACAAGGAATTCATTAAACAAAATTTGTAAACCTAACCCCATGTCAACAAGCTTGTTAAAATTCTAAGTTGCTATATCTAATACAACTTTGAAGTATGTTTTCCTTTGTTCAAAGGTAACAATAATTTTGTATATCTCATTGGCAATTTCAAATATTAATAATGACAAATTTGTTGTCATTTCTTTTTACATGTTTGTTTATGTTGGTGTACTTGTGCATTACAAATTTCTTTTTGAAGATTGGTTTGATCGGTTGTCAAATATGTATCAACAAAATTTTTGACCTTATTATTTGATGAAATACCAAATTGAAGAACATTCTTTACCCATAATAAACCATGGTCATGAACTAGTCTTCTAGATAAAAATTTTGTGATGAAAAAATAATCCACAACTTGACCAAACAAAATATATTTATTTTTAAGTAATTTGCGAAAATTGTTCATCCTATGTTCATAATATCATACAAATGTAATAGGTCCATTTCTAAGAAGATTTCTATTGTTCAATGAATAATCAAAATTGTTTTTTCCCTTTTGATTAAATTGTTTAATATGCAAATCTTTTAGTGTTTTTATAAGTATAGGCCAATTGTTTACACCCATGGTGAATGTAACGAAAAATGTTGAAGGTCCAAATTGTTTAATAAATGCAAAAGCATTTATTTGAAAATGATTTAAGTAATTTGGAGATTTTTTTTATTTGGTTTAATTCACGATAACTTAAATTAGATTTTAGTATATTGTTTAAATTTACATTAGTTAACACATCATTAGCTATCAAAATATGATTTGACAACTTTTTTTGTTTCAAATTTGAATCCATGCACAAACAAAAAATTAAAAATGAATCAATATTGTTTTGAAAAAATATGTTTGTTTTATGATATGCAAATTTTTGATGAACACTTGTTGATTCAGCTTGAATTATGTTTTAATATGAAAACTAAAAAGTTGGTATTGCATGTCCAAAAAAAATGTTGGAAAATTATATTCTTTTGAATGTTTATAACAAAATATTCCAAGAGGTTGAAAACCTTTTCTAAGGGTAAACATTAATGATATTGAATTATCGTCCACTATTAGTTCAAGTTTTAATATGTTTTGGATTAAAGTGTTTCTAAAACTATCTTCAATGATTTTTTCAAACGTGTTTAAATTATTAATATCAAAGTCTTCTTCAAGTTCATGTTATTATAATTCATTTCATTAGCCACATTTGTAAATTCTGTTAAACCTTGCCAATTTGGTTTAATCAAAACTTTTGCATCTATGTATAGTGGAATTTTATAAATTTGTTGTAATGTTTTGATAACTACATTTGGACAAACATAATTTGACATATATATTGACTTATATTGTAATTTTCTTTTAAAAAAAATAAATTGAATAATCATCATATATGGCATTTGTGGTAATACATTTTGTATCAAATTTTAATTTTTTGATTCATTCACAATGCTACCATGCATTACATATTGTCCATACCCTTGTAATTAAAAAATTTGTGCAAAAGCAAGGTGAAGTGTAATTAAATGTTCTTTTATTTTGTTCAACATTAAACAAATTCCAAATTTGGTTTGTTATTTACAATGTAATCCCATAACATTAAATTTAAAGGTGTTTTAAAGTCAAATTTTAATGACAAGACTTACACATCAACACATGATCATTAGATATTAATTTTTTTAGAGGATTAAAGAATTGTTCAATCTATGAATGTGATGCATAACAAATTTGCTGTGCAAAATATAATCTTTGGCAACAATAACACACATGTTTTGGAATATCTTCAATATCTTTTTTATATTTTGTAACATATGTTTTATTTAGTTTTGTTTGGTCAACAATTGATGTTGAGTTTTTTTCCATTGAAATATTTGGTTTGCATTCAACATCATCAATAATGTCATCATTCAAAATTTAATTGTTCATCAATGCTTGATTGATATTACTTTCATCATAGTTTGATGCATGTTGTAATTGATTATTTAATTTTAAAAACTATATCATTATATGTAAATTGTTCATTAACATTATTTACATTTTTTGTAGTAAATATTGTAATATATATATTTTCCATTTAGTAAAAGCACCACAAAATTTGGATGTCAATCAGACCATACATGGACAAATATCTTTGGAAACGAATGCAAATATGGTGTAACAAAAGCATATTGGTTAGATTTTCACAAATTGATTTATGTTGCATTCAAATTATCAAACACACTTCCAATGTATAACAAAAAACCATTATTGTCTCCATTTATTTAAAGTGTAACATTGTGATTACATGCATGTAAATGTTGCATTTTGCTCTTAATTAACTACTCCCAAAATGTTGACACCTTGTGGCTTGAATTTGTATTTTTATATTGTTTTTATGGACCATGTGAAAAAAAATTTCTTAAATATCAATAACAAGACAAATAAAAAATTGGATGATTTTTAATCCATAAATACACCCACCAAACACCATAACAAAACACCTTTCACAAAAAACCTAAACCCAAAATGTGCCAGAAACAAATATAAGAGTTGCAAAATTCTCAAACTTAAAAAAAATGAAAATCTGATTAAAAATAAAAATCTTTCCATCTACATAAATCCATTCAATATTGATGTTTGTTTCAAACATTGAAATACCTCATGCACATCGCTAAAAATTGTCTACATGATTCAAGTTTGAAGAACTTAAATTTTCTTAAACAATATGATTATTTATAACTTTATATTCATTTGTATGGTTAAAGAAAAGACAATGAAACTATAGCTTCAATTTCTAAATATCCACAATGAATTCTAAGAGAGTTAGAAAATTTTATTTGTTAATACAAATGTGAATTTTTTTTTTCAAGATCTTTCATACAGCCAACAAACTTTCATCCAATATAACTTGAGTTCATAGTAGAACATTAAATGTAATAACTTATTTTCAGGACAGAGCCTCGGGTGGCAGAGCCTCTTGTTTAGTCCTCCTGGTGCTCAAATGATTTATGACTAAAGGGTAGAAAAGAGGGAAAAATTGAAACCACTGCAGGCAGGAGGATGGACGAAAAAAAGCTTACATCCATTAGAACCTACAGGACATCTTTTAAAGAAAGGGCCTAGACACCTGCACACTAGGTATCCTAACATATTTGTTAGGCCACATCGATTTTTTCCTCAGGCTGCCTAACCTTTTTCATAGGCAACCTAGGCTTTTGCAACCTTGGGACATGTTGTGCAAAGCATGGCTATTTTTGTATTCTGTACATACCACTAAGCCATCACCCTGGGGTCAACCAGTACCTAGATTGCACCTATTATTGAATATGGTAATGTGCATGTGCATGGAGTCAAGTTTTGATTGTAAAGATCTGGTGTCATGCATGTTTTGCTTTTGGAAAGGCACCACCTGCCTGCAGTGGTTTCAATTTTCTCCATTCTCTTGGAGTTGTGCAATGAGCAATGAGCAATGAGCAATGAGTTTGCATCCAGATACAGTTACCAAGTAGAAGGGCTGCCCGACTACATGGGCATTGGCCATCAACGTATGTTGGTTGAATGTTGCTGTATGTTTGTTGTCTGTTAGGATTATGCATATATTGTTGACACGCTTCTGTAATTCAAGATTCATATGTTGTCTGTCTTCATACTAGAACCAGGCACATATACTTTTAATACCACTTTTCAAATGGCAAATATTAGATCCATATTTATACTTAAAACTAAAATATCATCTTCATACTTAAACAGATTTTGCACCTGAATGCCAGGACGAGAGTGGTCCCTTCTCTTCCCTCATTTGGAAGGTGACATAGCAAGACCAACTTTGTATGTCAAAAGCCTCATACCAGTGTATCACTGGAGAAAACCTAAAAACCGTAACCCCTGAAAGACCCATGATTGAACTCTCATTACTTCCAACTCTTGCACTGCAGCTTAACAAGCTCACGTCCTAGTTGTATAAACCAAGAATGAAAGAGAATGCTCACTGAGGATTATGATGGTAACAACTTACATATTTGAGAAGAAGGCTTTGTTTTTTCTTTCACATTTGAAAGCCCCTCCTTGCATGGACAATTCATTTGTTGGGCCTCCACTAATTTTTGGGCTTATGCCCCAAGGATACCACCCTCAAGACTATGATCCTCAAATTATGGGAGGCCTTGGGGAGTGGGCCTTCCCCTACAGTAAAGAATTGGTAGAATTTAAAAAAAATGTATATGAAGGGTGCCGTATCCTGACTAATGTATCTTCTGGAATAGAGGAGGCATCCTATGCCTCAAAATCCTTATGGGGAAGGTTTCTCTTCTCCTTCCCAAACAAAATTCTGCCAGATCCTTATGCTGGACAGGAATCTTGAATGGGCAGTTCAGGGAATTCAGGTCAAGCTCTTGGCTCCCATTCATTTGCCAGACCTTCATTCCCAGAAAGGCCCTGTTCTCTGTCCTAATCCTACCTATGAAAACCTTTGTGATTTTCGCTAGGATAGTTGAAGGCACCCTTATTTGACAAAATCTACAAGTTTTGCTTTTCAAAATGCTTGCATTAGTTTTTCTAACTCTATTATCATGATATCTGATGGATACCCATCTGGTACCCACCAGTATCATGATAAACAACATAAAACACGTCAATTCTTAGGCTCCAATACTCTTGCATCTCAGCCTTCCCAAAATAACAGGCCTCCAACTCAATGCCTGAAAAAACACACCATACACCAAAACAGGATATCCAAAAGTACACAGTTTGTATTTTCTATGGTGGGTGGTCGAAAGACAGTCATTCCTATTTTTCCATCAAAAATGAATGCAAAACATTTTCAGACATGTGCCCTTCATCATCGTCCATTCGTTGTACATTTGGTTTTGGATGTTTCGTTTTTCTCTCATTTTTTTCTTTGGTAGAGTATTCGCACTTTTATTTCCTTTGTAATTTTAGATCTTTTTTCAGTCTGAATTAGCCACGTTTGACTTTTATTAATTTATTTCAGACTTATATGAAATTTACCTCCGTTTTATTGGATCTTTTGAAATTCCAAAGACCCAATACAACCTGTACTGGACCTTCCAAATTTCGAAAGATCCAATTTAATGATTAATCGCTTCAAAAAAACAAGAAAAAAATACCTTTACTTTACACATGGAAAGGTCCTGGTCTGGGGCCTTCCAGATTTTCGATACCAGCCTGGGGGATCTCAAATCTGAAAAGCCCCCATAATGGTACCTTCTCTTATACATAACCCTACGGGCCTTTCTAGCACCCTGCTGTTTGCGGGCTTCTTTGTAAAATCTATTGTTCCCACCCCCTCCCCCAAAACCCTAGAAATCCTTTGTCGGCCTCCGGTCATCTTTGTAGCCATCGTGGGACCCTCCTCGACTTCTCCCTCCAGTATCCACTTCCTTTTGTCTCGTAACCTCTTTCGTAGTTAGTGTTTACTTCCTCTAGGACGAGCGACAACTCTTGATTGTTCGGTAGTTTCAAGTTACTTGCGATCTGAAGCGGCCTTCAGAGAGTATTGAACGCGTTCAGAGTTGACGCTTCCTTGATGATCATCCGTCTGGGATTTGTAATCTCGAAAAAATTCTGCTACTTGAGGCAGTTACTTCTTCAGAACGTTCAATTTCTCTGCAAATAATACCTTCCATTGTTCAGGCGTTTCACATTTTTCTTTCCTTTTCCTGACGATCCCTTCAAAACCGCGATCGATCAATAGGCTGTGTGTTGTCTAGCTCAGAGTTGTAGAAACGCAATTGGCAGAAGGTTTTGGAACGGGATTTGAAGTGGACTTGGATGGGATCTCTCCATGTCCTCTCCCAGGTACCTGTCCTCCTCCCTTTTGTATCTATCTCCTATCCCCGTTGTGAGAATTTATCTTTGATATGCTCTCAGTTGGAAGTCCTGTTGTCTTTCGAATACTATTATTTTCGGATTTGAGTCTCTCATAGAAAAACTGAGTATCATTTGCCTGGAAATTGCCCGAAAAAAGTCTGAAGGAATAGCGGAGAGCGGTATGGTAGATGGATGATGTTGTCCAATCGAGGCAACCCTGCCATAAGGGGGTGACCAGGTCAGGAATGGCTGCAGAAGGTGTTAAACTTGGGAGGAAGCAATACCATCAACATGATGAAACACTAAAACCTGTTGACTAAATATCAAAATTTGCTCGGGTTTGCAAAATTGCATCCTTCTTGTTTTTCTTCCAGACAAATGCGTTCAGTAACTTAGGAGTGCTCAGTGCAGGGATTGATTGTACAGATGGATTTGGCATCATCAAAAGCAGTGGAATTGAGGTTGGTGAAGTCTCCCATCATTCTTCCAAGCAGCCGTGCTTCAAGCATTTCAAGACAGGTAAGCTTGTACTGACTAAGGCTCTGTCTGCTATGACCTAATTATGCTCTTGTTTTCTCCATTGAATGATGACTTATCTGATTGGCCAGCTCCACCTCACTAATGCATGCCTTTGGAACACAGGGTCAACTTTTGGTAAAACATTTCTTTCCTGCGGATCTAACCCCAGAAAGTTTTGTTGTGAAGGTTTGGGGACCTTTGGGCTTGTTGGCACAAATTTTATTCCAAGCTGCATGAACTTTTGAGCTTTTAGTGGATGAATTCGTCCCAGTCAGGATTAATGACTTGTGAAGTTTTTGAGATCTCATAACATTGAACTTGGGGTCCTTTTGATTCCCAGTGAGAAAGACTGCACATGCATGTCTCTGAGTGGTGTTATGCCATGCAGAGATTTGATTGCTTTTGTCTGAGATTTGCTGATGTGTGATGGGAGTCTTGGCCTGTGGGAGTTAAAGTCCTGTCTGATTAGTGCACAGGGAAGAGGATTTCAGGCACTGGGCAGCCAAGCGGAGTCTGCAAGAAGCATCTCACGAGGGACATCAAGGCAGTTTAATGTAGAACAGGGGCCTAGCAGTAATGATAGCCTTTTGGAGACGAGTGTTGTGAACTCCAATATCGACCTGGTGGATTTCTCTGATGCCTTGCAAAGTATGAGTTAATTTTCTGGGTGACATTCTCATGGCTACTTGTTCAATGTGTATTACTCTTTTTAATATTTGATATGGGGATGTTTGATATTTGAATATTAGATTTCACCCTTCTTAAAAACAAGAAGTTGCAGCAATATTTCCTTTGCAAAGCATTTGATTAACTCTGGAATCTGGAATAATCCTCAATGCAAATTGACACAAATTTCTGGGTTTACATTCTCAAGTTTCTGTTGTTATCAAAGTCATGAAGCAACCCCTGCAGAGAGACACATAAGTGATTTTAGTAAGAAAAAACATTGTTGTGTTTTGAACTTCATTGCTCGATGAAGTTTTGTCTGAGTCGGCTTCCAGATTCTTGTTTGGGACATGACTATAGAAGCTGCAGATGATCCTACTTTTGCATCCAAACTGTGTCAAACATTGACCATATTTTAGAGTTATTACCTGCTGCTGGGAAAAGAGAACTGAATGCTCTGCCCCAGTCACAGCATTAAACAGTGGAATTTTGTGCACGTACGTCGGCTATTTTGATCTACTGCAATCATGTGAAATGGTATAGCGTTCCTAATCAATCTGTTCTTATTCAAGACATGGACATGATTGTGGCAGTGGTGGAAAAATCTTTAAAGGAGGTTGCAGAGATCAAAGCTCAAGCCCTAGCTGAAGCTGCAGAATGGAAGCGGAAGTATGAAATGGAGCACTTACAGTGCCTCCATCTAGAAAACTGTGCTCTTGGTTTGTGGATCTTTCTTTCAAAGGGTTGATTTGTCAATAGAATGTCTATATTCTGTTTATCAGAAATCCTGGCTTAAACTGCTTCCCACTTACATGTTTTTGTGGAATTTTGGGCTCAGTGTTTAGAGGATTGGGACCTTATTCTAACCTCAACAATGATTGAAGGCTGGGCAACCCAAAGAATGTACAAAAGAACTGTTGTATTGATGAACCAGTTGGTTATCAATGCCATAGGGTATAATTGGTCTGATTGATCTATTACATGAAGCTCAGAAGAAGATTATGTTGTTTCAACTATTACCAAAGTGATTACATTTAAGCTCACATGGTTTTTTTTGGTGGAAAGTTTTCACTGATAGGTGATCCTGATGTGAAGAAGATGGGACAATCCACCACCTTCTTACTGGTGTTTTTGTCAAATTTCTCAGGTGCAAACTCTTCAAGTTCACAGAAGCTGCCAGAGATTAAGAATATGGCCAATGAGGTACTTGAATTGAGTGCTGCAGATGTCACAACAACTGGGCAGCAATCATCTCAAAGTAACAACAAACAATTTATTCGCAGCCATTCATCTTCGCTTGAGAACCCTGGCACATTGCCCAAAACAAAGTTTGGGCCTGAAAAGGTTGCAATGATCCATTTTGTTGCCATCAATTTCCCCATGAATCAGTGTTTTTTTAATTGTCTTGTGTTGTATTCTCATATTGACTTGTTTTTCAGTTCTTTATCCCTGCTTGCTTTGGCCACTTAGGCATTTTTTTGTTCAGAGTGATCAAAATTGTAAAGGTAGATTACTTTATAAGGGTTATGGTAACTGCAGGCCATGTTCAAACTGGTGTGGAGTCACGGTCTCCATCAGAGTGATGAGCAAAGAAGTGTATCTGTTGAGTTTGGAAACATCAGTACAGAAGTCCAGAGTAACAAGCAGGTACTTCCATTGTTTGGTGGTTTTTGTTGGGAAAATAGTTTTGTTTCAGCTCCTGGTTTTTCAATTGCAAGAATGTGCAAGACTTTTAAGACAAGTAGACAAACAAAAACTGTTCAGGAGATGCTGGAGTTCTTTGCTATGCTCTTCCTCTTCTTCCCTCTGGCCAGGGCTGAGTGAGCTTGGAACCAGATTTGTCCTGGTGACACATCCAAAAACATGATTTTGTTAGTGCTGATTTGTTAATTGACATTTTTGGCCTTCTAATTTTCTCTAGATCCTGTTGGTGTGGGAGACACCTCCAAAATCAGTGGTCATCATCACAAAGCCTAATGCACCAACTGTGCAAAAGCTCTGCAAAGAAATGATCAAGTAAGTGCACTGCAGAGGGCCCATTCTCTAGTGAGACAGAAATCATTGAAGTTTTCAGAAGCAGTTCACAAGTTTAGACTTCATAATTTTTAGACTTCAGGCTTGGGTTTTTTCTCTGAGAGGTGTTGGAGAGCTCTCTTCTGGTATATTTTTGGGGTCTTTTTTCCGATTAGCAGGTCCATGCTCAGAAAAATGGGTTTATTGTTTAATAGTCTAAATATCAGAATTTTACTCTTTCTACCATTTGGGGGGGTGTTCTGGCAATCATACATCTGTTTCATCTTTGGATTTTTCTGAATTTCCAGTTCTGGATGAGGAGTCTAAAATCTGGGGCATACTATGTTCCAACAGTTGCCTGTGTTCTTGAGAGGACTACATGAGGACGAATTGAGTTAAATTTGTAGGCATTGATTTGTTTGTGGTGCACAGGTGGCTCAGAGATGAAAAAGACATGAAAGTGTATACAGAGCCAATTGTGAAGGAGGAGCTCCTCAAAGAAAGCTTGTATTTTTCCTGTGTCCAAACTTGTGAAACAGGTGACTTCATCCTCTTGGTATGTTCAATGACTGGAGATAAGATATTAAAAAAGAAGGATTAAACTCTTACATTTCCAGGGATGATACTTTCAGATTAACCTTGGTGAGGGTAGTTGTTTCCATTTCTCAAACAATAAAGCAAGAACATTATGACTTTGGAAACATCTCAAATAATCACAAGTTCCTGTAGCTAGGTAAGGCTTTGATTAGTGTAAGCTGCTATGTGGGTGAAAACAAATGGAGGAAGGTTCATGCCAGATGTATGCTGTGGTTTGGTTGACAAGGTTGGATGTGAATGTACCATTAAAGGGGGAACCTACAATAGTGTTGGATGAATGGCAGATCAGGAGTTGTTGGAGCTGCACAACAAAGTGGACTTGGTCATCACACTTGGTGGTGATGGCACCCTCATTTGGGTAGCATTCTGTCTTTTGCTCTTATGACACCTTGGGAGTTTAGACTGCGAAAATTTAGGGATGGTGTGGGATGGATTCTGATATGGCTAAATCCAATTTCTGAGCATGTTTGGTTGTTAAACTACAGAGTTGAGAGGGCCCTGTAATGTGAGGAGAATTTGTGTGGTCAAAGTAAAGATTGAGGAGGAAGAAAAACAGAACACCCTCTAAGATACTATGAGGTCTCTCCTCGCTCCAGCTGACAGGCTCTGTGGTTTGTACCTAGCAAGTTTAGTAGCAGCAAATGTCCAGTTTGAAGTGTCATTAGTGGGGGGAGTAAATTCCAATATTGAAATTGTCACCTACAAATTCCATCTTAAGTAATATGCATGACCATCATGTGTACTCGAGGTACAAATGGCATGCATGAGATCAACATAAGGAGAAAGAGGGTCAACTTGGCTACGTTCTAAAGTCTATGTGGATCACATTAATCTGGGATGATGTGAAACTTATTTCCTTTTATTCAATTTTGGATGGTTTAGCTATTTTATGCAAATGCTCTCATAGATAGGGCCAGTGAAGATACGGAGGGTGAAATCCTGATAGAGAGATCAAGAAACCATGGAACATTTATGGTTGAAGGTTGAATGCTGCTTGTACTTTTTGGTAGGCTCTGAGGTTGGGACTGATGTCTTGTTTGGTCTTGAATAAAACGAGAGCTGAGATTGTATGCCTTTTTTGTTGTGCAGGCAGCATCAATGTTTAAGGGTCCAATTCCACCTGTGGTGGCATTTTCAATGGGTTCCCTTGGTTTTATGACCCAATTCCGTATCCTCTATTTCCATTTGGTGTTCATACCAAGGTTTAATGTCACCACCTCACATGAGTATGAGTAATTGCCTTGACACCAAAATGGTCAGAGAGTGACCATTACAGAGAGTGTCTGCAAACTGTTATGAGGGGTCCAGTGTTTATAACCCTCCGCCACCGGCTTGTATGCCAGATTGTGCGTGATCCACAGAATATGGAGGATGGAGGTCCTGAGGTTGAACATTATTTAGTCCTTAATGAGGTGTCTATTGGCCGGGGTTTGTCACCTTACCTGTCAAACCTGGAATGTTATTGTGATGGTCTTTTTCTCACTTCTGTCCAAGGTGATGGCCTCATTCTTTCTACTCCCTCTGGAAGTACAGCATATTCATTGGCAGCTGGTGGCTCGATGGTTCACCCTCAGGTTCTTTCCTGTACACCTTTAGACTGGTCTCCTTCTAGGAGGTATTCTGTACCATGTAGGACACTGCCACTATCCTCCTAGTTACACTATCTAAATAGGAGCCTATGACAATTTGCCTCTTACATGTCTTATTGAACATGAACCAGCTAATCAATTGTAGGTGCTTCCAATGGAGAACTCATTCTGCTATGTCAGGCTGCAGCACTAATTTACCTGTTGCCAAGAGGACATGGCAACCATCACCCTTTTAGCTCACAAGCACATAAAATTTCTTACTTAGATTGTGTATCTTCACAACATGCAGGTGCCTGGGATTCTTTTTACACCAATTTGTCCTCATTCCTTATCCTTCCGGCCTCTTCTTCTGCCAGAAAGTGTGACACTCAAAGTTCAGGTTTCTATGCATGTTTGAACCAATTTTTCCTTTTGCTATTTTTTGTGTAAGTAATCTCTGGATCCAGTGCACTGAATATTCTACAAATCTCCTTTGGCTATGACTCACTAATGAGTATACTGTTTTATAGTGGGTAACTGTTGAATCAAAATCCAATATATTTTTGGCAGGTGCCAAAGAATTCTAGGGATCAGGCATGGGCAAGTTTTGATGGGAAATCCAGGCAGCAGCTGAGCAAAGGCGACGCCCTTATTGTCTATATGTCGGCATGGCCAGTTCCAGCAGCCTGTGAAAGGAAAACAACTGATGGCTTTCTACGAAGTGTGAGGGAAAATTTGCACTGGAATTTGAGGAAGAGTCAGTTGTGATGGCCTTGGTCTGATTAATTACGAATTGTCAAAGCCAATACAAGTCTTTCATCTTGTCTAAGTCATGTTTTGTTGAGCCATTCTCCCTGTTGACTGATTGGGGGAGACTGTTCTGGCCATTATAAGTCTAGATTGCTAGAGTGAGCTTAGAGGATCCTATCATGGAACTAGTCTGCCTGTAGGATGGCCACATGTAGATAAATTCACACAGGTTCATTTAAAGGAAGCACTTCCAACTGTTAGGGGTGCAGGGAATGCCCATTCACAATGTGTTATGGATGGTCTTTGTGGTCTTATCCTTGCTTCAAGTCATCCAGCATCTGGATATACACGATAAGGGGTGTAACTGTCCAGCTAGTAGTCACCAGTGGTGTGCTTAATTGATGTGTTAAGGGTGCAGAGGCCTGAACCACTCATGGATATGTAACTGTTTCAGGCCAATCTGCATGTTTGTTTTCCAGGAAGAAGTGTGAGGCTATTCAACCTAACTGTGAAGTCCTGTTGCTGTGCCTGAGTTTGACCAGCACTGAACTCACTGATGCAGATGTGGTGATGGAAATTGCTCCTTTTGATCTCTGCTGGAGAGAATGCCTTTCTGGTAATCCTTCATGCCTGACTTTTGGGCTCCATCTGGGCTCTACATCTGGGCTCTAAACACATGGAAAACATGACACCATCCAGGGGGATGTTGTTATGTTCTTTGCTAAGGACTTGAGTTTACAACTCTTTGCTGATGATTTGAACGGTTCTATCCTCATTGGATATAGCACTGCCTTCACTTCTAGCTGATGATCTTTGTCTGTTTTTGCATGATGAACTGCTGGCCCTAGTTCGACATCCAGGGTTCGCAACCTACTAGCCCTTCATGCGAATGTGGGGTCTCAACTTTACAATTTTCCAAATCTTTTTGATAATTGCACATGTAGGACCTTTTTCCCCTTCCATTTTATTAGTCTTTACAATTGTTTATGATCAAACCTTTCAATCTATTTCCATTTCCCCAAAATGCTTGTAACCTTCACTTAAAGCCTTTTGCTTCACCTATGGGTGTTAACTACTTGAGAGGGTTAATTTGTCATCAACATTTGTGTTAAGCATCAAATTCATTTAATCTAAAACCTTGTGACCATTTCAATTCAATACCTTCCTTGCTTTGACCTTGCTTGTATAAGCTTAGGTTTGGGTTTTAACATTGGATGTTTTCGAGTCTTTCTATTTTGATTTACATTATCTTCAATTATACAATTATATTTTTATTGTTTTACAATGCAACGTTTTAAGGGAAGTGGCATTTGGTTTTATATTGGATAAATTAGCACAATACCTTTATGATGTGCTAGTTTGGCATTTGTTCCTCTTGTTAAATGAATGACGTTTTGCTTTGGCTTTTGTGCCAAAGCAACATGGCATAAGGAAATGCAAATCCAATTCAAACATTTTTTAACAAGCAATTAAGAAAATAGGTAGAATTTTTTTTTTTTTATAGGCCCAAGCTTTGGCAACAAGTTTGAGTTTAGTGTTTCCTCCCCAACATGATCATTTTGTTCATAATTTAATTATTGGATGTGCAAGGGAATATTTTTGTGAAATTCATGATGTAACACCATGTTCTTTTGCACCCATGTCTTACAATATCATTTTAACTCTCATTTTTTTATCTATTGAATCAAATGGTTTTTTTTTTCCTTAAAATATTACAGACCAAACCAAAACCTTGAGGTTTCGTTTAATTCCTTCAAATTGAAATTTGAATGCATGTCACATTTGTTTGCAAGTGGTATTTATAGGATGATTTTTGAACATCTTTGAAACTATTTTCACTCATAAGATTTCACAAATGGATTTTCATAGTTGTTTTAACTTTGTTTTCATATTGCACAAGGTCACATTCCACATTGAATTACACATGTTTTTGGAGTGGGCCACTTTTTAACCATGACCAAACCTTTAAGTGTAGTTCGTTTCATTGTCATGGGGGAAATTTTGTATTGATTCACAAGTCATGTTTTATTATGCTTTTAATTTTGTGATGTTTTTGTAACACATTTATCCTTGCACCAATTTGGAATTACAACTAAGGGTGGATGTGAAATAGTAATCCATAACATTATATGCATTTTGGACCTATACCCCATTGGATTGCTTTCCAATTGGATGTGGCAAATGCCTTCAATTCAATGTTAAGACGGGTCATATTTCAAGAACTTTGTGTAGCAAGTGGGAACATCATATAATTCATCCCTTTTGTTTGTGTATTTTATGCATTTGATTTTTCTTTATTTCATTGTCATCGTAGTCATGAAGGTGATGTCATAGTCATCCCATCTACCATGGGAACTCATTAAAGTGATCCCTTGGGAGAGGCATTATTTGCCTTAACCCATTTTAAAACTTTACGTTCTATATCTATTTATTTATTTTCTTGTTTATTTCCATCCATTATAGTTGACATTCACATCATAGGCTCCCTTTCAATTATATCATATGTTTATGAACATTTCAAGATCAAACTCTATGCAATAGGTTTTTCTATCAAACCTCAAAATTATGTAATATGGTCCCCTTCTAGCTTGTTGCATGATTTCAACACCCCATCTTAATTTAACACCTCATTAGAAGAAATTAAAGTCTTGGGGGTTCCATTAGGTGTTTCATCATTCACATTGTCCTTCATCAAAGATGTCTTGTTAGAAGATGTTCAACATGTGAACCTTCTCCTTAAAATGGATGATGTTCAAGTAACCATTGGAATTTAACTCACTGTTTTGTGCAATAGCCATCGTATTTTTTACGATGCACACCTCCTTTTTCCACCTTCATAGACCTTTTCTTTTTCTTTTGATTCTTCCCTCTTTCAAATGTTTGGGTGTTTTTTGGGTTTAGGATCCTTTTGCAAAAGATGTTAACGTTATGGAGTTCATTCATATGAATGTTCATTTGTAACTTGTAATGATTTCATATTTAATTCATAATTTAGTTCAATTCATTCTTAATTAGTTTTTAGTTAAGTTTTATTTGTAATTCATTTTTAGTTTGCTCTTAATTAAGTCCTATTTCACTTGTAATTAACTTTTAATTTACATTCATTTCATTTGTAGTTAACTTTTAATTCATTTTTAATTAACTCATAACTCATACATGGGTACATGTGGACCACACATGGGTGCACATGGGCCACATGTAGGTTGGAATTTTTCAACAAACTTCCTTGAATTAGGTGCCCAATAGGTATAAATAAAGGTAAAATTCAATATTACTTTTAATATATTTAACACTAGTTTGGGACACGTTTCCTTGTCATAGCCTTGTTATGTTTTGTTTATTCCTTATATAAAATCTTATTGAATTTTTGTTTCGCATGTGTTGTGTTTTTGTTTTTCTTGCTTCATGATTTGGCCTTGGAATAAGCATGCCCTTGTTCTTGTCTTCGTTAAAAAAATTTATAGACTTGGTTGTTTTGATGTTTGTGACACCTTTAATAACCCATAACCTCTAATTCATAAACAAGTCTTAATCCTAATAACTTTCGATGCCATTGGGTTCTTATTGATAGTCACCATTGGCCCAACAACTTATTTAAGGAGTTTGGCCTTTGTAGTTTCAATCATAGCTATTAGGTTTATGGTTCATCAACATCCTTTCCTTCTTGAAGTTTTAACATAAGTCGATAACAACATTTTCCCTTTCCAGCAACACCTCAAAGCAACATGTGATCTTCTACTACCCCTAGCTTTTGTGTGTTCTTCTTTTATAACAACTCATCGGGCAACAAATGGTTCAACTTCAACATTCCATCTTGAAGCTTGTACACCATCATACCCTTTCCAACATGTTTTCCATCAAGATATCTAACATCCATTATTCTCAAATTTTATCATGTTTCAGCATTAGGGCAAGTGTTTGGTTCATAATTCAACCAATTTTTGTAGCGTTTCAATTACCTTCCCCAATTTTTTTCATAACATTTCAAACACGACTTGGACTACCACATTTTTCAATTGCATGTATCCTTCAATGTTTGTGCATACATTTCATTGACCTTATGGCATCCACTTCTTATGTTGTGTTCATGGCAACAAGCACATGAAAACCCATGATGCAATTTGTGACACTTTTGTTGCCATTGCATGAAATGTTATTTTCCATGTGGGACAAAAAAAACTACATGTGTCTCCTTCAACCATGTTTAACTCTACTTGTTGATTAGTCAACATTATGTCCACCAAAGATGAAATTTGCACCCTAGCTGATGTTGTTATTACGAACCCAACATGATCAAATTTATTTTTTTGACTTTGCACAATTCAAGGATTTTGCTACCTTCGATGTAACTCAAGCCAAAGAAAAAAACTATCGTGACCACCACTAGGTTGATCAACTCCTCCTTTTAGCAATTGAAGTATTTGGATGTTTACACAAACAAGTTGATGCGTAAAACACAATTGTGCTAATCCCATTTGGAGTTTAAAAAAGCCAAAAGGCCTTCCTCTTTTATTTCGGTTATTTTTCTTTGTCAAAAAAATTCAAAGGATGAAAGCATACTTCATTTTAAGTCACGAGGTAGTGGTAGGGCCTACTTTCCAACTTCCACCCATTCAAAATACATGCTAATCACCATGGCCGACCTATTACAAGCAATTGGTTGTTGACATGGAAAGATTTTGATATCTAGTTTGAGCTAATTTGACATCATGTAAATTCTCCATTTTCTTTTTTCTTATTCCTTTGTACATTTTTTGAGTTTGTGGGGTGTTTATAAATAGAGTTTTGAAGGGTTGTCGAAGACTAAAAACCTACAAATTGTGAAAGTATGATTAGCAATGGGCCTTATCATGATGAAGAATAGGGAGAAAACATGCTTTCCACATGTGCAAGCCTTTGACAACCTTGTTAAAAACCTTATTTTCCACAAGGTGCACAATTCAGGATGTGGGTCTAGTTCTAATGGCCTTCATATATTAAGATAACATTTCTTGCTGTTCTTTTGCAAACCCTTGTTTTGAAGCACATTTGACTTTTTTTGCCCGTGGCAATATAATAGCTCTCGTCATACTATTTTGTATTGTTGGTCAGAAATAGGCACTTGTAATTTAATAGTTAAGCTTAAAGCAAATGCAACTTTTGAGATTAATATTGTTACCATGTTCTCATTGAACAATTTTGCAACATGAATCATAACATGCACTAGAAGAAAACTATGTATTTTCGACTAGTGTTTGTAACTAAATTTTAGTTGCAAGAGACATTTTGCAATTAAAATCCCTGTAGTCGCCTAAGACAAGTCCCATGTGATAAATTAGTCGCAAATGACAAAAGGTATTGTATGAAAAAAAAATCAACAAATACATTTCATCCTTTGACTACATTGTATACGTATTGTCACATGTGACTAAGATGCAACTATTTTGGGAACAATTAAGGGCAAATGATGTGTTGCCACGTGTTTTAATATTTGATTATTTAAAATATTATTAATATTATTTT
>Ga0209208_10003524_pt1 | contig 22380 bp, 18 predicted proteins | sample S1TSphfallax_3_FD_187694 | JGI IMG/M metagenome (GOLD analysis project Ga0209208, IMG submission 187694) | Host-associated microbial communities from peat moss isolated from Minnesota, USA - S1T2_Fd - Sphagnum fallax MG (SPAdes) (version 2) | ecosystem: Host-associated > Plants > Peat moss >...
CACCCCAAACCGTTTCTGAATCCGCTCGGAGAACGGCCCCACCCCGATCCCGGCCTTCAGATACAACGTCGTCGGCGTGCCCATCGGCACCCGCGTCATGCTCTCCACCCCGGCCGCGATCACCACGTCCTGCGTGCCGGACATCACCGCCTGCGCCGCGAACTGGATCGCCTGTTGCGAGGACCCGCATTGCCGGTCGATCGAGACCGCCGGCACGCTCTGCGGCAGCTTGCTCGCCAGCACCGCGTTCCGCCCGATATGGAAGCTCTGCTCCCCGGCCTGGCCGACGCAGCCCATCACCACGTCCTCGATTGCCGCGGGGTCGATCCCGGTACGGTCCACCAGCGCGTTCAGCACCTGGCCCGCCATATCCGCCGGGTGCCAGCCCGCCAGCTTGCCGCCGCGTTTGGCGCCCGCGGTGCGCACCGCCTCCACAATATAGGCTGTCGCCATGGTCTGTTCCCCTATCTTCGTTTTGTTGGTTGCATCCTGCACGCAGCCCCGGCACTGTCAATCAAACCGCCCAACGCAGAGGCGGCGCCGGAGGATGAAGCAAGATGACCCACCCCAGCGTGCACGCGCGCAAAAACCCTAACAAAACCGCCTACCTTATGGCGGGCTCCGGCGCCAAACTCACCTTCGCGGCGCTGGATGCGCGCTCCAACCAAGCCGCCCACGCGCTGCGTGCGCTCGGCCTCGCCACTGGCGCGCATATGGCGCTGATGATGGAAAACCGCCTCGAATTCATGGAGATCTGCTGGGCCGCCCAGCGCGCCGGGCTGTATTTCACCGCGATCAGCCGGTTTCTCAAACCTGAGGAAATCGCCTTCATCATCGCCGATTCCGGCGCCCGCGTGCTGATCATCTCCCCCGCCATCCACGCGCAGCTGGGGGAGGCCGGGCTCGCCGCCATTCCGCCCGGCGTGCGCATCTTCACACTCGGCCCCGCTCTGCCCAATGCCGCCTCGTGGGACGATGCCCTGGCCCGCGAGCCCACCACCCCCATCGCGGATGAAATCGCGGGCACGGATATGCTGTATTCCTCCGGCACCACCGGCCGCCCCAAAGGGGTCAAGCAGAAACTGAAACTGGAGCCCATCACCACCATCCACCCGCTGCTCAAACTGCTGATGGTGGACATGATCGGCATGGACGATACCAGCATCTACCTCTCCCCCGCCCCGCTCTACCACGCCGCACCTCTGCGCTTCTCCATGGTCGCCGCGGCACTCGGCGGCACCGTCATCATCATGGAGAAATTCGAGCCTGAACCATGCCTCGCGCTGATCGCCGAACACCGCGTCACCCACGCGCAATTCGTGCCCACAATGTTTGTGCGCATGCTCAAACTGCCGGCCGAAACCCTCGCCGCCTACGACACCACATCCTTACGCGGCGCCGTGCACGCCGCCGCCCCCTGCCCGCCGGAGGTGAAGGAGGCGATGATCGCCTGGTGGGGCCCCATATTGCTCGAATACTATGCCGGGACCGAGGCCAACGGCGTAACGGTCATTAACGCCACCGAATGGCAGGCGCATCGCGGCAGCGTCGGCCGCGCCCTCGTCGGCACCATCAAAATCGTCGACGACGAAACCGGCGAGACCCTGCCCACCGGCGAAATCGGCAGCGTCTATTTCGCCGATGGCCCGCAATTTGAATACCATAATAACCAGACGATGACCGCGAAAGCCCATAACCAGCAAGGCTGGTCCACCCTCGGCGATGTCGGCTTTCTGGACGCGGATAACTACCTTCATTTGACCGACCGCAAAGCCTATATGATCATCTCCGGTGGCGTGAACATCTACCCGCAAGAGGCCGAGGATACGCTGATCTCCCACCCGGCGGTGCTGGACGTCGCGGTGTTCGGCATCCCGGACGCGGAAATGGGCGAAGCCGTGCACGCCATCGTCCAGCCGACCGACATCGCCCAAGCCACCCCAGCCCTGGAAGCCGAACTCATCGCCTATTGCCGCGCCCGCCTCTCCCCCCTCAAATGCCCCCGCCGCATCACCTTCGAACCCGAACTCCCCCGCACGCCTACGGGCAAATTGCTCAAACGCCTGCTCCGGGACAGGTATTGGGCAGCAGTTAAGTAAGCGGCGCTTTTTTGAAAAAAAGCGCGCAAAAAACTTTTGAGGACGCTGGGTCCCCGGCCTTGTAACATCCCGGCAAAAACCGGCGGGGCGGTTTTTTGCCAACCATTCCGTTCTGGGCGGAACACCCCTCTCAGAACAGAAAAACCAATGAGTGACGCCATATGCGAAGGCATGTATCCCGCCGCCCAAACCCAAAATTCCCCAAACCGCGCCCCGTACCCCAAAACCTAACCCGCATATTTCAATCCCCAACCACCCGCGGCTCTCAAACCACTTTAACAATCTGTTAAATAAAATAACAGAATGTTTGACGTATGTTCCACGTGGAACATACGTCAAACCCCCTGCCATATCGGGCGATTGACAAGCCTTAACCCCCATGCACCGATGCGCCCGGAGGATACCGCCCTGAAACCAACGGAAAACCAAGCCGCGATCCGCGACGCCGTGCGCAATTTCGCGCAATCGCGCATCAAACCACGCTCAGCGTCGTTCGAGGCTGGCGGCGCCTACCCGCCGGAATTGTTCCTGGAACTGGCCGAACTCGGGCTGATGGGCATGACCGCACCGGAGGAATTCGGCGGCGCGGGTACGGATTACGTGTCCTACGCGCTGGCGCTCATCGAGCTTGCGGCGGCCGATGGCGGGCTCTCCACCATCGTCTCCATCCAAAACTCCATCCTGGTCTCGGGCATCCTGGCGCATGGCAGCGCCTTACAAAAACAGCGTTTTTTGCCCGAGCTCACCTCAGGCCGCATGGTCGGCGCCTTTGCGCTGACCGAGGCCGGCGCCGGGTCGGACGCCGCGGCCATCCGCACCCGCGCGACGCGCGTTGCCGGTGGCTGGCAGCTCAACGGCGAAAAGCAATTCATCACCTCCGGCCGCCTCGCCGGCCTTGCCATGGTGATCGCGGTGACAGACCCTGCCGCCAGCCGCAAAGGCATCTCCGCCTTCCTGGTCCCCACCGATTCCCCCGGCTACATCGTGGACCGCGTGGAGCGCAAACTCGGCCAGCTCGCCTCGGACACCTGCGCCTTGCGCTTTGAGAATTTGTTCGTGGAAGACGACTTGCTGTTTGGCCCGGAGGGCGCGGGCTACCGCCTGGCGCTCGCCAACCTTGAGGCCGGGCGCATCGGCATCGCCGTACAGGCCATCGGCATGGCGGATTCCGCGCTGGAAACCGCCATCTCCTACGCGCGGGACCGTAAATCCATGGGTACGCCGATCATCGAGCACCAGGCTGTCGGCCACCGGCTGGCGGACCTCGCCGCCCGGCTGGAGGCTGCCCGCCAGCTCGTCCTGCACGCCGCCAGCCTGAAAGACGCAGGCGAGCCCTGCCTGAAGGAAGCCGCGATGGCGAAACTCGTCGCCTCCGAGGTGGCCGAGGCTGTGGTGTCCGGCGCCATCCAAACCCTCGGCGGCTATGGATATTTGGAGGATTTCGGCCTCGCCAAAATCTACCGGGACGTGAAAGTGTGCCAGATCTACGAAGGCACGTCGGACATTCAGCGCATGATCATCGCGCGCGCTTTGTAGGTAGGCAAGCGGTTCTTTTTTGAAAAAAAGAACCAAAAAACTTTTGATTCCTCCGCGGCGTTGCTCGTGGAACGCCCGAAGCCCAGCGTCATAAAAATTTTTTGCGGAGCTTTTTTTAAAAAAGCGACCGCTTATTTGGGAGAAAACAACAATGTCCGTCCTCGACGTACCGCCGCCGGATTTCATGTTTGATGAGGATATCAGCATTTTTGCTGATTCGGTTGATGGTTTTTTCAGGCGCGAGGCGTCGGGCAAGCGGGCCGCGAAATGGCGGGCGGAGGGCCAGGTGGAGCGGGGGTTTTGGGAGGCGGCGGGGGCGGCCGGGTTGCTGGGGTTGATGGTGCCGGAAGAATATGGCGGGCCTGGCGGGGATTTGCGGCATGAGATTGTGCTCGCACAGGTGCAGGCGCGGCATGAGGTGGATGGGTTCGCGTCCTCGCTCCACAACGTCATCATCACGCCGTATGTGATTGAGTATGGCACGCATGAGCAGAAATTGCGGTGGCTGCCCAAGCTGGTGAGCGGCGAGATGATTGCGGCGGTGGCGATGACCGAGCCGGATGCCGGGAGTGATTTGCAGGCGATCCGCACGACGGCGCTGCGGGATGGCAATGGCTACCGGATTAATGGCGCGAAGACCTATATTTCCAACGGGCAGCTCGCGAATTTTATTGTGGTGGTGGCGAAGACCGACCCGGCGGCGCGCGGGCGGGGAATTTCCCTGCTGGTGGTGGAGACGGAGAGTGCCGAGGGGTTCCGGCGGGGTAAGCGGCTGGACAAGGTGGGGCAGGATGCGGCGGATACCTCCGAATTGTTCTTCGACAATGTGTGGGTGCCGGCGGAGAATTTGCTGGGGCTGGAGGAGGGGCAGGGATTCAAACAGCTCATGGGCCAATTGCCGCGGGAGCGGCTGATCATCGCGGTGCAGGCGGTGGCGGAGATGGAGCAGGCGCTGGCGGTGACGCTGGAGTTTGTGAAGCAGCGCAAGGTGTTCGGGCAGAGCGTGCTGGATTACCAGAACACGCAGTTCAAGCTGGCGGAGGCCAAGACTGAGGCGACGATTGCGAAGGTGTTTGTGCATCATTGCATCGCGCAGGCTTTGGCGGGGACGCTGGATAACGCGACGGCGGCGATGGCGAAATATTGGACCACGGATACGCTGTGCAAGATTGTGGATGAGTGCCTGCAACTGCATGGCGGGGCGGGGTATATGAATGAGTATGTGATTGGGCGGATGTATCGGGATGCCCGGGTCTCGCGGATTTATGGCGGGACGAACGAGATTATGAAGGTGTTGATTGCGCGCGGATTGTAGCGAGGTTTAGCAAACACGGGATCGTTAAGTAGATTCCGAGGCTGCCGGGCTGTTGGGGTATGCCATAGGCTCGCGCTGAAAGCGAACCGCGTGGGGGTTTCAACCTTGGATGCTGCACGCGGTTTACCCGCCAGGATTTTTGCGGGCGGCGCTGTTTGGCGGCATTCGCGGATTTATGCCGCTTTGATGGCGCTGTGTTTGCCGCTTTGCGGGTGTTTTCATCTGGGGCCGGACCGGCTTGAGCAGGACCAGATCGGGTATTCGCAGGCGCTGGGGGATGCGGAAAATCAGCAGACATTGTTGAATGTTGTGCGGCTGCGCTATGCGGACACGCCGAGTTTTCTGCAGACCACGCAGATCATCTCGTCATATCAGCTTCAGCAGAGCGTCTCCGGCGGGCTGCAAACGTTTCCTGGCGCATCGACGGATGCCGGGAATTACATCACGGCGGGGGCGGACGCGCAGTTTCAGCAGAGCCCGACATTTACGCTGCAGCCGATTATTGGCGAAGAGTTTGCGGATAGTTTTATCCGGCCGCTCTCACCGGCGGAGCTGATACCGTTGATCGAAGGGGGAATCCCGGTTGATGTTTTGCTGCGGCTGGGCGTGCAATCGATCAATAATCTGCAGAATGCGCGGGCACTTGGCGGCGAGGGTAGCCAGGGATCGCCGCAGTTTTTTCTGCTGCTGCATGATTTGCGGGTTTTGCAGATTGCCGGCTTGCTCGACGCCGCGCAGCGTGAAGGGGAAACCCCAGCGGCCTCCAAGGCCAAACCGGAAGCACAGATTTATTTGGAAATCGGGGCGACGACAGACCCGGGTTTGACCGCAACCGCGACTGAAGCGCGCCAGCTGCTCGGGATGGCGCCGGACGCCGCCAGGGCTGAGATTGTTTATGGTGCGGGTATGCCGGCCAGCGGCGAAATTTCGATTTTGACGCGGCCGATGATGAGCATTTTGGAACAGCTCGCGATTCAGGTGGATGTGCCGGCGGCGGATGTTGAAGATGGGCAGACGACGCCCTCGATCGGCAATATCGGGATTGAGCACCGGCCGGTTGTGATTGTGCATTCGGGCATAAAGGCGCCGCGGGATGTGTTTGTGGCAATCCAATATCATCGGACCTGGTTTTGGGTATCGAATACGGATTTTGACAGCAAGGTGGCGTTTTCGATTGTTCAGATACTGCTGGCATTGACGCAGACCACGAATGCTTCCGGGGCGATTATAACGATACCGGCGGGTTAGAGCGATTTCCGATCAAGTGGAATCGCTTTGCGATCCCACAGAATGTCTGAACCCGCCTCTAAAATATATCTAGAGGGCGATTCAGACATTAAGGCGATCCATTGGATGGATCGACTTCATGTCATCGCCCTCTAGCGAGGTGTGGGAGGGGTGAGAGAAGCGCTCGCGATGCCGGCGTGCGGGGGCGGGTGGGGTTAGGCGGCGACGCTGTAGCGTTTGGTGCTGCCTTTTAACGAGGTTTTGACGGCGTAGAGGGCGGCGTCGGCGAGGCGGTAGAGGCCGGCGAGGGTGGCACTGTCCTCCGGGGCGCAGGCGTAGCCGATGCTGACACCGATGCGCAGCTCACCGGCGCCATCCACGGTAAAGGGGGATTTGATCTGGCGGATGAGGCGTTCGGCGAAGGGTTCGGCCTCCACGGGGGGCATGCCGGGGGCGATGATGACAAATTCGTCCCCGCCGACGCGGGCGCAAATGTCCGATGGGCGTTTGGCAGCACCCAGACGCTCGGCGACTTTTTGCAGCAGGATGTCGCCTGAGAGGTGGCCGTGCGTGTCGTTGATTTGTTTGAAGCCGTCGAGGTCCAGGTAGAACAGAATTAAAGCCGGATCGTCCCCCAAAGCGCGGTCGCGCAGGACTTCGTTCAGGCCGAAGCGGTTGAGCAGGCCGGTGAGCGGGTCGTGCCGGGCCTGGTATTTGCTCTCATAGGTCGCCTGCAGAAAGCCGATGGAGATTTTTTGCAGGCGGGTGACCATCGCATAGGCGGCGACGTAGTAGCCGGGGGTCATCAGCGCGAGGACGAGCAGGGAATGGTCCCGCGCCAGGCAGGCGCCGGCGATGTAGGGCAGCAGGCCGAGGCTGAACATAGCGAGCGCGAAGCGGGGGGCTGGGTAGTAGCGCGGGCTGTTGCCGCCGGCGATGGCGATGGTGGCGGCGGTGGAGATGATCTGCAGGGCGGGGATGTTGGAGCGCATGGCGAAGAAGCCGACCGCGCCCAGCACCGAGGCCCAGGCGAGGCTGGTGATGAGATGGAAATTGGTAGGGCTTGGGCCGCCGGTTTTGCGGGCGCGGAGCACCCGGCGGATGACCAGCAGGCGCAGGGCGCCGATGGTGAGGTCCGCCAGCAGGAGGAACCAGAAGATGCGGCCGCAATGCAGGAGCAAGGCGGCGACGTTGACGATGCTGGTGTTGACGAAGGCGGCGACGACGGCGCCGGTGGAGGCGAAGAGCTCGACCAGCAGGACATCACGGATATGGGCGGGGACGTTGCGGCCGGGGTTGGTGAGCCAGCGAAGCACGGCAAAGGTGGGGGGCGAGAAGGTGAAAGCGTCGTCGGGCGTCATGTAATGTCCGTGCGCTGTGGGTATAATAAGTTTCAAGTAAGAGCCGGTTTTTTTAGCAAGTCAAAGAAAGTAGGCGGTTTTTTAAACCTTTTTTTGCGCGGGCCGATTCAGACTTCGCGGCGCTCAGTCCTCGACACGCGAATCGGCGCAAAAAATTTTTGGTTATGCTGGGGCGGGGGGCGGGGGGCGGGGGAAAGGTGATGGGTAGCGCTGCGCTCACCCATGCTACGGGGGGTTTAGGCTGCGACGGTGAGCGGCGGGTGCTGGTTAGTTAGCCGGCGCGGAGATGATTTGTGAGATTTGCGCGAGGGTAATGGTACCGACAAAACGATGTGCGACGTGGCCGTCCGGGGCGATGAGATAGCTGATGGGGCGCATCTCATCGAAGAGGAAGGTTGGCGGGATGCCGGGCGGGAGGGCTTGGCGGTCCACCAATGCGACCTGGTAGGGCACCGGGTGGGCGGCGAGGAAGGCCTGCCAATCAGTTTGCTGGATGGCTTCGTCCGACAGACCTAACACCACCATTTGGTGCTGGCCGGCCAGCGCGGCCAGGACAGGCGCTTCGACCTGGCAGGCGCTGCACCAGGTTGCCCAATAGTTAATGAGCAGCCATTTGCCGCGGTCATCCGCCAGGTGGATGGTTGCGCCGTCGCGGGTTGGGATGACGGCGTCGTACAAATTGGCGGCGCAGGCGGGCCGGGAGGTGGCGAGGAGGCCGAGGAGGGCGAGCACGGAAAGGCGGTGTTTGCGCCTGGGCTTGGCGGTTTGGGTGCCGGTCATGTGCCGAATATGCAACGTCTTTGCGGAATGAAACAATTATTTTTTTGTTTGGAGACGGGCGGTAGCGGGCGGTATTAGGTATTGCCGCCCCTCGGACCGCCGAGGACTGGCGGGTGAAGATGGAGTGCTTCGCCCCGCTGCCGCGGGGCTCGCAATGACAAGGGGTATTTAGGCGGCGCTGCGTTCCTTGAGGAAGGCGAAGAATTCGACACCTTCGCGCAGGCGGCGTTTCATCATGTCCGGGCTGCGGATCATCTCGTTCAAAATCGAGAGGATTTTGGAGGGGCGGAAATAGAATTTGCGGTAGATGGTCTCGACCGATTTGAAGATCTCGGTGTGGCTGAGATGCGGGTAGTGCAAAGGCGCGATCTGCACGCCGTGCTCGTCGATCAGCTCGGCGTGTTCAACGTCCAGCCAGCCCTCCTTCACCGCCTGGTTATAGAGGAAGGTGCCGGGATAGGGCGCGGCGAGCGAGACCTGGATGGTGTGCGGGTTGATCTCTTTGGCGAATTCGATGGTCTCTTTCAGGGTCTCCTGAGTCTCGCCCGGCAGGCCGACGATGAAGGTGCCGTGGATTTTGATGCCCAGAGCGTGGCAGTCTTTGGTGAATTGCTTGGCGACCTCGATCCGCATGCCTTTTTTGATGTTGTGCAGGATTTGCTGGTTGCCGGATTCGTAGCCGACCAGGAGCAGGCGCAGGCCGTTCTCTTTCAAAACTTTCAAGGTTTTGTAGGGGACATTGGCTTTGGCGTTGCAGGACCAGGTGACGCCGAGCTTGCCGAGCTCGCGCGCAATGGCTTCGGCGCGGGGCAGGTCATCGGTGAAGGTGTCGTCGTCGAACATGAATTCCTTGGTTTGCGGGAAGAGTTCGAGCGCGCGCTTGATTTCGGCGATGACGTTTTCAACCGAGCGGGTGCGGTAGGTGTGGCCGCCGACGGTTTGCGGCCAGAGGCAGAACGTGCAGCGGGATTTGCAGCCGCGGCCGGTGTAGATCGAGATATAAGGGTGCAGGAGGTAGCCGATGAAGTAGTCCTCCATGCGCAGATGCTTGGCGTAGGCTTCCGTCACGAAGGGGAGCTGGTCCATATCGTGCAGGATGGCGCGGTCCTTGTTTTTGATCAGCGCGCCTTGCGCGTTGCGGTACATGATGCCGTCCACCTCGGCGAGCGGTTTGCCTTCGGCAATCTCCTTAATGGTGAAATCGAACTCGTTGCCGGCGACGAAGTCCAGGACCTTGGCGCGGGCGAGGGATTCTTCCGGCTGCACTGCGACTTTGGCGCCGATGAAGCCGACCATCATGTTCGGGTTCTCGGCCTTGAAGGCCTCGGCGACTTTCACGTCGTTCGCAAATGAGGGGGTGGAGGTGTGGATGATGAGGAGATCGTGGGTTTTGGCGTGGGGCAGCACGTCCGCCATTGTCAGGCGCGCGGGCGGCGCGTCGATCAGCGTGGAGTCAGGCAGCAGGGCCGCCGGCTGGGCGAGCCAGGTGGGGAACCAGAAGGATTTGATCTCACGGCGGGCCTGGTAGCGCGAGCCGGCGCCACCATCGAAACCGTCGAAGGAGGGGGGCTGCAGGAACAGGGTTTTCATCATGGCATCAATACTTTCCGGCGGATTTGAATGGTTGTCTGTATCAGGAACTTAAACTGGGCGGAAGCTTGCCGGCGTCGGCGCGCATCACCTGGCCGCGCCAATCGACCTTATCGCCGGCATAGCTCGCGATATAGATGAGGGTTGAACAGATGTCGCGCAACAGGAAGAGCCAGGCATCCCCCGCTTTTGTGAGGTGGAGCAGATTGTCGATCCGGCGGGCGGCGATGTGGCGGGCGATGAGGACGGCGACGAACAGGGCCCAGGCGAGCGGGGCGCCGCGCGCGAAGAGCAGCGTGAGGAAGGCCCAGAACAGCGACATTTGCAGGATGGAGGCGGCATAGGGGATGGGGACCAGAGCGCGGATGGTGCGGGCCCAGCGCAGCTCATGCCGGAACAGGGCGGTGAAATCCTTCTCCGGCACGGTGGTGGCGGGGATGACGCGGGCGAGGGTGAGCCGGTAGCCGCGGGCGATGACGAGGCGGCCGAGCACCTGGTCATCCGCCAGATTGTCTTTGACCGCCTGCAGGCCGCCGATTTCGGACAAAGTGTGTTGGGTGAGCGCCATGGTGACGCCCAGACAATCCTGCCGGCCGAGCTTGCGGGCGAGCAAAGCGCCGGGGAGGAAGGTGTAGTTGATCTGGTTGGCGCCCATGAGGGTGGCGAGATGCGGGGTGCCCGGCAGGCCGGTATAGAGCGTGGTGACCAGGCCGACATTGGGCTCGGACAAAGCGGCGACCACGGAATCCAGGAAATAGGGGGGGACGTGGATGTCAGCGTCCGACATCACCAGGATCTCGTGCGCGGCTTGCGGGAGCATGTTGATGAGGTTGGAGATTTTGCGGTTGCTGCCGTGCAAACTGGGGTCGATGACCACGGCGACGCGGCGTTCAGGGTAGCGGGCGCGCAGCATCTGGACGACCGGCAGCACAGGGTCCGCGGCGGATTGGACGCCGAAGACGAGCTGGAAATCCGGGTAGTCGATCAGGAAGAAGGATTCGAGGGCGAGTTCGGTGAGCGGCTCGACGCCGCAGAGAGGTTTGAGGATGGTGACCGGGGGGCGGGCGGCGGGGCGCGGCGGGGCGGCGGCGCAGAAACGCGCGATTAAGAGCAGCCCGAGATATTGCTGGGCGAGGCCGGCCAAAGTGCAGAGGGCGGCGATGCAGGCGAGGAGGGTCATTCAGGGGGCCGTACGCGAACCAGGAAGGCAGCAAGCGCTGTTTTTTTGAAAAAAAGCAGCAAAAAACTTTTGATTTTGCTGGGGCAAGGAGGGTGGGGCGGGCGGCGAAGCCGCGAAGTCCGAATCGGGCCGCGCGGTCATGCTTATAAAAGCGACCGCTTGCTTATGCACGGCTACTTGCCGCCGGAGAGGGCGGCGACCTTGGATTTTAGGGCGGTGATCAACTGCGAGGCGTCACCAGAGGTGACCAAAGAGGAGAAATCCGAGGCGTGGACAGCGACCTGGCTAATGGTGCCGCCGAGCAGGACGTCGGTGATTTGCCAGCCGGCGGGGCCGTTCTCGACAACGTAATCGAGCTCCGTGGGGGCTGAGCCGTCGCCGGGGACGAGCTGGGTCTCGATGATTTTTTTGGTGCCTAGGTCTTTTTCGTCAGGCGCCAAGGTGAAGTGCTCGCCGGCGAAGCTTGAGAATTCAGAGACATAGCTGGCGACGGTGAATTGCTCGAAGACCTGTTCCAAGGCTTGCTGCTGGGCGGGGGGCAGGGTGGCCCAGAGGAAGCCGACGGAGTTTTGCGTGATGTCCGGCAGGTTGAAGCTGGTGCGCACGACCTGGTCCAGCGTGGCATAGCGGGACTGGAAGCTCGCACCGGCGGCGCCGGCCTTCATGCTGGCGATGATGCCGGCATCCAGCGCCGTGACGGGGGCGGCCTCCGGCGTAGCGGCGAAGCCGATGGCCGGGGCGAAGCCGATGGCTGGGGCGCCCAGCGCGAGGGCTAGGGCCAGGGAACGGAACAAACGGGTCATGAAACTGATATAGGGAGAAAAATCAGCGTTTCACTGTGCCGGAATTGCGACAAACTCGCTGCCGCTTTCTGCCCCCAATGCGTTGAGTGCATGGCTTACGATGTCCTTCGCGGTCAGCCCGGCGTCGATCAACTGGGCGGCGGGGCTGTTATGGTCGATCAGCCGGTCCGGCAGGGCCATTGGCCGGAATTTCAGGCCATGGTCGAAGGCGCCGGACCAGGCGAGGTGGTGCGCGACCGCAGCGCCGAAGCCGCCAGCGGCCCCTTCCTCGATCGTGATCACGAGTTCGTGATGGCGGGCGAGCTGGTTTATCAGGTCGGTGTCCAGCGGCTTCATGAAGCGGGCATCGGCGACGGTGGTGGGAAAGCCGCGGGCGGTGAGCTCATCGGCGGCTTTGAGTGCGTCGATCAAACGGGGCCCGAGTGCCAGGATGGCGATTTTTGAGCCCTCGCGGATGATGCGGCCTTTGCCGATTTCCCACGGTGTGCCGCGGGCGGGCAGAGCGAGGCCCAGGCCCTCGCCGCGCGGGTAACGGAAGGCGGAGGGGCGGTCGTCGATCACCGTGGCGGTGGCGACGGCGTGCATCAGCTCCAGCTCGTCGGAAGGCGCCATGATGATCATGCGGGGCAGGCCGCCGAGATAGCAGAGGTCGAACACGCCGGCATGGGTGGCGCCATCCGCGCCGACCAGGCCGGCGCGGTCCATCGCGAAGCGCACGGGAAGAGATTGCAGCACCACGTCGTGCACCAGCTGGTCGTAGCCGCGCTGCAGGAAGGTGGAGTAGATCGCGCAGAACGGGGCCATACCCTCGGTCGCCATGCCGGCGGCGAAGGTGACAGCGTGCTGCTCGGCGATGCCGACATCGAAGGTACGTTCGGGGAATTTAGCGCCGAACTTGTCGAGCCCGGTGCCGCCGGGCATGGCGGCGGTGATGGCGACGATTTTATCGTTAGCTTCGGCCTCCGCGATCAGGGCTTTGGCGAAGACATTGGTGTAGCTGGGTGGCCCGGGCGGGGCTTTGGCCTGCTCGCCGGTGACGACGTTGAATTTCTGCACGCCGTGATATTTATCGCCGGCGGCCTCGGCCGGGGCGTAGCCCTTGCCTTTTTGGGTGACGACATGGAGCAAAACCGGCTCGGCCGAGTCCGAGTCGCGCAAATTGCGCAGCACGGGAAGCAGATGGTCGAGGTTATGACCGTCGATCGGGCCGACATAGTAGAAGCCCAGCTCCTCGAACAGCGTGCCGCCGGTGAGGATGCCGCGGGCGTATTCCTCGGCACGGCGCGCGGTGCGCTCCAGCGTACGGGGGAAGCGCTTGGCCATTTTGGCGGCGAAATCGCGCAGCGACATGAAGCTGCGCGAGGAAATCAGGCGGGAGAGATAGGCGCTCATCGCGCCCACCGGGGGGGCGATCGACATGTCGTTGTCGTTCAGGATGACGATCAGGCGCGAGCGGGCGGCGCCGGCGTTGTTCATCGCCTCATAGGCCATGCCGGCGGACATCGAGCCGTCGCCGATCACCGCGATGACGTTGCGGGGGTTTGGCTCTTTTTTGATATCGCGCGCGATCGCCATGCCGAGGCCGGCCGAGATCGAGGTGGAGGAGTGCGCGGCGCCGAACGGGTCGTACTCGCTCTCCGAACGGCGGGTGAAGCCGGAGAGACCGCCGGGCTGGCGGAGCGTGCGGATACGGTCGCGCCTGCCGGTGAGGATTTTATGCGGGTAGGCCTGGTGGCCGACATCCCAGATCAGGCGATCCCGCGGCGTGTCGAACACCGCGTGGATGGCGACGGTGAGCTCCACGACTCCGAGCGAGGAGCCGAGATGGCCGCCGGTGACGGATACCGTGTCGATGGTTTCGGCGCGCAGCTCATCCGCCAACTGGACCAGTTGCTCGCCCGAGAAATTACGCAAATCGGCGGGGATTTTGACCCGGTCCAGGAGCGGTGTGCGCGGCGGCATCAGAATTTTGCTCCACAAAGCCACACCATCTTCAGCCGCATCACCATGTAATCCTTCACCAAACCTAAATTTTCCGGTGCTGTGTGGTTACGACAACAGCGCCGGTTCAGCCTTACTTTACCGTCACATAGGGCTCCGTAAAGTCAAATGCCAGAACCCTGGGCGGGCGTGCAGGACAGCCATGCTGACCATCCACCCCTGGAAATGGATTTCTTGTCTTATACTTATCCTTGCGGATTGGGCAGGCTTTGACCTAATGCATGAATGAGAAAGACGCGTAGCGTGACCGACTGGCAACAGGAATAACCGTATGGATGGCTCCCACAACCCGAAAACGATCCGTGTGATTCTGGCGCAGCCGCGCGGGTTTTGCGCCGGTGTGGAGCGGGCGATCGACATTGTTGAGCGCGCGCTGGTGAAGTTTGGCCCGCCGATCTATGTGCGGCACGAAATTGTGCATAACCGGCACGTGGTTGAGGATTTACGGGCCCGCGGGGCCGTGTTTGTGGATGAGCTGGACGAGGTGCCGGAGGGCGCGATGACGGTGTTCTCGGCCCATGGCGTCGCCCGCAAGGTGGAGAACGCGGCGAAAACCCGGGCGCTGCCGGTGATCGACGCGACCTGCCCGCTGGTTGCGAAAGTGCACGCCGAGGGGCGGCGCTATGCCGGCCAGGGCCGCGAGATCGTGCTGATCGGACATGCCGGGCATGCCGAGGTTGAGGGCACGATCGGGCAGATCGATGGTAAAGTCTATCTGGTGCAGACGGTGGAAGACGCCGCGGCGCTGCAGGTGGAGCGGCCGGAAAAACTTTCGTATATTACGCAAACGACACTCTCCGTTGATGATACGCGCGGGATCATTCAGGCGCTGCAGGCGCGATTCCCCAGCATTGTGGGGCCGGATGTGCGGGATATCTGCTACGCGACCCAGAACCGCCAGGAGGCGGTGCACCATCTGGCCGAGCTGGTGGATTTGATTCTGGTGGTGGGGAGCAAAAATAGCTCCAACTCCAACCGGTTGCGGGAAATTGGCGCGGAGCTCGGGCGCCCGGCCTATTTGATCGACGATGCGGCGCATTTGCAGGCGAGCTGGTTTGAGGGGGTCCTGACGGTTGGGCTGACGGCCGGAGCCTCGGCGCCGGAGGTGCTGGTGAAAGGCGTGATCGAGGGCTTGCGGCAATTCGGCCGGGTCGAGATCGAGCTGCTGGCGGGCACGCCGGAAGATGTGAAATTCAAACTGCCGGCCGAAGTGGCCGACGCTTAAAATAAAGGGCTGATAAAATATGGTTCCTATGAATCAGGCGGTTAAGGTCGGCGCCTATGTGCTGAAGAACCATTTGTTGGGGGTGAAACGCTACCCGATGGTGCTGATGCTGGAGCCGCTATTCCGCTGCAACCTGGCTTGCCAGGGCTGTGGGAAGATCGACTACCCCTCCGAGATTTTGAACCAGCGCATCTCGGTCGCCGATGCGATTGAGGCGGCGCGCGAATGCCCGGCGCCGATCATCGCGATCGCCGGCGGCGAGCCGCTGCTGCACCGGGAGATGCCGCAGATCGTGGAGGCCTATCTGAAGATGGGCAAATTCGTGATCCTGTGCACCAACGCGCTGCTGCTGGAGAAGAAGATCGACCAGTATAAGCCGCATAAGAATTTCTGCTGGGACATCCATCTCGACGGCGACAAAGAGATGCATGACAAATCGGTTGACCAGGACGGCGTGTATGAGCGCGCTGTGGAGGCGATAAAACTCTCCAAATCCAAGGGGTTCCGCACCAGCATCAACTGCACCTTGTTTGAGGGCGCGGACCCGGACCGGGTGGCGGCGTTTTTTGACACAGTCGCCGGCCTCGGCGTTGAAGGGGTGATGACCTCACCCGGCTATGCCTATGAGCGCGCGCCGGACCAGGAGCACTTCCTCAACCGTACCCGCACCAAGGAGCTGTTCCGGGCGATCTTCAAGCGCGGGCATGAGAGCAAGAAGCGCGGGATTAAGTGGAAATTCACGCAAAGCCCGCTGTTTTTGGACTTTTTGGCCGGCAACCAAACCTATGCCTGCACGCCTTGGGGGAACCCGACCCGCAACGTGTTTGGCTGGCAGAAGCCCTGCTATTTGCTGGGCGAGGGGTATGCCAAAACGTTCAAAGAGCTGATGGAAGATACCAACTGGGATAATTACGGGGTTGGCAATTACGAGAAATGCTCCGACTGCATGGTGCACTCAGGCTTTGAGGCGACCGCGGTGATGGATTCGGTGAAGAAGCCGTGGAAACTGGCGGCACTCGCGCTGAACGGGATTAAAACCGACGGCGCGATGGCGAAAGACATCCCGCTCGATAAGGCCCGCAAAGCGGAGTTTGTGTTCTCGCGGCACGTGCAGGCGAAGATGGATGAGATCCATGCGGAGAAGGCGGCGCGGGTGGCTGCGGAGTAAGGAAGTAAGCAAGCGCCAGGGGCTCCGCCCCTGGACCCCGCTGGGGCCGTAAGGCCCCAGACCCCATAATTTTAGCTAATCGAATTCGACATTACGGACGAAGACCGTCATATGAGTTGTTTCTGGCGGAATGCTGAGCCAACAACCCGCAGATATTAAAAGTTTTTTGCGCGCTTTTTTACAAAAAAGCGCTGCTTTCTTTTAAATTTTTTATCCTTACGGACAACGCCGCGCGGGCGCGGGCGGCGTCGATTGCGGTGGCGATCAGGGCTGGGATGTCCTGCGGGTGGGTGAGTGTGGCGGCGAGGATGGCGGGGAGGTTGATGCTGCCGTCTTCGTTGAGCGGGATGAGGGCGGCGCGGGGCAGGTTGCGGTGGGCAGGGTCCGCGATGGCGCGCAGCACGGCGAAGGGGATGCCTTGGCGGCCGGCGATGCGGGCGGTGGCGCCGGATTCGAGGTCGATGGCGGCGGCTTTGGTGGATTTGAACAGGATGGCTTTGTCGCTGGCGGTGGCGGCGATGGCGGAGCCGGCGAGGATAGGGCGGGCGGTTTGGCCGCCCAGAAATTCCATCAGCGCGTAGTCGCACGGGAAGACGCTTTGGCCCTCGATGATTGCGACGGGGACGATGAGCGCGCCGGGGCGGAGATCGGGCGCCAGGCCGCCGGCGAGGCCGAAGCTGATGAGGGCCTGGGCCCCCTCCTGCCCTATCAGTGATTCGGCGGCGCGCGCGGCACCCGAGGGCGTGCCGCCGCCGGCCGCGGCGAGAAAGCCGGTGCCGCGGAGGATGGCGGCCTCAGCGAGGAGGCCGGTGACAAAGCCGATTTTACTGCGGTCCATGGGGGTCCTTTAACGGCGATAAAGAAAGCGCTTCTTTTTTGAAAAAAAGAAGCAAAAAACTTTTGATTCCTCCAGGGCGGTGTGGGTGGGACGGCGATAGCCCCGTTTCGCCGTGCAAGATGATTGATTGCAGGTTGTGGGGCTTTGGTTAAGGCCATGACGAGGTGGTGGGGCGGCTATTACCCTGATTCACAAAAATTTTTTGCGGAGCTTTGCGTCCCGATGACGGAGCGGCGAAGCCGCGCAGTCTGAATCGGGCCGCCAAAAAGAGTCAAAAAAGCGACCGCTTGCTTGGACGAAGATGGATTGCTTCGCGCCTCCGGCGCTCGCAATGACGGGTGGGAATTAGGGGTACATAGCCTCGTAGATGGCGATGATTTCGCTGGCGGTGGGGATGCGGGGGTTGTTGGCGGGGCTGCCGGAGGCGAGGGCTTGTTCGGCCATCAGGGGGAGTTTGTTGTGCCAGGCTGTTGCGCTGATGCCGAATTTTTCGGGGGTGGGGACGCCGAGTTCGGCGTTCAGGGCGTCCAGGCCTTCGAGCAGTTTGGCGCCGGCGAGCTGGTCGGCGTCCGTCTCCGCGGCGAAGCCGGCGAGGCGGGCGGCCTCGGCGTAGCGCGGCAGGGCGGCGGAGAGGGAGAAGCGGGTGACGATGGGGAGCAGCATGGCGTTGGAGAGGCCGTGGGGGACGTGGAAATGTGCGCCGATGGGGCGCGACATGCCGTGCACCAGGGCGACGGAGGCGTTGGAGAACGCCAGGCCCGCCTGGGTGGCGCCCAGCATCATGGCGGCGCGGGCGGCTGCGTTGCGGGGCTCGTGGAAGGCAATGCGGAGATTGGCGCCGATCAGGCGCATGGCGGAGATGGCCAGGGCATCGGAGAACGGGTTGGCGCGGCGGGAGACGAAGGCTTCCAGCGCGTGGGTGAAGCTATCGACCCCGGTATCGGCGGTGATGCGAGGCGGCACGGAGAAGGTGAGCTCGTAATCCACGATGGCGGCGAGCGGGAGCGCGCCCAAGCCCGGGATCAGCATTTTCTCGTCGCGTTCGGCATCGGTGATGACGGTGAAGCGGGTGCATTCCGAGCCGGTGCCGGCGGTGGTGGGGATGGCGATGACGGGCAGAGCGCCGGTGTCGTTCACCGCGGGGGCTTTATAGTCGCGCATTTTGCCGCCGCGTAGGGCGAGGATGGCCATGGCTTTGGCGGTATCGATCGGCGAGCCGCCGCCGAAGGCGAGCAGGCAGTCATGCTCCGGCGTGATGAGCTGGATGCCGGCTTCGACCACCGTGTCTGTCGGCTCTGGGATGGTGTCTGAAAAAATGTCGAAGGCGATCCCGGCTTCGGCCAGCGGTGTGGTGAGGCGGGCGAGCAGGCCGGAGGAGAGCATGAACGGGTCGGTCACGATCAGCGGGTGGGAGTACCCGAGGCGGGCGAGCAGGGCGGCGGTTTTGGCGACCGCACCGCCGCCGATTTCCATGATGCGGGGGGATTGAAAGCTGATTTCGTCCATGGCGTGCTCCCGGGCGGTTTTGCGGCGTTGTAGCGGAGTGGGGGGCGGGCTGGAAGCGTGGGCGTGGCCAGATCGGTGTATCGGTGCCCCGGGGGGGTGAAAATATTGATTGGCGATGGTGGGACAAACCGCGTAGGGTTTAGGGGCGTGGCGAGTCAGGCCGGGCATTTTAGTTGCAGCATTATTTTAGCCGGGTTTCGATAAGTTTGGACATGGGTTTCAGCAAACCAGATAGGGCGCGCCGCAGGTCTCCATTGCGTGGGGGCGGGGTTTTCCGCATGGCGCGGCCTGAATAGACAATCCGGATGACACGACCTGTTACCGCACGTTTGCCGCTGCTGCTGGGATTTTTGATCGCGGTGGGGCCGATTTCGACCGATATGTATCTCTCGGCGTTTCCGGCGATTGCCACGGAATTCAATGACATCGCAGCACCGCAATACTCGCTCGCCGGGTATTTTGCCGGGTTGGCGGTGGGGCAGATGACGCAGGGGGCGCTCTCCGACCGGTTGGGGCGGCGCACGCCGCTGCTGGCGGGGCTGATGATTTATACCCTCGCCTCGCTCGGCTGCGCGTTGTGTTGGAGCACGACCTCGTTCGTGGTGTTCCGGTTCTTGGCAGCACTTGGCTGCTCGGCCGGGGTGGTGATTCCGCGCGCCATGGTGCGGGATTTGGCGGATGGGCCGGCGGCGGCGAAATTATTCTCGCAGCTTATGCTGGTGATGGGGGTAGCCCCGATATTGGCGCCGATGCTGGGGGCGGGGCTCGTCTCGTTCCTGAGCTGGCGGTTTATTTTTGTGGTGGCGGCGGTTTACGGCGTGGCGGCGGTGGCGGCGATCTGGGTCTGGTTGCCGGAGACTTTGCCGATGGCGCGGCGCAGCCGGATTGGGTTGCCGGCGATTATCATTCGCTACGGCGCGATATTGCGCGAGCCGGCGTTTTTAACGCACGCGCTGACCGGGACCTTCACGGTGGCGGCGCTGTTTGCGTATCTCGCCGCCACGCCGCAGATTTTTATTGGCGAATTTGGCTGGGGGCAGGCGGAATATGCGGCTTTGTTCGGGCTCAATTCCATGGCCTATATCGGGTATAACCAGTTGAACCCGCATCTTGTGCGGCGGTTTGGGATTTCCCCCGTGATTACCTATGCCGGCTATGTGCTGCTGTTTGCGTGCTGCGTGATCGCGGCGTTTGCCTGGGTGCGGAGCGGGCCGCTGCCGATCATCATCGGGTTGCTGCTGGCGGAAGCCGGGTTTGGGCTGGTGCAGCCTTGCGCGATGGTGGGCGCGCTCTCCCGCCACCAGGCGCATGCGGGCAGCGCGTCGGCGCTGCTCGGCACGCTGCAATATACCGGCGGCGCGGTGGCAGGGCTGGGCGTGGGGGTGCTGGCCGATGGCACGGCGCGGCCGATGGCGGCCGCGATGCTGCTATGCGCGATCGCCGGCGCCCTTGCGGCGAGCCTGCGGCCGGACGTAACATTCGTTGCCGTGGAGACAAAACATGCCGGCTAATACCATTATCGGAATTCCCGCCTGCACCAAGCTGATCGCGGGATATATCCAGCACGCCACCCCTGCCCGCTATGGCGCGGCGCTGATCGATGCCTGCGGGGCGGTTCCGATATTGCTGCCGCCGGAGGGTGAGGCGATGCTGGCGATTTTGGACCGGGTGGACGGGATTTTGTTCAGCGGATCGCCCTCCAACGTCGCCCCGATGCGCTACGGCGCGGATTTTGACGCAACACCCGATGCGCATGACCCGGACCGGGACGCCACCACCTTGCCGCTGATCCGCGCCGCCATTGCGCGCGGGATCCCGCTGCTCGGAATCTGCCGCGGCATGCAGGAGCTGAACGTGGCGATGGGGGGTACGCTGTTCCAGGAGGTTCATAACGTGCCGGGGCGGATGGACCACCGCGCCGGCGAGGGCGAACAGCGCTTTGCGCTGAAGCACGAGGTCAACCTCTCCGGCAGCCTGGCGCGTATTGCCGGGGCTGAGAAAATCCAGGTGAACTCCCTGCATGGCCAGGCGATCGACCAGCTGGCCGAAGGGCTGGCGGTGGAGGCGATCGCGCCGGATGGGACGATCGAGGCCGTGCGGGTTGAGGGGGCGGAGGGCTTCGCGCTCGCCGTGCAGTGGCACCCGGAATGGGAGGTGACACATTACCCGGACCGGCTGGCGTTGTTCCGTGCGTTTGGGGCGGCGTGCGATGCGTACCGGGAGGGGATTAAGAAAGCTGCGTAAGGCAAGCAAGCGGCCGCTTTTTTAAAAAAAAGCGACGCCAAAAAATTTTTGAATCCGCTGGGGCATGGGGGTCCAACCTGTGACGCGTCATGGGAATGGTTGGTGTTTGCGGGACGAGAAGCCGTGGATGCCGGCATGACGGGGTGGTGGGGCGGCTGAAGCCCAGCCGAATCAAAAGTCTTTTGCGGAGCTTTTCTTCAGAAAAGCGACCGCTTACTTGGGGAGACGTGATGACGCTCTATTTGGAGGATGTGGCGCCGGGGATGCGGTTTGAGTCCGCGAGCCATGCGTTGGATGAGGCGCAGATTCTGGAATTTGCGCGGCAATTTGATCCGCAGCCGTTTCATTTGGATGACGCGGCGGCGAAAACCACGATGTTTGGCGGGCTGGCGGCGAGCGGGTGGCATACCGCGGCGATTACGATGAAATTGCTGGTGGGCAGCGTGAAGCTGGCCGATGGGATCATCGGTGGAGGTGGGGAGATTGCCTGGCCGAAGCCGACCAGGCCGGGGGATGTGCTGCAAGTGTTCAGCGAGGTGATGGAGGTGATCCCGTCCCGCTCCAAGCCGGACCGGGGGATGGTGCTGATGAAATCCGAGACCAAGACCCAGCGCGGCGATGTGGTGCAGCGTTTTACCGCCAAGCTGGTGCTGCACCGGCGGCCGGTTTAATTCTGCCGCGCGATGATGTAGGCGATTTGCCATGGCACGCAGAACAGAGCTCACCCGCAAGACCGCCGAGACGGATATCTTGCTCCGGATCAACCTGGATGGCACGGGCAAGACCGATATTGCCACCGGAATTGGTTTTTTTGACCATATGCTCACCGCGTTCGGCCGGCACGGGCTGTTTGACCTGACCGTGCAGGCGAAGGGCGATCTGCATATCGACGCGCACCATACGGTGGAAGACGTGGGCATTGTGCTGGGCCAGGCGCTGGCGCTGGCGCTGGCAGATAAGCGCGGGATTTCGCGCTTTGGGCAGGCCAGCGTGCCGATGGATGAGGCGCTGGTGGATGCGGCGATCGACCTTTCGGGCCGGGCCTATCTCGGCTGGAGCGTGAGTTTTGAGCGGCCGATGCTGGGGGGGATGGATACCCAGCTGGTGGAGGAGTTTTTCAGGGCGCTGACCGGCAACGGGCTGTTCGCGCTGCATTTGCGCCAGGCGGCGGGCAGCAACGCGCACCATGTGGCGGAGGCGTGCTTTAAGGCGGCGGCGCGGGCGCTGCGGGCGGCGGTGGCGATCGACCCCAGGCTGGGGGATGAGATACCGTCCACCAAGGGTGTGATTTGAGGACGGCAGACCGGCTTTTTTTGAGGCTTTGCTGGGCCCCGGGAGCGCCACGTGCACGCGGTAAAATCATAAAAATTTTTTGCGGCGCTTTTTTTCAAAAAAGCGCCTGCTGATGCTGATCACTGTGCTGGATTATAACAGCGGCAATCTGGCCTCCGCGGCGCGGGGGCTGAGCCTGGCGGCCGAGCGGGCCGGGATTGACGCCGATGTGCGG
>Ga0209208_10003525_pt1 | contig 22379 bp, 23 predicted proteins | sample S1TSphfallax_3_FD_187694 | JGI IMG/M metagenome (GOLD analysis project Ga0209208, IMG submission 187694) | Host-associated microbial communities from peat moss isolated from Minnesota, USA - S1T2_Fd - Sphagnum fallax MG (SPAdes) (version 2) | ecosystem: Host-associated > Plants > Peat moss >...
GAGTAATGGCCCCCTTCAGAAGTTGGCTCCACAAATACAGATGCTTTCCCAGTACTGTACAACCATCAAAAACCTCAATATGCTTTACAAGAAAAGGAAAAACACCACATGCTCAGCTAGATGGCCCTCACAAGACTTGTTGGAGTGGATGCTGACTCACATAACATTCAAATCAGAGAAAAGAACAACACACACATGTGACCGAAAGCAAGCACCAAGCAGCACCCCTTCTCCCCTGCACTGTCAAGGACCATGATGTGCACATGCCTTACAGGTACCTGCAGAACATTGATATCATGGATCAGGTCATGCTATCACCATGATGGATCTGATTACACGCACTGCAAATTCAGTAGAAAGTTTGAAAAGACTCTTGCTTACCATAGCCCCAACACGAAGCCCATGCAATTGGCTGACATTGTAGTGTGTTAGCAGTAGCCATGCTTGCTTGTTGAGCTCCACTAGCTGCCCCAGCATGGGAATATCTGTAACAATCCCAATGTATGACCCAATTCGTGCACCTGCAAGTATGAGGCTGTTCAGATCAAGAAATCCAATCTAGCATAACTGTGGGAACAGACCAAATTGATCAATACCAATCAGTGGACAGAGTGATCAATAATGAATAGACAATGTAAACTCAAAATATCCATTAGCCCTAAGACCCTGCATTGAATATATGACTGGATGAAGATTGCCAGAATGCTGTTGCCACACATGTACCTTGTTTGGAGTCACATGCTAATTCCTTGTGAATAGTTGCTCTTGCGACTCGGCTAGTGGTTGGATCCCTTTCTCTTGCCCTAAAACAATGCTCTTTCCCCCCACAATCCATGGGGACACGCCCTGAAGGAGAAAGTTGTGACACCAGGCTACTCTTTGTTGCCACAAAAAGGAAGCGCTCATTTTTCTCAGGCCCTACCAGGATCAATTTCCTTTGAAGCCCAGTGATGGTCACACACTACCCAATCACCACAGACAACACTGGACGCCAAGAAGCCACGGAACCAGAAAAGTAGACATGCACACATTCTTTGCCAACAGTGGGCAGTAGAGCATTATGCTCACAGCGAGGGATGTAAGGACACATGCGTAGCTCCACAATAAAACCCAACATAGTCTGCCCTGCTGATTCCTGTTTGAAGACGGACTTTTCAGTACCATTCCAAGCAAGACTTTTGGCAGATTTGGCAACTGATGCACTTACAGGAGAAGCCTTTGAAGGAAGCACAAATGGAGGGCTGATGCAATGAAGCAAGCCCCATATCTCCACCTGTGAATTATGTCATTTCTTCAGTTGAGGGCTCTCACAGACAATCTTCCCAATGTCTGCAGCTGTAGGACTGAGAGAAAGTGAGGGAAAGGTTGGCAGCTGCACACAATGTCAAAGGAGAGATTATGTCGCACAAAGTTTACAGAGAGATGAAAATAGATATTGCTTTGTGTTTCTGAAATACAAAGACATAATGTGCACATACCCTTACATGTCCAAAACTTCTCAAGTGGGTTGAACAATATTGCAAATAGCAGCAAAGGACAGTGAATTCGACCAAGTTTTATGAACCTGCAAAGAAAGTGCAGAAGACCCTGCCGGTAACTTGTCCAAGTTGCCCATAAAATGTATATTAATTTTGACATTGAAATAAATAATAATGAAGTATTGAAAATCATAAGAAAAAAATAAACTAGTTGATTGTCATCGGTAATGTGTAACAGTGCAACGCTCAAATTGTATGATACGTCATTGAAAAGTCTTTTTCAAGAATTTTAACTTTGCTTTTGAACGATGAAAACTTACTAATCGTCAATAAAACAAAGCACCCAACAAAAGGAGAGAAAATGGCACAAGATGGAAGGACTCATGTCCTAGCAAATGAAAAATCCTCCAATGAAACACCCAACGAAGGGAGAGAAAATGGCACAAGATGCAAGGACTCATGTCCTAGCAAATGAAAAATCCTCCAATGAAACACCCAACGAAGGGAGAGAAAATGGCACAAGATGCAAGGACTCATGTCCTAGCAAATGAAAATCCCTCCAATGAAACACCCAACAAAGGGAGAGAAAATGGCACAAGACACAATGACTCATGTCCTAGCAAATGAAAAATCCTCCAATGAAGGCAGATCACAATGAAATAGGAACAAATCAAATATCTAAATTTCTCAAACGTGATAAGTATATCAAATAATGAAGAAGAAAAGAACCTGAAAAAAACATCTAGCCATAAAAACCTTCACCTATAGCAAACAACACATTTTAAAATAGAGGTCACCCACGCTCATTGCAACGTCACTAACAGTCTAGCTTTGTTTATAAAATGAACACAAAATTAAAATAAAAAAATTTCCATGCTTTTCATTATTCACACCATGTTAACACATCAATGAAACAAAATTGTCAACCTATTCATGTAAACACCCAAAAACCTATGTGGTTAAAAGGAAACATATCCACTAAATATCAATCATAATAAAGACTATTTTTAACCTAAGTTGTAATTGTCACAATAACCCCATGAGATAAAGTTGCCTGCAAAACCAAATATGTGCAAGTGGGGCTAGGGATGATGACATCAAACAACATCCACCATCCATTAAAACCACATGTCGATCGATTGATGTGAGGACAAAGGCAAGTGACAAAAAAAATATGGATGTACCCACATGGAACGTGAAAATTTGCATCCCTTACAATAGACGCCAAAACATCTCACATAACATCATGGGAAGTCGTTCGTTTCTTCACATAGCATCATGAAAAGCCATTTTTTTCACAATGGGCACAATAAAAAAACGTGGATCCCCATAAGATTCAAAAATTGGTCACAAATGCAACGCTTGAAAGGAACATTAGTAAAAATAAATAAATAATACGTGAGTAAAAACATAAGGTGCAACATATGGGTTGTTGGGTAAAAATATAAGGTACATTTTATTCAAATAATCAATTGAATTATAATATAAGATATGTAATAATTTGAAATAATGAATTATAGTTAATATAGGGTGTTTTTAATATGTATATATTATAAAAATAAATAATAAAAAATGATAAAAAAATAGGTTGGACAATTATCTAATACCCCCTAAAAATGGTTGTTTGACACACGTAGATCCCAAACTTCATATGAAGTGTCCCCCAAGATGCAATGTCACAAACCAAAGGTTAAAAAATGAAAAAAACCAAATTAAATATGTAACATATTTGATATTAAATGTCCCCCAAGATGCAATGCCACAAACCAAAAGTTAAAAGATTGAAAAACCAAACTGAATATGTAACATAATGAAAAAAAAGTTTGAGGCCAAAAAAAAAATCATTGGACAAAGAGACAACCGTGCACTTACACCAAGCCTCGCACAAGATCTTTGAATATTCTTCAATTAATTGAAATTCACATATATAAATAATGAGCTTAAAAATTTGTTTGATTCATAACTTATTCAAATTGAAAAGTTTCAAAACTCTGAAAAAAAATATCATTTCAATGTACTTTAATCACTGATCAGATAATATATTATAAAGGGAAAAGATTGATGATTTCTTTCAAGTTTGAATTTTGATGCATTTTTCAAATATGAATATTTCATGTTTCATCCATGTACTATTTTTTTCTAATTTGTATTATGTATTTTTTATTATATATTTACAAATCAATCACATCTTGGAATTCGAATGTCTTTTGTCAAAGTTAAAACATTTTAGGTTTACATTTGGATGCAAAAACTTTTAATCAATATGTTTTTAACCCCAATACCATTTAACAAATATAATCATAATTATAATAAATTAATTGCAAAGTATGAATTTTAATGAAAATTTGTCCATGAAATTTTGCCCATATAAAACGACAACCATTAAAAATAATCTTCCCCATCAAAGCTTTCTTGAAATCATGAAAATCAATCATATGAATTAAAACATTTGTTCATTTTTACATTATGTTATGATAATGTTGATGATTATGAATTTTTGAGATTGTAAAATGTTCTTCGATTAAAGATGTAATTGGGCTAAATATATTTTTAATTAGTTCACACAATAAATTGTACTTTCAAAATTAATAAAAAAATGTTGTCATGCAAGGGTTTTTTTTTTAACCTTTATAATTTATTTGTGAACATTACAATATAAAAGTGCAATTCTGAATCAATTAAAAATTCATGATTTTTATTTTTTAAAATTATTTTTCAAACCTAAATCATTTATATGTGATTTGTACAATAATTCAAAATGAAAGAAATTTTATTGAAACAATATATAATTTTAGTTTTGCTTAAAATCCTACACATTATAATCTACATTTAGTGAACAATTTAAGCTTTTAACATGCATTCAATTTCCTAGGAGATGTAGGTAATTTTCATTAATTCAAACACTCTGACAAATGAAGGTTCAAAATGCATTGAAGCGACCAATATACATGGGTGATTTTTGTAAGTCTGAACACTCTAAGAAATGAATTTTTTAGAGTGCATTCAAAAAACCAATAAATGTAGATAATTATTACAAGTTTGAACACCCGCACAAATTAAGGTTTTGTAATGCATTGAATTGGCCAATATATGTAGGTAATTTTTGCAAGCTTGAACAATTGTTCAAATCAAAGTTTTGAAGTGCATTAAATTGGCCAATAAATGTACGTCATTTTTGTAAGGTCGAACAATTGTTCAAATTAAAGTTTTGGAGTGCATTCAATTGGGCAATAGATGTAAGTAATTCTTACAAGCCTTAACAACTTGACAAATGAAGGTTTTGGAATGCACTCAATTGGCCAATAGACATAGGTAATTTTTCAAAGCTACAACAATTTGACAAAAGAACGTTTTAGAATGCACTCAATTGGCCAATAAATGTAGGTTATTCTTCAAAATTGTAACAATTTGACAAAAGAATGTTTTAGAGTGCACTCAATTGGCCAACAAATGTAGGTAATTTTTGCAACCCTTAACAATCGTTCAAATTAAGGTTTTAGAGTGCACTCAATTCACCAATAGATGTAAGTAATTTTTACAACCCTGAATAATCGTTCAAATTAAGGTTTTGGAGTGCACTCAATTCACCAATAGATGTAGGTAATTTCACAACCTTGAACAATCGTTCAAATTAAGGTTTTAGAGTGCATTCAATTTGCCAATAGATGTAGGTAATTCTTGCAACCTCAAACAATTGTTCAAATCAAAGTTTTGAAGTGCATTCAATTGGCCAATAGATGTCGATAATTCTTGCAAGCTCAAACAATTGTTCAAATCAAGGTTTTGGAATGTAATAAATTGGCCAATAAATGTTGATAATTCTTGCAAGCTCGAACAATGCTTCAAATCAAGGTTTTAAAGTGCATTTAATTGGCCAATAGATATTCGTACTTCTTACAAACTCAAACAATGCTTCAAATTAAGGTTTTAAAGTGCACTTAATTGGCCAATAGATGGTCGTACTTCTTGCAAACTCAAACAATGCTTCAAATCAAGGTTTTGGAATGCATTCAATTGGCCAATAGATGTAGGTAATTCTTGCAATCTCAAACAATAGTTCAAATCAAAGTTTTGGACTACATTCAATTGACCAATAAATGTAGGTAATTCTTGCAACCTTGAACAATAGTTCAAATCAAAGTTTTGGACTACATTCAATTGACTAATAAATGTAGGTAATTCTTGTAAACTTGAACATGTTGATAAATTAAACTCTTGAAGTGCATTAAATTGGCCAATAGATGTAGGTAATTCTTTCAAATTCGAACACCCCAATAGATTAAATTCTAAGAATGCATTCAATTTGCCAAGAGATGTAGATAATTCTTTCATATCAACACGTAATTCTTGCAAGCTTGAACACCTTGATAGATTAAGTTCTAAAAGTGCATTCAATTGCCAATAGATGTAGATAATTCATTCATAATAATAGATATTGACATATTAAAGCCATGGCTTAAAATATCAAAAGAAAATTGTAAACAATCACATTTTGTTAAAAGGAATACTTGTAAGTGATAACAATCAAACAAATTATTTGGCAACTTTTGGATCATGTATTCTTGGAGACACAACCATCAAAAGTTATTCAAATCTTAACCTTGGATGAAATTTTCCACCATATTTGGTGAGGCTTTTGTTAGGTCAAGTAACTTAAGGTTGTGAAACTCCTTTGAGCCATTTTGGAAAAATGAAGGCAAAACTTCACATTTTAAAAAAGAAATGACTTCTAAATCTTTCACCGCCTATCACATCAAACAAATTACAATAAATTATTAACATTAATAAAAATAAATTTTCATTCAAATGCCATGTTTTTAATGAAAAAATATTACATATTCTTAAGTAAAGTTAAAACTTATGGTTTGATTTCGAATTTTGACAAAATATATATAACATAGTATTGAATTAACACATGTTGCTCAACCTTGATTCTTTTGCAAATATATATTTGGTTTCCAAATAAATCAATTCATTTTAACTTTCGTTGCATATTTAAACCCATGTCTTATAATTGTTCATGCATGTAGAAGCCACCATTTTCTGCCCCTTTGATTAAATATCTATCTTTCAAGTTTTATAATATAACCATAGGGCTTGATCAATCATCTCCATTCCAATGCACTCAACAAAACATTTCTTTTTCAAACCAATGAAAAAACAAACAATGTCCAAAAATGTGTCTTGATGTTTTTTATTCAAATGGTCATAAGAAATTCGCAAAGTTTTCCAAAACAACTCATTGTTAGAGCCCCTTATTATATTTCGCCCACCTTTCAATTCGTGCAATGCATCTTTCCATATTTCCAAATCACGAATACCACACAAGTAACAACCCAATATTTCAAGGCTTAAAAGAAGGCCACCTCAAGTTTTTATAATCTCCATAGAAATATTTTTGAAATCATTTGTCACACGATTTGCATGTTTGAATGCATGGAACATGAAAAGTTCCTTTGCTTGTTCTCCTCCAAAAATGCCATATTTACTTTTGCAGATTCCCTTACATGATTTTTCAATATTTGCCAATTTCGACAACTTACAAATATTTTGCTCTTGTAATCTACATTAATGGCATGCTTGTCATTAAGAAGTTGCAAGTCTCCAAGGTTACTTGTTGTATCAACATCATCCACAACCACTAAAACTTTCTTTAATATCATGCATCGTTTGATTTCATCAAAGTATTCATCAACATTTTCATCCTTGCCTAATTTTCCATCAAACAAATCTTGTAAAAGTTTTTTTTTGACATCATTGATGTCTTTTGATTTCACATCTTCCAAGAAGCTAGGTTTTTCATATTGGTTGTGAAACAAATCATACATTTTTTACTCAAATGGTCTTCCCAATCCCACCCATTCCAACCAATGCAACAATAGATTCACTTTGTAACAAACTATATGTGGCATTTGTTTTATCTTCCAACGCCACTTCATAACATGGCAACGATGGCACAATTGGTGTATTTTTTTCTTATCAAAGTTCACCATAAATTTATTACAACTAATGGATAATACCTTTAAAATTATGGCATGTAATTTAAGTGAAATGACATAATGTTTATAATCAAATTAAATGAACATACATAATTCCAAAAATTAAAATCAATGTTATTTACCTTCATAAAAAAATTCAAACATTCCAATAACTTGGAATAGCTTAAATGGTCCTTTGATGGTGGATTACAAATTGTCAAATGATTAGCATCTTCGATTGCGTAATTTTTATTGTTCAATAATCGAATAGTTGAAGCCGTTGGCACTAAAATCCCTTATACATGTGCAAAAGTTATTTTAGTTGAAACCCTTGACGTGATTGGATTTATGTTAATATACAACTTGTTAAATGTAATGTAGTAACCAAATGATAATTAGAACAATAAATTATATTTTATGTTCAAACTATATAAATCAAATAAATTTGTAACATAACCTCATTTAACCTCTACTATGGATACATGTTGCAATGGATTTGTCAACAAAGAAGGGAAACTTAAGACAAATTTCACAATTAACACTAGCAGTTTCAAAAGTGAAACCAACACAAGTTTCTATAACATAAAAAATGTTTCAACTATGGAACCTAGTTGGATAGTAAATATGTTTAAATGAAAGTCTTACCCATCGATTGTCAATAGGGGATCCTTCAACAAATGCATAAATGTTGATGTTTTCGCAAATAGATTTGTTAAAGTCTATTGAAAATTGTTCCATTTTTTGATCAAAAATTTTCATATTTTTCAAAAGACCTGATCGGGTTTTATCTTTGGCAATTCGTTAACATTACCACTTGAAATACTTTGATAGATCTTCAATACCACCGACATGTGGTACACTATAAAACACCACACCTTTTAGATTTTTCAAAATTTTCTCACAACAATTTCGTATTTTAACATCCAAATTAGTCATTTTCTTTTGAGACACATGTTTGTGCATTTCAACCACCAAGCTTTTGAAGACAAGACCTCCAAAACTATAAGCGACCATTGCCACTAGTCCGTCCCAAAGAATTTCATACCTACAAAATATTTCAAAATACACCAAAAATGAACCAACAACATTTTTAATGGTAATGTACATGTACAAATAGTCAAAACATCATATTTTTATATGGTGGAATTTTTCATTTAACATAACAACCTAAGCCATGAGTCCATAACATATTTGTTTGTAAGTTTTTTTTCATTTTTCATTTTAAAAAAAAATTACCTATAAAATGTTTCAACCACATGTGGGTAAATAAGTTATTATGCACAAGCATGTAAACATTTAATTTCAAGTGTTAATGTATAGACAAAACCACCTTTGACACTGATTGAAAGGTTTTTTGTGGGGGTTGTGATGCTATTTGGTGCCAAAAATGAACCACCTACTTATCAAAGGGCAATAACTAAAACATTTCATGAATACATTGATGTATTCATGAAAATATTCCTTGATGACTTTATAATTTTCAATGACCTATGAACACACCTTGAAAAGCTCAGGAAATGTTTTTTCAAGTGTAGAAAGTTTGGTATTAGCCTTAACCCAAACAAGTGTGTATTCATGGTATTTTTAAGAATTATCCTAGGTTATATAGTATTCAAAAAAGGGAAAGTTATGGATCGATCCCAAGAAGGTTCAAGCCTTAGTAAACATGCTCATACATATTACCCCCTAACAAATCCAAGTTCTCAACGGGATGGCATAGTTTTATAGGTGTTTTATCAAAAAAATTGCCTCTATTATGTCACCAATTATTGGATTGTTCAAGAAGTTAATTTTTTTGAATGGATTAGAAAATGCCAAATAGCTTGGGAAGAGATTAAGAATCGATATGTACAAGCCCCTTTCTTCAGTATTCCAAATTAAGAGCTTGAGTTTCATGTTCACACATGTGCATCTCAGTTAATAATAGCAGCCATACTTGCCCAAAACCCAACTAGTAAATTTAATCGTCTGGTTATGTATGCTTGTAGATTACTAAACTTAGTTGAACGGAATTATACCATTACTGAAAGGGAAGCTTTAGCTATGGTCTATGCCCTACACAAATTCAAACATTACTTACTAGGTAATCAATTTGTATTTTATGTTGACCACATGGCTCTTATGTACTTAATTAACAAGCCACAAGTTTTTGGCAAAATAGTTAAGTGGTTATTGTTAATTTTTGGAGTATGACTTCAAAATTGTTTATAAACTTGGTAAAACCCATTTAATGGCAGATGCATTAAGTAGATTGCCCAACCAAGTAGAATTAGTTGGTGTACGTGATCATACCCACTAATGTTCACCTATTCACATTACAACTAGGGTGGTTATAAAAACGTGTATGACTACTTGTTAAAATGGATAATGCCTAAAAGATTTACTAGTTCACAAATATAGTATTTGGCTTGTAAAGCTAAACCATTTGTGTTACAAGATGTAGTACTTTATAGATTTGGACAAGATAACAAGTTTTCATGTTTTGCAACCAAAACATGTACCAATTATATTACAAGAATAAATAGTGGAGTTCGAGGAGGACATTTTTCCTTAGACATTACTACAAGGAAGATTATTCATGCCAACTATTGGTGGCCAACCAAACCATGAACATAAATGTTCATGAATTATGTCGAACATGTGACTTATGCCAATGAACAAGTAACCTATTAACACAAAATATAGCAAAACTAATCATTACTCTAGTTGAAAAACCTTTCCAAAAATGGGAATTGGATTTTATCAGACCTATTAAACCAACGAGTTGTTATTCTGGCAACTAATACCTTTTAGTTACCAGTGATTATGCTACCAAGTGGGTGGAGGTGAAAGCTTTATGCACGAACATAGTTGTTGTTACTACAAAATTCATATATGACCACATTCTTACTTGGTTTGGGTGTCCATTGATTATTGTTACTGATCTAGGTACACATTTCATTAACAATGTTATTTGTTACCTAATTAATCATTTTATCCTAATATATATCATTTCTATTATCTTTTATCCATAAGGGAATGAATAAGTTAATTAAATTACTAACAAAGTTTCCAATACATTCTTCACAAAATTGGTGACGAAGATTCAAAATGACTAAGATGAACCCTTGTCCACAATTTTATTTTCTTATAGAATTTTTTTTAAGGTTGGAACTGATCATAGACCATTCCAACTCGTTTATGGATTGCACCATTGCTACCTACATAGTAATTGTTACCATCCAAACCAAGACAAAATCATGATCCAAAATTTGTTATAGTTCCTACTAGTCAACTATTTGAAATAGAGAAACTCCAAGAGGACCAGTTAATAGCACAAGACCTAGTAGATTCTAACTAGTGGAATCGGTCATTATGGTTTTCAAATTGATACATTGAAACAAAATACCAATTTGGAGATTTTGTTTATGGTTTCCAGGGGCTATCAAAGCACATAACCCTATATTTCAAAGACAATGGTTTGGACCATATAAGATCCAATATTGTTTACTAAACAATACAATATTATTAACGACTATCGATAAATTTGATCCTAATCCAATATTAGCTAACATTAACAAGTTAAAATCTTATAGGTTTGTGGAGGATCACACATTTCAACCTATTTTAACTAAGCCTAGTGATTTTTTATCAAAGGAACCAATGGAGGCAACCCATTTTGATAACCTATTCATTAAGCAACCAATTAACCTAATCTAATAACCTATTCAATGAATAACCGATTGAGACAAATTATTATGGTAACATGTTTGATAAAGAATTAGTTCAATTTAACATTAAATGTTTGACAACATATACCATGACTAAGAGAAGAACAAACAATAGTTTGTTTAATCTAGAATTGGTTGAAATGGGTACTAATGACCTATTAAAGGAACAATCGTTTATGAACCTACTAGTTAGCCCTAATTTCACACAAAGTAATGATGTTTCAATAAACCTAATTACAAGTGTCAACTTCTTTAAAATATCTTTTCATTTTTTTCATTCTAGATTTCGTTATACCTTTTGTTTGAACAAAATGAAACAATGAGTGCCTTGGAACAATTGATAGAGGAAGCAAGCAAGAGGGAGGAAAAATTAGGAAAATAAATATAAGAGAAAGAGGGGAAGGAAAAAGAAATATAGAAGGTGAGAGAAGAAGATTTTAAAATAATTGAGGCAATTTACATTGAACTACATACATCAAGGCCACCTCCTATGTTTTGATAAAATAATGAGAGCTTTGGGGAAGGAAGTTATGTAGAATGAAACATTTTTGAAGCATTAAAATGTGTTGTTACAATTGTAGAAGGACTCGAAGAAACATTATGAAACCTTTGAAGGCATTTTTCACCTCATGAACCTACATTTGTCATAATTCATGACTCTAATGAAAAATAATAGGTTGAAAAGAATATTATGGAGACATAGAAGTTAAACAACATGTCCAAATTGAGCACCCAACAGATGTTTTGTTAGCATTGGTTGAACGAGGATTCTTTGACCAAAAACCTGCTTCTTCTACCATGCCAATTGTTATACCTACCATGGCATGGTCTAAATTCATGATGAAGGCAAAGGAAAGGAACATGTGGGGGAGGGTAGTTCACCTACCAAAGTGATTTGGAAGCAAGCACATGTTCAAACAAATTTTTAAAAAAAAAAGTTATAGTGGATTTAGATGGGGTCCAAATAGTGATAATGGGCAAAGCAAGCTGGTTTGGGTGCCTTGTTTGTTGTTCACTAAATAGTTCCAGGACCAAACCTATTGGAAAAGTTCTTGCACACCTAAGAGCCACAAAGGATGGACACATTAAGAAAGTTATTTGCGGTGAAAAAATCACTATTGACCAAGCGCTAATCGTTCAACAATTTGGCATTAGTGTTGAAGGAACGATTGATGCACCAAATGCATTGTTCAAAGAGGCCCAAGTTGCTTTTAAAAACATAGTTGGACTGGATTATGTTTATCAACAAAGAATAATGGAATGTCATTTGGATGAAGGAGGAGTACCATGCTAAGTTTGTTTACTTACCAACATGAAAAGTTTAACTTATTTCGATAACCCTTTTGCCATTACTTTTAATTTGGCAAACAAAGGGAGGATCAACTAATGTTCCATCATGTTGACACAAATGTCAATAGAACTAACCTGGTGGATGGAGCACTCCCTATTACAATTCATCGTTTGTTTGATTGGGTTTTCTAGTTTTAAAAAACCCAAAAGTGATAAGCGTAAAAAAAACCACCCTATGAATATGGACAAGTCATTTTGTACATGTCCAATGCGATTGGGTGGTCAAATTGGACCTTGTCATTTTGATTAGCAAAATGATCGACAAAATGACAAACTATTTGACTAGTGGATACTGGACCATTTGATTGGGTGAATTTTACACCTAAATTAAAATCATTTTTTGGATTATTATTTTAAAAATTCATAAGTAAGTAGGTAGTTGATAACCTAGCCTAGCCTAGCCTAACCTACCTAACCCTACCTACCTATCTTAACCTAACTACCTTACTCGAACCTACCTTCCCTAGCCTTCTCAACATGCACATAGGTTGTAAGTATGAATGAAAATCTTATTAACACACTATAATTTTAGTTTTACTTAAAATCCTACACATTATAATCTACATTTAGTCAACAATTTAAGCTTTTCACATGCATTCAATTCCCCAAGAGATGCAAGTAATTTTCGTTAGCTCAAACACCTCGAAAAATGAAGGTTTGAAATGCATTGAATCAACCAATATACATGGGTAATTTTTGCAAGTTTGAACACCCTAACAAATGAAGGTTTTGGAGTGTAGTCAATTGACTAATAGATGTAGGTAATTCTTGCAAGCTTGAACAATTGTTCAAATCAAAGTTTTGGAATGCAATCAATTGCCCAATAGATGTAGGTATTTATTGCAAACCTGAACATGACAAATTAAGGTTTTAGAGTGCACTCAATTGATTAATAGATGTACGTAATTCTTACAAGCTTGAATACTCGTACAAATGAAGGTTTTGGATTGCACTCAATTGGCCAATAGATGTACGTAATTCTTACAAGCCCGAACAACTCGACAAATGAAGGTTTTGGAATGCACTCAATTGGCCAATAGATGTACGTAATTCTTGCAAGCCCGAACAACTCGACAAATGAAGGTTTTGGAATGCATTCAATTGGCCAATAGATGTACATAATTCTTGCAAGCCCGAACAACTCGACAAATGAAGGTTTTGGAGGGCACTCAATTGATTAATATATGTAGGTAATTCTTGCAACCTCGAATAATAATTCAAATTAAGGTTTTGGAATGCATTCAATTGGCCATTAGAAAGAGGCAATTTTTGTAAACTTGAACACCTCGATAAATTAAGCTTTCGAAGTGTAATCAATTGGCCAATAGATGTAGGTAATTCTTGCAAGCCCCAACAACTTGACAAATGAAGGTTTTGGAAAGAACTTAATTGGCCAATAGACATAGGTAATTTTTGCAAGCTCGAACATTCCCATAAATGAAGGTTTTGGAGCGCAGTCAATTGGCCAATGGATGTAGGTAATTCTTACAACCTTAAACATTCCCATAAATGAAGGTTTTGTAGTGCAGTCAACTAACTAATAAATACAGGTAATTCTTGCAACCCCAAACACCTCTACAAATTAAAGTTTTGGAGTGCATTCAATTGACCAATAGATGTAGGTAATTCTTGTAAGCATGAACAACTCGACAAATGAAAGTTTTGAAGTGCATTCAATTGACCAATAGATGTAGGTAATTCTTACAAACCCCAACAACTTGACCAATCAAGGTTTTGGAGTGCCCTAAATTGGCCAATAGACATAGGTAATTCTTACAAGTGTGAACGATTCGACAAATCAAGGTTTTGGAGTGCATTCAATCGACGAATAGATGTAGGTAATTCTTGCAAACCCAAACATTGCGACAAATCAAGCTTTTGAAGTGCATTCAATTGGCCAATACATGTAGACAATTTTTGTAAACCCCAACATCCTAATAGATTATGCTTTTGAAGTGCAATCAATTAGCAAATAGATGTAGGTAATTCTTGCAAGCTCGAACAACTTGAAAAATCAATGTTTTGGAGTGCATTCAATTGGCCAATAGATGTAGGTAATTCTTGCAACCTCGAACACCTTGACAAACGAAGGTTTTGGAATGCACTTAATTGACCAATAGATGTAGGTAATTCTTGCAAGCCGAAACAACTCGACAAATGAAGCTTTTGGAATGCATTCAATTAGCCAACAAATGTAGGTAATTTTTGCAAGTTCGAACAATTGTTCAAATCAAGGTTTTGGATTACAATCAATTGCCCAATAGATGTAGGTATTTCTTGTAAACCCAAACATGAAAAATTAAGGTTTTGGAGTGCATTTAATTGGCCAATAGATGTAGGTAAATTTTGCAAGCTTGAACAATTGTTTAAATCAAGGTTTTGGAGTGCAATCAATCGCCCAATAGATGTAGGTAATTCTTGCAAACCCCAACAACATGACAAATCAATGTTTTGGAGTGCACTCAATTGGCCAATAGACATACGTAATTCTTGCAAGCCCGAACAACTCAACAAATGAAGGTTTTGCAATGCACTGAATTGACCAATAGATGTAGGTAATTCATGCAAACTCGAACAACTCGACAAATGAAGGTTTTGGAGGGCACTCAATTGACCAATAGATGTTAATAATTATTGCAACCTTGAACAATGATGCAAATCGAGGTTTTGGAATGCACTCAATTGGCCAATAGACGTAAGTAATTCTTGCAAGCCCCAACTTGACAAATCAATGTTTTGGAGTGCATTCAATTGGCCAATAGGTGTAGGTAATTCTTGCAAACCCCAACAACTTGACAAATCAATGTTTTGGGGTGCACTCAATTGGCCAATAGATGTAAGTAATTCTTGCAAGCATGAACAATTCGACAAATTGAGGTTTGGAGTGCACTCAATTGACGAATAAATGTAGGTATTCTTGCAAGTTTGAACAGCTTAAATGAAAGTCTTGGAATGCACTCAATTGACCAATAGATGTAGGTAATTCTTGCAAACTCGAACAACTTGACAAATCAATGTTTTGGAATGCATTCAATTGGCCAATAGATGTAGGAAAATTTTGTAAAGTTGAACACCCCGATAGATTAAGCTCTTGAAGTGTAATCAATTGCCCAATAGATGTAAGTAATTCTTTCAAATTCAAACACCTTGATAGATTTAGTTCTAAGAGTGCATTCAATTTACCAAGAGATGTAGATAATTCTTTCATATCAACACATATTGAAGTATCAAGGCCATGGTTTAAAATATCAAAAAAAAATTGTAGATGATTACACTTCATTAAATGTAATACTCATAAGTGACAATAATTGACCAAATTATTTGGTAACTTTTGGATCATGCATTCTCGCATACACAACCATCGAAGGTTATTCAAATCTTGACTTTGGATGAAATTGTCCACTATATTTGGTGACACATTTGTTAGGTCAAGTAACCTAAGGTTGCGAAACTCCTTTGAGCCATTTTGGAAAAATGAAGGCAAAACTTCACATTTTTTCAAAGAAATGCCTTTAAAATTTTCCACCACCTATCACATCAAACAAATTACAAATAATTGTCAACATCAATAAAAATAATTTTTCATTTTAATGCCATGTTTTTAATGAAAGAATATTACATCTTTTAAGATAAAGTTAAAACTTATGGTTTCAATTGGAATTTTGACCAATATATATATACCATACAATTGAATTAGCACATGTTGGCCATACCTGATTCTCTTGCAAAGATATATTTGGATTCCATATAAATCGACTCATTGGAACTTCCATTGCAATATTTCGACCCATGTTTCGTAATTATTCATGCATGTACAAGATACCATCTTCTGCCCATTTGATTAAAGATTTATCTTTCAAGTTTTGTAATCTAAGCATAGGGCTTGATAAACCATCAACATTCCAATACACTTGACAAAATGTACTTTTTTTGAAACCGATGAAAAAACAAGCAATATCCAAAAACATGTCTTATTCTATTTTTATCAAGCGGTCATAAGAAATTCGTAAAGTTTTCCAAAGCATTTCATTGTAAGAATCCCCCATTATGTTTTGCCCAGCTTTCAATTTGCACAATGCATCTTTCCATATTTCCAAATCACGAATACCACACAAGTAACAACCCAATATTTCAAGGCTTAAAGGAAGGCCACCGTAAGCTTTTATAATCTCCATAGAAATGTTTTTGAATTCATTTGTCACACAATTTGCATGTTTGAATGCATGGAACATGAAAAGTTCCCTTGCTTGTTCTGCCTCCAAGAATGCCATGTTTACTTTTGCGGACTCCGTTACATGAATTTTCAGTGTTTGCCAATTTCGACAATTTACGAGTACTTTGTTGTTGTAATCTACATTAATGGCATGCTTGTCATTAAGAAGTTGCAAGTCTCCAAGGTTCCTCGTCGTATCAAAATCATCCACAACCACTAGAACTTTCTTTGATATCATGCATTGTTTGATTTCATCCAAGTATTCATCAACATCTTCATCCTTGCGTAACTTTCTATCACACAAATCTTGTAAAAGTTTCTTTTTGACATCGTTGATGTTTTTTGATTTCACATCTTTTAAGAAGCTAGATTTTTCATATTGGTTGTGGAACAAATGATACACTTTTTTACTCAAAGTGGTCTTCCCAATCCCACCCATTCCAACCAATGCAACAATAGATTCCTTTTGTAACAAACTATTTATGGCGTTTGTTTGATTGTCCAATGCCACCTCATAACATGGCAAAGGTGGCATAGTTGGTTTTTTTTTTCCCTATCAAAGTTCACCCAAAAAATAAATTTTATTTCAAATAATGGATAATACCCTAAAGATTATGCCACCCAATTTAAGTGAAATGATGTAATGTTTGCAGTCATATTAGATGAACATACATAATTCCAAAAATTAAAACCATTGTTATTTACCTTCATAAAAAAGTTCAAACATTCCAATAATTTGGAATAACTTAAATGGTATTTTGATGGTGGCGTGCAAATTGTCAAGTGATTAGCATCTTCGATTGTGTAATTGTTATTGTTGGATAATCAAATAGCTAAAGCCGTTGGCACAGAAATTCCTTATACATGTGCAAAAGTTATTTTAGTTGAAACCTTTGACATGATTGGATTTATGTTAATATACAACTTGTCAAATGTAATGTAGTAACCAAATGATAATTGGAACAATAACTTAGATTTTTTGTTCAAATTATATAAATGAAATAAATTTGTAACATAACATCATTTAACCTTGTTACAAATGAATTGAAAAAAAACTATAAAGATGTTCATTTCAATTAACATTCTATTCACAATGAATTTGCAATTTTTACTATGGATAAATGTTGCAATGGATTTGTGGACAAAGAAAGGAAACTTAAGAGCAATTTCACAACTAACTTTAACAGTTTCAAAAGTTAAACCAACACAAGTTTCTATAACATAAAAAATGTTAAACTATGGAACCTAATGGGAGAGTCAATATGTTTAGATGAAAATCTTACCCATTGATTGTCAATTGGTAATCCTTTAGCAAATGCATAAATGTTGATGTCTTTGCAAATAGATTTGTGAAAGTCTATTGACAATTGCTCCATTTTTCGATCAAAAGATTTCAAATTTTTCAAAAGACCTGATCGAGTTTTATCCTTGGCAATTTGTTGACATTACCACTTGAAATACTTTGATAAATCTTCGATACCACCGGCATGTGGTACACTATAAAACACCACACCTTTAAAAAATTTCAAAAATTTATCACAACAGTTTTGTGTTTTAACATCCAAATTAGTCATTTGCTTTTGATACACATGTTTGTGCATTTCAACCACCAAGCTTTTGAGGACAAGTCCTCCAAAACTATATGCAACCATTGCCACTAGTCCATCCCAAAGAGTTTCATACCTACAAAATATTTCAAAATACACCAAAAATGCATCAACAACATTTTTAATGGTAATGTACATGTACAAATAGTCACAACATCATATATTGGATATGGTGCAATTTGTCAATTAACACAACAACCTAAGCCATCAGTCCATAACAATATATTTGTTTTTAAGTTTTTAAGATTATTTTTCATTTTTCATTTTCTTTTAAAATTTTACCTATAAAATGTTCGAACCACATGTGGGTAAATAAGTTATTATGCACATGTTTGTAAGCATTTAATTTCAAGTGTTAATGTATAGCTAAGTTTTTATGTGTTGCATTGATGATTTAATTGAAATAATAGAATGTAGGAAATTGGCAGTAAGATATATTTGTTTTCAAATTAAATACAGGTACAAAATGGATTCAAATTTAATAAATTATATAGGTAATTGAATTTAGTTCATGTGTTGAAAATGAAACTTCAAAAAGTTCCTATCACAAATTGTCATTATAACTAAATTGGATTCCAACGATTTGGTAATGTGAACATAAACTTTGTTAATAATTGATCTAAACGTGATAATTCACACCAAAGCCCCATTTCATATTTTTTTCAATGGATTTGAAAGTTCCAAAATGTTTAAGACCTAATGTGTACCACAATAATATTCCACATGAACAATGTATTCAAAGATGTCAAAATGCAATCAATTATCTTTAATTGAAACACACAATGAAAAATAAGATGCACATAAATAAGGAAATTGTCACACCTTGAATCTGTAACCAAGCTTTGAATGAGGTTTTGGCCAATTTTAGTCACATCATTGTGGACACTTGCCACAACATTAGAATCATATGATAGTGACAAAATTTTGACATTGTCATTCAAGTCCTTTGCGATCCACATTTGTGGCCAACATATGCATTCTCCTTTACCATTAATGGGGTGTGTTGTCCATGTTTGCTTCCAATCATCATCAATCCCATAAGCAATCCCATGGAAAAAAAATATGGTCAAATTTGGGTTATTTGCAGTGCAATTAGGATTTAAATCATGCACCAGGTATCTCTACAAAAGAAAAAAAAGAAATGTAAACAAAATTCATCAAATAAGTCTTGAAAATAATTTCATAATACATAAAATCAAAGAAATCGAAGGTTCCTAAAGTGTACAATCACAACATTTGGCAAAATAAATATAGTTCATTGAAAATGTAAAGTAGAACAAGACAATACTCTATGAATTAAAAAATACCTTATTGATCTTGCAACATTATTTAAATTAAAAAATTTATTCCATTCCCATATTTGCAATTTTTTCAAACTTGTTAATTGTTTTTCAAAAAATCAACTCAATCACAAAAAAAATCATATACATGCAAAGTAAGTTTCAAAATATAATTCAATAATTGATTATCATCAAATAATGGTATGATGGAATATTAGCCATTAAATTTAAGGACTGTTGCTAATAATTGAAATCTTCAAATTTCGGTATCTTTAATTAAAACCACCTAATTATTTTAATTCATTTTCATTTCACTACTTTTTCCACAAATTTTGGCCACCAAGGGTTGCAATTCCTAAGGGATTGGGACATAATCACAAGAATAATGTCCAAGAGAATTCTTTAATAATTATGTTGTTGGATTTAAACCACTTTGGAGTTATTCACAATCTACATTGAAAGTTGCAATCCTTACACATTCTATATATGAACATAGCCAATGCCAATTGACAAATTTTCCTCTCACCAATTTTACTTCTTATACCAAAATGAATCCCAAATGTAAAAGTTTGTTTTGATATCACTTCATTTCATATCGGTTGATTTAAATGATGCAATGAAAAAACAAGCAATATTATCGGTACTCAACAAGGACACTCATAAACTAATATCAAATTTCAACATGTAGCTTCAGAAAACCCAAGAAAAAGAGTTGTGCAAAACAAGTTCAATCATAAAATCAAGAGGACGCACCACATGGGTGTTTTGATTAGAGGTTGAAGGAGTGTTTTCACCCACGACTGAAGGTGTGTTGATCACAATAGGGATTTGCATAACATCTCCTTTTCTTTTTTTTGGTGGCCCTTGTGAAACATGAACATCTTTTCTCTTATGGTGAGACAATGAATTTTCCATATCTCTCACCACTCAAATTCCATTCATTAACTCCTCTCATATATGTTTTCTCTTCCCTTTCTGCTCTCCTAAAACTTGCTAAAAGTTCTTTACCCTCTCAAAAGCATACATGTTATAAAGTGTCTCCATCATGACGGATTCACAAAACCTGATCTTCCCTATAGCTCTCTCTCTCCATATTGATGCGTTTCCTCTTCACAATCTCCCTGAAATTTCCACACTCTTCTCTTACTGCTTTCCTCACCTTTCTTCATAAACTCTTCTTTTCACATATCTTTCTTATTTGTTTTCTCCTCCCCTAAAACTTCCCAGCAGGATTGTGCCACCACTGACGGCAGGTACATGTTTACGGATTCCGTGCGCACTCAACTATTCATTCATCTTTGTCCTGGACACAAGAGGTGGATTTCCATCTCATTATTGACGACTAGTGGGTACCCGTGACCTTTGGACACTGTGAAGTCCCCCGGTTTCTTTAAACCTGGTTCATGTTTTAATTTTTTTTGGAAACTTTTATCTTTTTTATCTTTTTATTTTTATGTGCTTTTTATTTTTATTATTATTTTGTATAATAAAAATAAAGTGTTTCTTTTTCACTTTTGTATTTTTGTTTATTTGGATGCAAGTTTGAAGTTTGGAGAAAGAAGACACACCTCATTCTTTTTCAAGCAGGGTTTTTCTTCATTATTATAAGTTTTATTTTTTCTTATTTTCTATTCTTTATTTGGTTTCTTCTTTTTTGTAAATTTTTTTTCTTTTAAATTTTTTTTACTGTTTTTTCCTTTCCTTGTTTCATTTGTTTCCATTCCTTTTTTATAGTTTTTACTTTTTTTTTGTTTATATTTGTTTCATGTTTTAATTTTTTTAATTCTTTTTTGTCTATCTTCATTTTTTTAAATTATGCATTTATTTATTTTTTTGTTTCTATTTTTTTTTTCAAAAATATTCTAGTCCAATTTTTTCATCCATGAGAGGGAAGGGAGGGGGAAGAGGAAGAAGGGTGGAGAATTGGATGCTGCTATGGTGATCAAATATAATCCATTCATGTTGAGTCTTTCTTGGATACAATTTCTATTGATTCTTCATGACCCAAGGGTACTATGATTAGCTTGGAGGTGCTTTGTTTTGGACACATACTGCATTCATGAATAGTTATAATATCTACTTATATAATATCCTTGGGTGGTCGTCCTTTCCATCCATCCGTCCCATCATCCGTCCATCCAAGTTCCTCATCCCGGAAGAAGAAGATGATGGAACGGGAGGGGGACGACAACTCATGGCAGCGGCAGCAGTTTATCCACATGTTCATGTGATCCTGTTAGCGCAGTTTGTTTTAGCACTGCGAAATTGTTTTTGTGTGGTCTGCAGGAATTTAGCAGAGCGAGCGATGGAGGGCCAGCAACAACAGAAACCAAATGGAGGCACAGAGAAGAAAGGTACCAATCCGAAGCTGCCGAAGAGGGGAGACACTTTCTGGATAAACCTGTGACCTTGATGCTCCTATCACCTGTTGTTGTTGTTGTAGTTGTTTGTGTTTTGCTTTTTTTAATTTATTTCCCTGAGGAATTGGGTTTCATCAAAAACATTGAGAAAGAAAGAAAGAAAGAAAGGGAAAAAAAATTAGAAATTATAACCCACTGCTGCTGCTGCTCCTCCTCCTCAGTATCAACAATTTTGTTTCCAGTTTTGCAGAAACAATTTTGTGTTGATTCAGCAGATGAGCGAACTGAGATTTTTGAGCTTCAGAGTGTTTGTAGTAGGATGTGTGAAACTCTGTTGATTTATATGAGCAACCTGATTTTTGAGCTTCATCATGGGTTGTAGAAATTTCTGAAACTCTTCTGT